>Ga0306868_1001013_pt1 | contig 15910 bp, 18 predicted proteins | sample AntRauTorckE6832_FD_190411 | JGI IMG/M metagenome (GOLD analysis project Ga0306868, IMG submission 190411) | Saline lake microbial communities from Rauer Islands, Antarctica - Metagenome Torckler E6 #832 (v2) (version 2) | ecosystem: Environmental > Aquatic > Non-marine Saline and Alkaline >... | reverse complement strand
ATCAGCTCTGCCTGCATTGCATGGTTCCTTGTTGCACCGGTTCAGCGGGAAACATAATGCAGATAATATAGCAGTGGTGTGGGGTGGGTTGCTATTCTGGGGTTTTGACTCACTATCCGGCAATATTTATTGACCCGCCACGGACCCGTTGGTAGCCTTTGCGCTCGTTTTCAGGTGCTATCGGGCAAAGCTGCTCGGGAGTGAAACGGGAAGCCGGTGTAAATCCGGCGCTGCCCCCGCAACGGTAAATGAGTTAAAAGCGGTCGAATGCGCCACTGTGCTAATGCATGGGAAGGCGGCTGCCCAGGGTCAACAAGATGGCCCGCTCATAAGCCCGGAGACCGGCCTGCTAACACACCAGACGTTGCGGAGGGCAGCGGAGGTGGGTGAATCGGCCTGTCGTTCCTGTTTCTGCGTTTAGCCCTTCTCTGCCCGCCTTTGCAAGACAGTTTCCTGATCCTTTGGGATCACATCTCAAGCCTTAGTCCTTCTCGCAGCAGACTTGAACCGACCACGCGGGTGCGTGTGGTTTTTGCAGTGAGTGTGAATCATGAATCTTTACAGACCCCTTCCAGGTTTTTTCTGGGCTGGCACCGTATTGGTGGTGTCGAGCCATCCATCAGTCTTTGCCGATGAAGTTGATCAGGCCGCTGAGATTGACCCTATTGTTGTAACCACAACCCTTGGGCCAAAAACCGTTGGTGAAAGCCTCTCGTCGGTTACCGAGATTGACCAACAGGAAATCCGTAAAAAACAGCCTAAAGAATTCAGTGAGTTGCTAAGATCACAGCCGGGTATCTCGGTTCAAACCAGCGGCGGCATTGGTCAGCAAACATCGGTTTTTATTCGCGGTCATGAATCTGACGGCACAGTGCTTCTGGTTAACGGCATTCGTATGCGCTCTGCAACGTCAGGTAGCCCGGCCTGGGATGCGTTGCCACCACAGTTGGTAAATCGTGTTGAAGTCGTGCGGGGTGGTCGAAGCAGCTTATACGGTTCTGACGCCATGGGTGGCGTTGTTCAGGTTTTCACCACACCTCAGGAGAAAGGCACGCAAGGTTGGATCGAGTCGGGCGCGGGCAACCTCGATACCCAGCAATACGGGGTGGGAATGTCGGCAGTTACTGACAAGAGCTCCGTCAACGTCGGTGTGACGCGATTTCGAACGGATGGCTCTGCGGTTATCGAAGACGGTGACGACAAAGGCTACGAAAATACAGCAGGGACATTCAACGCCAGCCGGGATTTCGACAATGGCGTTTCTGTAAACCTTACTTATCTGGGTGCAGAGGGTGATGTCGAGTACGAAGGCGGCAGCAAGGATTTCGTTTTCCAGACGGCCGGTGTCGGTGCAGAAATACCGATCAATGATTACTGGCGGACTTCTTTGCAGTTTTCTGATGCCCGGGATGAGCAAACCTACTTTAGCCCGTTCGGAACATCCGATCTGGACACCATCACTCGAACATCGAGATTGGAAAACTGGTTTGTGGCCGGGGTTCATGAATTTGTGGTCGGCGCGGAGACCATGACTGACAAGGTGTTGGGTTCGTTCACCTATAATGAAAGCACGCGCCGAAACGATGCATTTTTTGGGCAAGCGCTTCTCAATTTTGGGCCCACCGAGGTACACCTGAGCTTAAGGTCTGATGATAACGAAGCCTTCGGCGTTCATGAAACCTGGGGTGCTGCCTTAGGGTATCGTTTTGGTAACGGTTATCGCTTAAAGCTGAATGCGGGCTCGTCGTTCAAGGCCCCGACTTTTAATGATCTGTATTCGCCTTTTGGTGGTGCGAATCCTGACCTGGAACCTGAGGAAGCGCTGAGTTACGAAGTGGGCCTGGAAAAGAGCGCTGGTAACTGGTTTTGGGGCGTGGCGCTTTATCGGAGTGATGTTGAGAACCTGATTGTGTCGTTTTTCCCGGATCCAAGCCAGAATACGGATGAAGCGGAGCTGCAGGGCGTTGAGCTTGAAGCTGGCTGGAAAGACAATGGCTGGTCTGTTGAAGCGGCGCTCAGTGCCGGTGATTTCGAGGACAAGCAAACGGGTAGATCGTTGACTAATCGGTCTGAGCAAACGGCCAGACTGGATATCGATAAGGATTTTGATCGGTTTTACGTCGGTACCACGGTTCGTGCGGAGAATCATAAGCTCGATCGAGACGGTGTCAGCCGGATTCCGGGCTACGGCGCCTGGGATCTTCGCGCGGGCATGACTCTGGCTAAGAATTTCGACACCAGATTAAGCGTAAACAACGTGCTGGATAAAGAAAGAACGCTCGCCGCATACTCCGGCCCGACTAACTATGTGAACCCGGGGCGGACATTTATGGTGTCACTGCGTTACAACTTTCAGCTTTGATCACTTGAAAAGCCAAGGTTAGAACCATGACCATGTTGCGGTCCGGTGCGTTTCTGGCACTTATGCTGGCCTTGTGTTTGCCGGTATCGGCAGCACAACTGTGTGCCCAAGACGCACTTGAGCGCGAAGTGTGCCTGGTTCGCGCGGCTGAACGGATCATCTCCCTCTCCCCCGGTGCCACCGAATTGTTGTTTACGCTAGGCGCCGGGAAGCAGGTGAAAGCGGTCAGCGCCTGGAGCGATTACCCCCTGGAAGCGACGAAGCTGCCACAAGTTGGTGATAGCAACCGGCTGGATCTTGAAGCCATCGTAATGCTGAAGCCAGATCTGGTTGTGGCCTGGGTAAATGGTAATTCTGCCCGGCAACTGGAAAAAATTGAGGCGCTGGGAATTCCGGTGTTCTGGCTGGAGCCACGAACATTTGCAGATATTGCCAGCGCCGTCGAACGTCTGGCCAGACTCACCGGCCATGAAGACGCTGGTTCTGAAAAGGCTTCGGAGTTTCTGTCTGCAATCGCCGAACTTCGTGACCGCTACCGGAATGCTTCGCCAGTGAGGGTTTTCTATCAGGTATGGCATCAGCCATTGATGACCATCAACGATGAGGAACTGATCGGCCGGGCTATTCAATTGTGTGGCGGAGATAACGTTTTTGGTCACTTACCGCGCCTGGTGCCGCGCCTGGGTGTCGAGGCGGTTCTGGAGGCTAATCCGGATGCCATTATCAGTGGTGGCGAGGGCACGGAAGATCGGCGCTGGCTGGAACAGTGGCAGCGCTATCCGGAGTTGAAAGCCGTAGCAAGCAACAATCTGTTTCTGGTTTCCCCATCGCTGATCCAGCGCCCTACCTTGCGTATGCTCCAAGGCGCGGAGGAGCTGTGCCAGGTTCTGGAGCAAGCCCGTGTACGGCTATAGTCGCGCCCTTACTGTCCTTGGCCTGATCAGCCTTTTTTGTATGATGCTGTCCGTCAGTGTTGGCAGCGCCTCGCTTTCTGTTGCGGATATCGTCTCTGTGCTGACCGGCTCAGGTACGCCCATACAACAAACCCTGGTGTTGGAACTGCGGCTGCCGCGAACGCTCAGTGCTTTCGCCACCGGCGGGCTGTTGGCGGTGGCGGGTGCCCTGATGCAGGTTCTGCTCAGAAATCCGTTGGCAGACCCATACGTTCTCGGGCTTTCAGGTGGGGCAGCGGTGGGTGCTCTGCTTGCCATGACGGCAGGCGTTGGCGGCGCTGTGATTTCTGGTTCTGCGTTTGCGGGTGCCTTGCTCGCTACCTTTCTGGTATTCGGCCTTGCCCATGGAACGGGCAGCTGGACGCCTTCCCGCCTGTTGCTGACCGGTGTGGTTGTCGCTTCCGGCTGGGGCGCGCTGATCGCGCTGATTCTGGCGATGAGCCCTGCCCGACAGTTGCCTGGCATGCTTTACTGGTTGATGGGTGATATATCCCCGGCCGCCAATTCCACCCCCGCCTTGATCCTGCTGGCCTTTGTCTGCCTGTTGGTATTCCCGCTCGGTCGCAGCCTGAACGTGCTGGCCCGCGGGCCTATGCAGGCCGCTGCACTGGGTGTGTCTGTCCGGCCCCTTGAGTGGACGGTGTACATCCTTGCCAGTCTGTTAACCGCAACGGCTGTTACTATTGCGGGCAGCGTTGGTTTTGTTGGTCTGATCGTACCCCACATGCTGAGGCTGGTGCTGGGCAACGATCAACGCCTGATTCTTCCTGCCTGTGCGCTGGCGGGCGGCACGCTGTTGGTACTGGCCGACACGCTGGCCAGGGTGGTGATTGCACCCGAGCAGTTGCCGGTTGGCGTGATAACGGCACTGCTGGGAGTGCCCACCTTCCTCTACTTGTTGCACCGGAGCCGCTGATGAATCCATTGCAGGCAAAACAGCTGGTGATTGATATTCCCGGACGCAGCAGCGGACAGCCGTTGGATTTTACAGTCGAGCCCGGGCAGATATGGGGCGTACTCGGCCCCAATGGCGCCGGCAAAACTACCTTACTGCACACGCTGGCAGGGCTAAGGCTCCCCCGGGGTGGCAGTGTTCGGCTAGGCGAGCGTTCACTGACTGAATGGAAGCGGCGGCAGGTATCACAACAGCTGGGACTGGTGTTTCAGGACCAGCAGGACGGTTTTCCGGCAACCGTGCTGGAAACCGCGCTGATTGGCCGACACCCCTGGCTCTCACCCTGGCAGATGGAAACCGGAGAAGACGAGCGCAAAGCTCGCGAGGCACTGCATACACTGGATATCGCCCACCTGAGGGACAGGCTGGTCAGCACTCTTTCCGGTGGCGAGCGACAGCGGGTAGCCATCGCCACGGTACTGACCCAGTCGCCTGAAACCTGGCTGCTTGATGAGCCCACCAATCATCTGGACCTGCACCATCAGGTCTCTGTGCTCGGGTTGCTGACGGCGCAGGCAAAACGGAGCTGCTCGGTCTTTATGTGCCTTCATGACCTCAACCTTGCAGCCCGTTGGTGTGATCATATCCTACTGCTGTTTCCGGATGGCGAAGCCTGCTGGGGGGCGGCGGCGCAGATGCTGGTGCCATCGGCGTTAGAGCGCCTTTATGGACAGAAACTGCTAACCGCGGAAATTGATGGGGCTCCGGTTTTTGTGCCCACGGCGAACTCCGACCCTTACTCGCTCTGACTGGTCGCGACGGCGTCGTTCAACAGTGACGGTTTTTTCAGTGCCCTGAGAAACAGATCCCGCTCCTCCGCGATAGCCAGCGCACACTGTTCGGCCTGGTCGTCAGACAGATCTTTCACCCGCCCCTTGAGGAACATCATGATTTCCTCGGACAACTCCAGCATCCTGTCCCGGGCATCGGCGTCTGCCTTGTTTGCGAACAGCATTTTTTCCGGGTTCTTCAATGCCATGTCCTGCCCGTCCCTTTCCGAGAAATAAAGTGCCTTTACAGCCATGTGCCTGCTCTCCTGTAAGCGCCCCGCTCAAGTGATTGGTGAAGGGGATAAACCGATGGCAGAAGCCTAACATTGATTCTTTACAGTATTGGCAATGTTTGCTTCTGCATTTGGTGCTCCGCAATAATACTGTATATAACACTGTATAAAAAGTCCTTCGGTGGAGCCGACAGGAAATCGCCAGCCACTTCCGTATAGAGATGGCCGGTTGCTTAAGGTTGTCTGGGTGGTTTTCAGGTTGAAAGGTGGCTATATTGATTAATTATTGATCACACCTTTGCCATCCAAAAGGAAACTTTTATGAACCACCTATTCCGATCCTGCTGGTTTTCCCGTATCGGGCTGCTGGCTTTGTTGGCCATTGCCCTACAGGGGTGTGGTGGGAGTGGTGGTGGCGATGTTGCCGCGCCGACCGCCCCGACTCCGGCGTTATCACCGCAGAGCATCAAGACTTTTAGCTTCAGTTGGGACGATGTCGCCGGCGAGACCGAGTACCGCCTGCTGGAAAACCCGGATGGACTGTCCGGCTACACCCGGGTAGCGACGATTGCGGCGGATGCCTCCAGCCATGAACTTCAGGTGTTCCTGCCTGGTCGCGTTAACGCCAGTTACATCCTGCAAGCCTGTAACAGTGGCGGGTGCAGCGACTCAACTGCGGTGTTTGTTAAGGAAAACCTGGCTTCTGCGGTGGGGTACATCAAGGCCTCTAACACCGAGGCGGGCGACTTCTTCGGTTCCGGCTTGTCACTCGCGGCCGACGGCAACACCCTGGCGGTGGGGGCACGCGTGGAGGACAGCAACGCTGTCGGCAACCAGGCGGACAACAGCGCCGACAGCAGCGGTGCGGTTTACGTGTTTACCCGCAGCGGCAGCGACTGGTCACAGCAGGCCTACATCAAGGCCTCCAACACCGGGGAGGGCGATCAGTTCGGTCGCAGCGTTGCTCTCGCCGCCGATGGCAACACCCTGGTGGTGGGGGCAGACCTGGAGGACAGCAACGCCACCGGTATTGGCGGCGACGAGGCTGACAACAGCGCCGGCGACAGTGGGGCGGTTTATGTGTTTACCCGAAGCGGCAACGACTGGTCGCAGCAGGCCTATGTCAAGGCCTCCAACACCGGGGAGGGCGACCAGTTCGGTCGCAGCCTAGCCCTAGCGGCCGACGGCAACACCCTGGCGGTGGGATCACCCCGTGAGGACAGCAACGCCACGGGTATTGGCGGCGACGAGGATGACAACAGCACCAGCGACGGTGGCGCGGTTTACGTGTTTACCCGCAGCGGCGCCGTGTGGTCGCAGCAGGCCTATGTCAAGGCCTCCAATACCGAGGCGGGCGACCGGTTCGAGGCGGGCGACGAGTTCGGCTTTGGCGTGGCCCTCGCCGCCGATGGCAACACCCTGGCGGTGGGGGCACCCGAAGAGGAAAGCAACGATGGAGGCATTGACGGCAACCAGGCCGACAACAGCGCCGGCAACAGCGGTGCGGTTTACGTGTTTACCCGCGGCGGCACCGTCTGGTCGCAGCAGGCCTACGTCAAGGCTTCCAACACCGAGGCTTTCGATTTCTTCGGTATCGGTGTGGCCCTCGCGGCCGACGGCAACACACTGGCAGTGGGGGCAGACGAGGAAAACAGCAACGCCACCGGCGTTGGTGGCAACCAGACCAACAACAGCGCCGGCACCAGTGGTGCGGTTTACGTGTTTATCCGCAGCGGCACCAACTGGTCGCAGCAGGCCTACATCAAGGCCTCTAACACCGAGGCGGGGGACCGGTTCGGCTCAAGCGTGGCACTTGCGGCCGACGGCAACACCCTGGCGGTGGGATCACCCTCTGAGGACAGCAGCGCCATCGGTATCCGCGTCAATCAGAGTGACAACAGCGCCGGCGACAGTGGCGCGGTTTACGTGTTTACCCGCAGCGGCGCCTTCTGGTCGCAGCAGGTCTACGTCAAGGCCTCCAACACCGAAGCGGACGACTCGCTCGGCCAAACAGGCGTGGCACTGGCAGCCGACGGCAACACCCTGGCGGTGCAGGCATCCTCTGAGGACAGCAACGCTACCGGCATTGGCGGCGACCAGGCCGACAACAGCGCGAGCCTTAGTGGCGCGGTTTACCTTTACTGAGTTCTGACTACCCGGAAGACGAGCCGCCCCAAAAACTGGATAATGGCGGGTTTGCGGAACGCCCGACCATTTTAACGGCTTGAGGGATCAAACGTCATGAAGCTCATCATCGGAAACAAAAATTACTCGTCCTGGTCGCTACGGCCCTGGCTCCTGATGGCGGCTCACGACCTGACTTTTGAAGAAGTTCGCATTCCGCTGAACCAGCCCGATACCGCCGCCAGGATCGCCGAGCATAGCAAAGCAGGCAAGGTGCCGGTTTTGAAGGATGGTGACCTAACGGTTTGGGATTCACTGGCGATTTGCGAATACATTTCAGAACAGTGTCTGGAAGGCCGGGGATGGCCTGCCGATGCAGCTGCCCGCGCCGAGGCAAGAGCCTGCAGTGCGGAAATGCATTCGGGCTTGCAGGCTATCCGTGGACAAATGCCGATGAACTGCCGTGCCACCGGTCGCAAGGTGCCAATGACCCCAGAACTGGAAAAGGAAATCGCTCGCGTTGACAGCCTCTGGTCCGTTTGCCGCGCCAAGTACGCGGCACTGGGGCCCTGGATGTTTGGCGAGTTCTCCATTGCTGACTGCATGTTCGCGCCCGTCGCGTCGCGTTTCGCAACCTATGGCGTTGTGCTCTCTGAATCTGCCGCGAAATACCAGCAGCAGGTTCTGAATCACGACAAGATGAAACTGTGGGTTGCTCACGGGCAAGCAGAAACCGAAGTGGTTGAGGCAGACGAAGCTGGTCAATAGTTAACCTACCAAGACGAACACCCCTAAAAACTGGATAATAGCCGGCATTGAAAAAGTGCGACACGCTTTACTGAAAAAAGCCGCGCCACATTCTCCAATTCGGGTAGTTAGTTCATGGAAATCAACGTCAATTTTCTCGACAACCTCAGACTTGAAGCCAAGTTTGATGATTTCACTGTCGTTACCGATCAGCCCATCCGCTATAAGGGTGACGGTTCGGCGCCCAGCCCGTTTGACTATTTCCTGGCGTCTTCGGCGCTGTGTGCGGCTTATTTTGTGCGGGTTTACTGCAAGGCCCGGGATATCCCGACGGAAAACATCCGCCTGTCCCAGAATAACATCGTGGACCCGGAGAACCGTTACAACCAGATCTTCAAGATCCAGGTGGAGCTGCCGGAGAATCTTTCCGAAAAAGATCGGCAGGGTATTCTTCGCTCCATCGACCGCTGCACGGTGAAAAAAGTGGTCCAGACCGGGCCCACCTTTGAAATCGAGCAGGTCGAAAGCCTGGACGAAGATGCCCAGGCTCTTCTGATGACCGCACTCGAGGGCGAAGGCAGCACTTACATCGAAGGCAAGGACCTGCCCCTGGAACAGACCATTGCCAATATGACCGGGATTCTGGCGGACCTGGGCATGAAGATCGAGATCGCCTCCTGGCGCAACATCGTGCCCCACGTGTGGTCCCTGCATATCCGCGATGCCGCCTCGCCCATGTGCTTTACCAACGGCAAGGGCGCCACCAAGGAAAGCGCGTTGTGTTCGGCCCTGGGCGAGTTTATCGAGCGCCTGAGCTGCAACTTCTTCTACAACGACCAGTTCTTCGGCGAGGAGATTGCAAACAGCGATTTCGTCCATTACCCCAACGAAAAGTGGTTCCAGCCCGGCCCCAACGACGAACTGCCTGAGGGCATTCTGGACGACCACTGCCTGGCCATCTACAACCCGGACGGCGAAGTGCACGGCAGCAACCTGATCGACACCAACTCCGGCCGCACTGACCGGGGCATTGTGTCACTGCCGTTTGTGCGCCGGTCAGACGGCGAGACGGTGTATTTCCCCTCCAATCTGATTGAAAACCTGTTCCTGAGTAACGGCATGAGCGCGGGTAACACCCTGCCGGAAGCCCAGGTCCAGTGCCTGTCTGAAATTTTCGAGCGGGCCGTGAAGAAGCAGATCCTTGAGGAAGAAATGGCCCTGCCGGATGTGCCCCAAAACGTGCTGGATAAATATCCGCACATTGTTGAGGGCATCAATGCGCTGGAGGCCCAAGGCTTTCCGATACTGGTGAAAGACGCCTCCCTTGGCGGTCAGTTTCCGGTGATGTGCGTGACCCTGATGAATCCGCGAAACGGTGGTGTGTTTGCGTCTTTCGGTGCGCACCCAAGTTTTGAAGTGGCATTGGAACGCAGCCTGACCGAGCTGCTGCAGGGCCGCAGCTTTGAAAATCTGAACGACGTGCCCGCACCGACGTTTAACAGCCAGGCCGTCACCGAGCCCAACAACTTTGTGGAACACTTTATCGATTCCACCGGTGTAGTGTCCTGGCGTTTTTTTAGTGCCAAATCCAATCTGGAATTCGTGGAGTGGGATTTCTCAGGCACCAATCAGGAAGAGGCTAACACCCTGTTCGGGATTCTCGAGGATCTCGGCAAGGAAGTGTACGTCGCTACCCATGAAGATCTGGGCGCACCCGTGTGCCGCATACTGGTGCCGGGTTATTCCGAAGTCTATCCGGTGGAAGACCTGGTGTGGGACAACACCAACATGGCGCTGGACTACCGCGAGGATATTCTCAACCTGCACGCCCTGAGCGACGACCAACTGGCCGACCTGGCCGAACGCCTGGAAGCCAGCCAGCTCGATAACTACATGACCATCATCAGCCTGATCGGCATCGAATTCGACGAGAACACCGTCTGGGGCCAGCTCACCATTCTGGAGCTGAAGCTACTGATCTGCCTGGCCCTGCAATGGCGCGAAGAAGCGCTGGAATTCGTGGATATGTTCCTGCAGTTCAACGACAACACCGCTGAGCGCAACCTGTTCTACCGCGCGGTGAACGCCGTTCTGGAAATCACCCTGGACGACGAACTGGAACTGGACGATTACCTTGCGAATCTGAAACGCATGTATGGCGAACAGACTATGGACGACGTGGTTGGCCTGGTGGAGGGCACCGAGCGTTTCCACGGCCTGACGCCGACTAACATGCAGCTGGAAGGTCTGGAGAAGCACCAGCGCCTGATCGAAAGCTACAAGAAACTGCATGCGGCGCGGGCCGAAAAAGCATCCGCATAAAAAGGAAGTAGACAGGCCCCACAGAACAGCTGCTTCGATATACAGTATTATTGAAGGAGCGAAATGTGGAAGTCAGATTATTACGTGGCGGCTTAGTCCAACAGACATTTAAAGGTCATGCTGCGCACGACCATTAAATGCTTAGGTGTTATGTTTCTTGACCGCACCTGTTAACCGGTGCTAATAATAGCACCTATTTGTTGACTAGGTAATCGCTATGCAAGTAAAATTTTCTGAGGATGTCGTTCCTTTATCAGACCTGAAAATCAATCCCGGAAAGGTGGTTGGTCGAGCCCAGGATACGCATCGGCCGATCCTGCTTACCAGTCGTGGCCGCGGCATAGCTGTTGTTCAGGGACTCGAGGATTATGAGAGAACCGCAGAGGAGTTGCGGTTTGTAAAGGCGGTGGCGCAGGGACTTATGGATGTTCGTGAGGGCAACACTGTGTCTTTGGAGGAAGCCAGGAAAACGTTGGGCATCAGGTAAATGGAATTGCGTATTGCACAGTCTGCCCTTAAGGACTTGCAGGCTATTCAGAAATACTACACAGAGCAGGGTGTGCCGCATATCGGTGATGAGTACGTGAGTGCTATTTTGGAACATTCAGAAATGTTGAAGCGTCACCCTGAAGCCGGTCGAGCTGTTCCGGAATTTAATGTGGATCACATTCGCGAATTGATTCACTCGCCTTTTCGGGTTGTTTACCTAAGGCAAGCCACTGAAATTGTGCTCATTCGAGTCTGGCGGAGTGAGAGACAGCTCGAATTGCCAGCAAATGAAACATAACCAGGCCATGCACCGGATGCCAAAACCTCCGCTTTGCGACGGTTTTGGCACCGGTGATGGTGGGCGTTATGTGCTTTTGACACCCGATACGTTACAGGGTACATTCAAGGAATGATTCGAAGCTTCAAACACAAGGGCTTGGCTAAATTCTTCAAGTCCGGCAGCACCGCAGGAATTCAGGCCGCTCATGCAAAGAGGCTTAGGCTTATTCTCGGTAGGCTAAATGCAGCGCCAGACGTTAATGATATGGACTTACCAGGCCTTCGACTGCACGAGCTCTCGGGGAATCGCACCGGAATTTGGTCAGTGACGGTCAGTGGTAACTGGCGAGTGACGTTCTGGTTTGAGGACGGAGATGCCGAGATAGTGAATTACGAAGATTACCACTGAGGTACCGCCGATGTTGATGCACAACCCTCCCCACCCGGGTGAAGTCTTGCGAGAGCTTTGTCTGGAACCCCTTGGCTTGTCTGTAACGGCTGTCGCAGAAGCATTGGGGGTAAGCCGCAAAACTCTGAGCGCCGTGTTGAACGGCAAGGCTGGTATTAGTCCCGAAATGGCTATTCGGCTTTCTATCGCGTTTGATACCTCGGCAGAAAGTTGGCTGAATCAGCAGTCTCAATATGAACTCTGGCATGCTGAGCAGCACCGTAAAGAGCTCAAGGTTAAGAAGCTTGTCGCTGCCTAGAGCAGCACATAACCAAGCCATGCACCGGATGCCAGACCCTCCGCTTCGCTACGGTTTCGTCACCGGTGATGGACGGCGTTATTCGAAACGTTCGTCTTGACGCACGTACCTAAAGGCGTACACTGGTAAAAAGTCGAACACATCAGAGGTGCGTCATGACCGGAATTACAGCAACTGAGGCGCGCAGCAACCTTTATCGGTTGATTGACGAAACTGCCGAGTCCCACCAACCAATCATCATCATGGGTAAACGGAACAAAGCTGTCTTGGTTTCCGAGGAAGATTGGTCTGCAATTCAGGAAACGCTCTACCTACTCTCTGTTCCAGGTATGCGTGAGTCTATTCGTGAGGGGATGGATACTCCTGTGGATGAATGCGATGAGGAGCTGGACTGGTGACATGGAAGTTGGTTTACACCAAGCAAGCCCAGAATGATGCGAAGAAGTTGGCCTCCAGCGGCCTCAAGCAAAAAGCTCAGGAATTGTTGGCTCTAGTTGCGGAAGATCCATACCGCAAGCCGCCTCCGTTTGAGAAACTGATCGGTGATCTTGCGGGGGCCTATTCACGCCGCATCAATATTCAACATCGTTTGGTGTATCAGGTGCTCGAAGACGAGCGGGTAGTGAAAGTTCTCCGGCTCTGGAGCCACTACGAATAATGCATAACAAATAACAGTGCATCAATTTCGTTCCGGCCCGACGGGCCTCCACCGGGCGGCTTTTTCTCCGCTTCGGTGCGCAAAAGCCGCCGTTTATGGCTGGCGTTATGCGCGACTGATATTCGCCAAAGACAAATCCTTTGTCGCTCAACTGTCCCGATGGTAAATGCCATCAATCAGAGACAGAAGAATGGCTTTACTGCGTGGAAGCTTTGTTAAGGTATCCTCAGCAGCCACTAGATTCCCGTCCAGCCGCATGCTGATGTAACCGTGAATCATCGACCATATCGCAATTGCGTTTGTCTCAGTGTCGACACGGCACTTCACTTGGTTTTGTCGCAGCAATGAAAGCAGGGTCGAATACACGCGGTTCATTTCCCGTGCTAGTCCGGGGTCCTCATGATCGACCAGTTGACGTCGCCATAGCAGCTGATAGCGATTTGGGGTGTCGAAAGCAAATTGGAACCAGGTTTCAGCGAAGGTGTGTATGGCCTGTTCTGGCTCATTGGCTGTATGAGTCGCCGCTTCGACGGTTAGATCGGCCAGGTCAGCAAAAATCTTTGCGGCGATGGCAGTCAGCATTGCCCTCCGGGAAGGAAAGTGATTGGCTGGGGCTGAATGGGTCACACCGACCTTGCGGGCTAGGGCGCGAATAGTGACACTTTCAATCCCCTGGCTATCGAGCAATATCAATCCCTCACGAAGCAGTTCCGTTCGTAGATCGCCATGCTTTTGCCCTGCGGAACGCTTTTCGTGAGCTTTCAAATTGACACCGTCCATTTCATCCGCTAAATTTAAATTGACGCTGTCTATTTTAGGCCAGTGCGCCACTTTTGCCAACCTAGGCAGTAATCCATAAGAGGGTAGGTAATCGTCATGACCGCTCGTATGATGAAGGTAGACAAGGACAATGCTCATGAGCTCCAACCACATTTTCTGGCCCATTTTGGCCCAGGTTTTACTGACCCTGATTATGTTTATTGTGCTCGGGATGAGAAAAGCCAAAGCCATACATGCCGGTAAGGTAGATCGTAAGCAGGCGGCACTGGACAATCGAGTATGGCCAGATGATGTGGTCAAGGTCTCTAACAACATTGCCAACCAATTTGAAGCCCCGGTATTGTTCTACATACTCTGCCTGGTGATCTACAGCATTGATGCTGCAGGCACGGTTGCCATAGTTCTGGCGTGGTTGTTCGCGCTGAGCCGGTGCGCTCATGCCTACGTGCATGTAGGCTCCAATTATGTGCCAATGAGATTGCGGTTGTTCTTGGTTGGGTGCTTGGTATTGTTAGCGATGCTAACACTAGTGGCCTGGAAGCTGGCTTCAGGGGTCGTAGCTGCATAACCAGGCAATGCATGCGATAAGCGCGTGATTGTGGCGTTAGGCATCAAGACGCGTACCTTTAACCACTTACTCAGGAGAAAGAAATGACTACCGCTAACACACGACCACTACGGATGGCACTAGCAGCAAATGCCGCTTTCTCGCTCACCAGCGCCGGATTGATGATTTTCCGCCCCTCGCTAGTTGGTGACTGGCTCGGCATTCAAGCATCGCTCGTCCTCCAAGCTGCCGGCATTGGCCTGCTCGTTTTTGCGGCAGACCTGCTCCGCCAGGCAACACGGCAAAGAATTGCGACCTGGGCCGCTCTCTACGCGAGTGCTGCAGATTTCTTGTGGGTTGTCGGCACATTCGCTTTGCTGGCGCTGTTCCCGAACGCACTTTCACAGACGGGCAATACGCTCGTCGTTTCCGTTGCATTTGCGGTCTTTCTCTTTGGGGTATGGCAACTCTGGGCCATTGGACAGGCCCACAAGCTACAGGGTAGTGGACTGTACCGGCACTGCATTTTGGTTGCAGTCAATGCCCCCGCTGACACCATGTGGAGTGTGATTTGCCGGATCGGTGATATCCAGCATTACATGCCTTCCCTGAAGCACTCCGGGATTCTTGATGGGAAAACGCCGGGAGTTGGCGCTGTGCGCATGTGCGAAGACCGCGCAGGAAAACGATGGGCTGAAGAATGCATCGAATTCAAGGCGGGTCGCAGTTTCAATATCCGCTTCCTGTCCGAAGCGCAGGATTTCCCTTTCCCTGCGAAAACCATGCGAGGTGGGTGGGAGGTCATTCCAGCAGATGGCGGATCAGAAGTCATGGTCTGGTGGGAGCTGGAGCCGAAACCAAAGTTTTTGGCGCCAATTATTCTTCCGCTTCTTGCATTTCAAGCTGACCGTGATTTCCCAAAGATCGTTCAACGGATGGCGGCCGATGCGTTGGGGCGCGGCCCGGATGTTGTTGGCCAGAGGAACCCAGGGATAATTGCCCGTCTCCTGCCAAACTTCTGCTAAAAATGAACGGCTGCCTAACCCTGCGTTCAAGAGGGACGCCGCAAAAGCGCGGCGCCCCTTAACTTTACATTAGACGCGGAGGAAGCAATGCGCGATTTTTCACAAGCAATTCTCTACTTCAGCATTGTCTTCGCCGCTGGCTTCGCACTTGCGTTCATTCGCATACCGTTTCTCGTGCCTCATTACGGCGTCAGGACAGCCGAGCTCATGGAGATCCCCGTCATGCTTCTTGTGATCGGCATCACTTCTCGCTGGATCCAGCGGCGCAATGCGCACCTTTCAAGCGTTCGACTTCTAACAATCGGTGGCATCGGGTTCGTTCTAATGATTGTGGCCGAGCTTGGTGTTGCTGTTGCCACCTCTGACCTTTCACCGGCGAGCTACGTTTTAACCAAAGACCCTGTGTCAGGACCTGTCTACTTGGTAAGCCTAGTGTTCTTCGCCCTTGCGCCGTGGCTTTGGTCAGTCAGGAGCCGCGTCTAACTAGTGCCCATCCAGAAACTCATAATTCATTGAATTCCCGTTAATATTTTTGATTGGGCATAAAAAAATCCTCTTGGATCTGGTATGTTTTAAGCGCGAACCAAAACCACCAAACCAAGAGAATTCCGCATGCGAGAGACCCGCAATGCTCAGGTGAGTATATTCGAGAATTACTCGGATCATCAATATGGCATTCTTCTGAAAAGGCTGTCGGAGCGACTGGATGAGCATCCGGAGATACTCGATCTGGTGGCGGCAGACCTGATTGACACGGCCACCTCGCCGGTGGGGCGAATGGGTCTCAGCGCCGAGAGCGTATTGCGCTGTTTGCTGCTCAAGCAGCAACTGAGGATCAGTTATGAGCAGTTGGCCTTTCATCTGTCGGATTCCGTAACCTACCGGGCTTTTGCCCGCCTGGGCCACCTCATGCCCAGCCGGTCAGGCCTGCAGTCAACCATCCGCCGTATCAGACCGGA
>Ga0306868_1001007_pt1 | contig 15982 bp, 17 predicted proteins | sample AntRauTorckE6832_FD_190411 | JGI IMG/M metagenome (GOLD analysis project Ga0306868, IMG submission 190411) | Saline lake microbial communities from Rauer Islands, Antarctica - Metagenome Torckler E6 #832 (v2) (version 2) | ecosystem: Environmental > Aquatic > Non-marine Saline and Alkaline >... | reverse complement strand
CACACTTCCTCCAGTTCACACCTCACGATGGATACCTTGTGCTTCGTTAGTGGTTGGTTTGTGAGTACCTCCACAGTGGACTTTCACCACCTAGTTATACGCCATGCCCGGCACACTAAAAAAAGAAGGTCCCATTTTGGAACCTTCCGAATAAATATATGTGCTTATAGATCAAAAGCGATTACGATAGCTTCATCGAGGCATCTGAATGTGAAGCTGTTCATGATGAACAACTGTACATTCTTTGAGTCATGCGCTTCGTAGCCTACGGTGTAATCTTGTCCGATTGTAAGTTCCAAATCTTCGTGGTCACGAGGAATCAAGAACCCACCTTTTACGGCACGCGAGCGAAAAATATCGCCACCGATGACCGCTTCTACATTTTTACGCAATAAACCACCTTGATACATTTGATTCAATATTTTGAGAAAATCGTCTGAAACAACCATATCAAATGGTTTTTTTGCATACGCATCTTCAAGAGCACATGTAGCATCACTTACGGCTTTCATCACTTCATTTGGATCCTTGGTGATGGAAATGCGTGTATTTGCGACTTCTTCAAGTCCTTTGATACCAGCAGCTTTATGGCCGTTGTAGATAACGTCCTCTTCAAAAAGTGCTAGTTTTTCTGCAGCATCTTCGAGGGCATCTAAGTCAACATCTTTTTCACCGCGAAGGATGTTATCAAGTTCCCAGCGTGAGAGGTCAAAGCTGATTCTGTTTTCAAGGAGTGGTTGAATCTCATAGAGACTAGATCCCACCTCACCTTTTTTAGCATCTTTGAGTAATTTTAAACGTCCTTGGGCAACACTGTTTTTTTCAAGTCCGTGAGGGCCATCGACAAACAGCACGCTTCTAGCAGAAAGTTGTGATTGAATAACTTCTGTAGCACGGTCGTTGATTTCATCCCAACCTTTTGTTGGAATAGGTGCGAGTGATTGTTTAAATAAATCCATTAATGTATTCCTCCTAACGTTTCGTTTTACCTATGTTAAGACTTTTGTTTTTTGGTTCAACGTCTTCTTCGCCTTCTTCTTCGTGATGGGCGATTGCGCCTTCTTTGAATAGGTTTTCCTGAAGTTCGTTATCAAATTCAGGCATTTGGCGACGAAGCCATTCGATGCCCATTGCGGCATGTTCCAATTCTTCATCACGGTTGTGTTTGAGAATGGATCGCAATTCATCATCACTTGTGGCACTCATGCGTTGATTGTACCAGTCTACTGCTTCAAATTCCTCCTGGATACTTTTAATGATACGTGTAATGTCTCGTGTTTTCTCATCTAGTAATTCAATCGGTTCATGGTATTGATCAGTTGCCATAGAATCCCTCCTAAATTTAGTTTCTTAATTAATTATAACACTTAAAGTTAGTGTGTTCAAGCAAGATGTTAGTAAGCACCTTCATTTTAGCAGTATTCATTGGGTGCACAACAGCCGTTGATATTGCGGGAGGCTATTTCGGCTGCTTTAATGATGGGGTATTGGCCCGGTGAAGCGGTAAGCATGGGTTGTGTTCCGATTTGCATGGTCAATACGTCGTTGATTGTGGATCCCGTTTGGATGATGACACCGAGGACGTTGATGAGTTCTCCGGCTGATTCACCGCCTATTACTTCTCCACCCAAAATCGTACCTGTACCTTTTGAGACCACAAGTTTTACGGTTTGTGAGTGCATGCCTGGAAGTTTGCCCGGATGACGGTCCATGCCTTTAAAGGTTGTGCCAATGACCGCAAACCCTTCTTTTTTAGCGGCTTCTTCTGTGATGCCTGCAACCCCATAGACTGTATCGCCTATCATGGTTGAATAGATGCCGATGGTGCCCTTGAATGAACGGTATGTGGAAAGCGAATAAAGATTCAACCCGGCCACACGTGCTTCTGCAGCCGCGGTGGATGCGAGCATGGTAGTGGAGAGTCTGCTGGTTGCGAAATCGCGTTTCTCAGCACAATCACCTGCCGCAAATATGTCCTTTTCGCTTGTACGCATATAAGCATCGACACTGATGAATCCATGATCATTAATCTTGAGGCCCATGGCTTTGGCCAAGTCCACGTTTGGTCGGTACCCCATTGTAAGGATGACGGCGTCTGTTTCGATGACAGAGTCATCACTCAAAAGCACTTTTGAAACGTTTTTCTCTCCTAAAAGTTCCTTGACCCCCACGCCTGTTCTAACTTCGACACCATCTTTAATGAGCTTTTCTTCAGCGTCCGCTGCAATTTCTTCATCGAAGGCAAGCCCCAGAATTCTATTTTGAATTTCGACAAGCGTTACGTCTACGCCACTTTTCTTAAGCTCATCAGACATTTCCACACCAATGAACCCTGCACCAACTACGGTAATATGTTTTTTTCCTTTTAGATCCTTTTGAAGTTGGTCGAGATACACTTTGTTCTTAGGAATGGTAAATACGTTGCCGAGGTTTCCGCCTTTAAGCCAATCGGGCTTGAAAGGTTTAGATCCGGTTCCCAGTACTAATTTGTCAAAGGCAAGCGCTTCACCATTTTCAAATGTCGCAACTTTCTTTTTTTTGTCAATGGATTTGACGGTGTCAATTCTAATATCTATGCCTGCGTTTTCAAGTCCGGTGTCGGGCATGATGTTGCGCTCTGAAGAACCGAGTGTTCCGAATATATAGGGTATACCACAAGGAACAACTGATTTTTCTTCTTTTCTGACAAGCAAAATCGACTTATCTGGGTGTTTGCTTTTTGCTGTGGATGCTGCGACGGTTCCCGCCGCACTACCCCCAATAACTAAAATATCTACTTTTTTTCCATTTGAAATGGCCTCCTAATATTGATGAATCTGTATGGTTTTGAAGATTATGTTCTATTCTTTATGAAGCAGCACCCGGGGTTCTCACCGATAGCCTCATCTGAGCAAAAATGGTAAACCCCGCCTTCAATTTTGAGGGTCTTATTGTCCATTAGACTTGTCGCAAGTTTTTTTCGTGCTAACTCGTAGAGACTTTGCACAGTGGTTCGCGCTACCATCATCTGCTCTGCGCACTCAGCCTGGGTAAAATCTTCGTAATCAATGAGCCTTATTGTTTCATATTCTTCAACCAGCATGATGATGAAGGTCTCCAACTCGTTCTCTTGCGCGCCATCCAGTGTTCCGAACAGCTTGTGTTTGGGCGTTTCACAGACTCTTTTTCTTTTTTTCGGTCTTGGCATGCTCTCACCTCGTAATTTACACACTCAATTGTAACGCATAAATGACATATGTCAATAAAGGCACATTAAAAAACTCCAACAAAATGTTGGAGTTTTTGTGCTTAGGAAGTAACTCTTTTATCTTTCCATTTACCTCTGAGCCAGCGTATCATTACCAGAATAGCACGCAGGCATTCATCAGCCGCAAGCCCGATGAAAATGCCTGCAAGGCCATACCCAAGGTGGATGCCAAAGAGATAGGAGAGACCAATCATTGCACTAAGCATACTTATGATGGCGATGATGACAGGAAAAATAACGTCGCCGCTTGCACGTAGCGCCTGAATGACCACAAGATTGGCCATTCTTCCCATCTCAAGGAAGATGCCTATGAGCATGGCGCGCTGTCCCATTTCAATGATGACAGGGTTGTCGGTGAAAAGACCAAGCAGCCATCCTGAATTAAAATACATAAATGATGAGGCAAATATGACAAAAATAAACGCGAGTCTTACGGTTTTAAGCGTTCTTTCGTAGGCGTCCTTGTAATCCTTTGCGCCCACGCGCCATCCCACAATGACCTGGTTACCCTGCGCTACGGCGAGTGAGAAGATCATCACAGGCATCATCAAATTGTGTACATAAATTTGAGTGGTGACCGCGAGCGTGCCGATGGTGTTCAAAAACCCGAGGACGACGACTTGTGAAAACTGATAGACAAACCGTTCGCCCGCTCCTGGGAGTCCGATTTTCATGATTTTGACGTAGTATTTTCTAAGCGGTGCGAACTTCAAAAAAAACGGTTGGATGCGGAGATACTTCCATAGGAAGTAAAGCGTAAGACCAAAGGCAAATGTGCGCGAGATCAGCGTCGCATACGCCGCGCCGCGTGATCCGAGTTCTGGGAAAAAGCCGATTCCGAATATGAGCAAAAAATTGAGAAGCACGTTTAAAATATTCATCGCAGCCACGATATACATGACCACTTTAGGCCTTCCAAACGCCTTGAAACCCGAACCTGCCGCCTGTGTGAGCGCGACAAAGAGCAGCCCAGTCGATACGACCCTGAGATAATATAGGGATTCAGAGAATATGGACTGATCCGTATTAATAATGTTGAATACAATACCGCCAAGAAGCTGAAGTAGGACCACGAGTACAAGCGCAACAAGTACGTTTCCCAAAAGGCCGGTTTTCATGGCCTTTTTGGCCTGAGTTTCATCACCCGCGCCGAGGTATTGACTCACGACCACGCCCACGCCGAGTGAAGCGACATTGAGAATGACGATGAATAGCCCTATGACTCTTTGCGCGTTTCCAACCGCCGCAACGGACAAGTCCGAATACCGTGCGAGCATCAGCGTATCCGCAACGCCCAAAAACATAGTAAAGAGCAGTTCTATGTAAATTGGCCAACTAAGGCTCAAAAGGCTTGTCTTTTTCTGTTCCATTTTGTCACCACTTTTCAAAACATACGTATTATACCGCGAATGATGTGAAAATATAATCCGGTTCTATGCTAAAACGCTTTATCTATTTTGTCTATAGCGCTTCCTCGTGGTTTCAAGCAAGGCTTTTACTGACTGCAAGTCACTGTTTTTTAAAAGAGTTCTGTAATGCGCGAGTGTTTGCTCAAAGGCTTCGAGCGTGTCAATGAGTGCATCCTTATTATCTATGAAGAGCTCACTCCACATAGCAGGTTCAATATCCGCAATCCGGGTGAGATCACGGTAGGAATTGCCCATCACTTCCTTTGGAAGAGCATCAGTGTTTGAAAGCACGAGTGCTGAAGAAATGAGGTGGGTGAGCTGACTTGTGTGGGCGATGTAAATATCGTGTGCGGACGCGTTCATCATTGAAAAACTTCCGAATCCAAGATGGACAAGCACACTGTGCAGCCTTGAAAGACTGTCTTCAGCTGTTTTTTCAGTAGTGATGTATACGAGGTTGGCCCCTTCAAAGAGCGTTGGGGTGCTGTTTATGAACCCGCCCTCTGGGTGGCCTGACATGGGGTGGTGTGATAGGTAGCTTTGAGTAGTACAAAGCGTCTTTTCGATAAAGGATACGACGTACGATTTTACACCGCAGACGTCCGTCACCAACACGTTTTTTCGTAGTTCATGCCCGTGCGCCCTGATGAACTCAGTGGTTTGTTTAGGATTGAGCGCGAGCACCACAATATCAAGCCTGTTTAGATGCTTGAGCGCGTCGCCTTTAAGTTTTTCTTGCATTTTTTTCATGATGGTCTCATCGATGTCAAAACCATAGACGTCAAATGTCTTTGAAAGTCTTTTTGCGTAAGATGCTCCGATGAGGCCTAACCCTATGATTCCGATGGTCATTTCAAGGGCCTGTTCAATGCCTTGGCCATTGCATGCAAATCATTCATCATGTCGTCAAACGTATCAAGCTTAAGAGACTGTGCCCCATCGCTCAAGGCCTCTTCGGGCTTGTGATGGACTTCGACCATAAGCCCATCACTCTCAACACCAAGGGCGGCTATTGAGAGTTTAGCAATCATGTTATAGCGGCCTGCAGCATGCGAAGGGTCGACGATGACAGGCAGGTGGGATAGGTTTTTAACTGCAAGTACGGCTGATAGATCAAGTGTGTTTCTAGTGTAGGTTTCAAAGGTACGAATGCCTCTTTCACACAAAATTACGTTTTCATTGCCCGAAGAGACAATGTACTCCGCGCTCATGAGCCATTCTTCAATGGTTGATGACATGCCCCGTTTGAGCATAATCGGTGTTTTGGTCTTTCCGAGCGCTTTTAGAAGATGGAAGTTTTGCATGTTTCGCGCTCCGACTTGAATGATGTCTACGTATGCTTCAAATGTTGAGAGCAAGTCCGCACTCGGAATTTCGCTGATGACAGCCATACCTTGTTCATCAGCAACGTTTCTAAGAAGTTTCAACCCTTCAAGACCAAGGCCTTGGAAGGTGTAAGGGGAGGTTCTTGGTTTATACGCTCCGCCTCTTAGCACGTTGACACCCCTTTTTTTTAGATGGCTCGCGATGATTTTGAGTTGATTATAAGATTCCACTGAACAAGGGCCACTGATCATGGTAATCGAGCCATCTCCGATGGTCACCTGGTCATTGATTTTAATGAGGGTGTCTTCATTTTTGAAGTCTCTGCTTACTTGTTTGAACGGGCTTTGAATACGGATGACGTTTTCTACGTTTTCAAACACACGGAGGTCAGCGGGATCAAGTTTGGACGTATCGCCGATGATCCCAAATATTTTTACTGCTTCACTGCTTACATCCTTGAGGTCAAAGCCTTTTTTGGTAAGGTAGGTTTTAAAGCTTTCAAGGTCTTTTTGTGTCACTGTTTTTTTCATTTTGACAATCATAGTATCGCTCCTTCTTGGTATTAAAAAAACATCCTATGGGGTCTCCCATAGGATGCATGAATTATACATTTTGGTTGCCCCACGTACTTAAAAGGCTTGCTTGCGCAGTCCTATTTTAAACTATGGGGATAATACCATTTGTTGTGTTTACACATAATTAACACACCTTTCAAGTATAAAAAGACTATAACACATTGCATTCCTTAGTTCAAGCGTTGAATGAAAGCTTTTGTATGGTCTCTACATCCTTGTCGCCACGTCCTGAGAGATTGACGATGATGGATTGATCACGGTCCATTTTTTTTGCCAGTTTCATCGCATACGCGATGCCATGGGCACTCTCAAGCGCGGGAATGATGCCTTCTTTTTTACTAAGGAATTTGAAGGCATGGACAGCCTCTTCATCGGTGATGCTTTCATAGATCACGCGTTTTGAATCTTTCAAGAATGCGTGTTCAGGGCCTACGCCCGGGTAATCAAGTCCCGCGGATATAGAATAGACATCTTGGATTGCACCGTCGTCTTGAAAGAGAGCGTATGTGTTCATTCCATGAATGACGCCTGGTTTTCCTTTGGTCATGGTCGCAGCATGCTCACTTGTATCGAGACCTTTCCCTGAAGCTTCCGCTCCATACATTTTGACAGATGTATCTTCTAAAAACGCGGTGAATAAGCCGATGGCGTTACTGCCACCACCCACGCATGCGACCAGGGCGTCGGGCAAGGTGTTGTTCAATTCAAGGAATTGCGCTCTCGCTTCCTCTCCTATGACAGATTGAAAATATTTGACGATGGTCGGGAATGGATGAGGGCCTACGGCGCTACCAAGCAGATAAAACGTGTCATCTAGATTTTCCATCCAGTCACCGATTGCGGCATCAACCGCATCTTTCAACGTTCGTCTTCCAGTTTTAACGGCTCTGACGTCCGCACCGAGCAGTTCCATCTTAAAGACATTGAGTTTTTGCCTTTTCATGTCTTCTTCTCCTTGGTAGATGATGCACTTCATTCCGAAAAGCGCAGCGGCGGTTGCGGTTGCAACTCCATGTTGTCCAGCGCCAGTTTCGGCTATGATGCGATTTTTCCCCATTCGCTTGGCGAGTAGAATCTGTCCGATTGTATTGTTAATCTTGTGAGCGCCCATATGATTTAAATCTTCGCGTTTTAAATAGATTTTGGCGCCGCCTACGTTCTTCGTGAGACGCTCTGCGAAAAAAAGCGGGCTTTGTCTTCCGATATAGTGTTTGAAGTAATACCTGAGTTCCTTATCGAATTTAGGGTCTTTCTTTGCGGTTTTAAATGTTTCATCAATGGCGTTCAGTGCGTCTTTGAGTGGTTTTGGGACGTATTGTCCTCCATAATTTCCAAATTCATGCATGAGGGATTCTCCTTTAATGGTTTTATTTTTTTTGTGGGTGTGGTAAAACGGTTGTTTCAAGGCATAAAACCCCTCCTTTAGGTATAAAAAAAGCCCTCTATACGCATGCTTATGCGTATAGAGGGCGTCGTATTCAACGCGGTGCCACCTCAATTTAACTGATTCACAGTCCTTTGGATACCAACATATCCTAGCCTTTTAACGGTGGCATCCGGCAGGCCGTACTTAATTCGGGACTGCACTCATGGATCCATTTCATCAAATGTCATTCTTCGTTCTCAGCACCACGAAGTCTCTAAAAATGACGCAATGATTACTTCTTCCATTCAATGTGTTAGCGTAAGTGTAGCACGATTGATAAATGGTGTCAAACGTTACTTAAGTATTTTCTTGACCCGCCCGACAGTTCCATCTTCTAAACGAACTTTGATGCCGTGAGGATGAGTTTTCGAATTAGTAAGTAGTTTCTCAACAACGCCTTCGCTTAACTCTCCGCTTCTTTGGTTTTGTTTTTCCACAACTTGCACATGCGCGCCTATTTTAATGGCGTTTCTGTTTTGACCTTCCATAATACCGCTCCTAATAAAGTATTGAGTCGAGCAAGGCTTTTGCGTGATGTTCACTTTTCAGATACTTAGTGATTTCATACGCAAAGGAGTGCACGGTACCCGCTCCTCGAGATGTAATAATGTTTTTGTCCACGACGGTTTTTTCATCGGGATGATAATACCCTTTGGGCATATCAGATTGAGTGCCTGTAAAGGCGGTGAACCGTTTGTTGTCAAGAAGTCCTGCCTGGCCTAGGAAACGCGGGCCTGCACAAATAGCCGCAACGAGTTTACCCTGGTTGTAGAACTCTTTGACAAGGGCTTTAATCTCGCGGTCATCGTCTACGGCGTTGTTGACGAACTTCCCACCGGGAATAACTACGAAATCATAATCTTTGAGTGTGATGCCTTTGACGAATATATCGGCTTTTATTTTGGTTCCATAAGCCAATTCGATATCAAGTGTGTCTTCAAAAGTGGCCATAGTCATTTCAAAGCCACCACGAATCAGTAAATCTCTTGACCCTACGACTTCCAAATCTTCGTTGTCGTGATGAACAATCAATAATCCTTTCATCATTAACCTCCTAATCTAAGTTTATTATAGCATCCAGGGGTTTAGGTTTCCAAGTCATGTGGCTTGAGGAGTGCAGATTCAATGGTTCCATCTGAAAAATACAGGGCTTTTAAGACATAGATGCTTCCAATGAAAAAACCGAAGATCATTAAAAGCACAATCCATAGTACAGCTTTAAAAACCGATGGTTCCTTGTAAACTATCCAGATGGCAAATAAAATAAAGCCCGCATAAAGATCAATCAGGGCCACGATGCCCCATGGATTGCTCATGAGCTCGCTGCCGTCTTCAAAGAAGTTTCCGAATACGAAGCCTTGAAATAAGGCGAATGTCATGGCGACGAAGCTAATCCACGCCAGTATTTTTGCTGTTTTCATATTATCCCTCGCTTTTTTTTGTGTGAATAGGGGGTGCGTAAGGCAGGCTCTTATCCACCATGTAAAGGAGGACAATGACCCCTGCTCCGAGTAAGCCCGTTAGAATCATATAAAGTGGGTTGATTTCCAAGGGCCCTGCTGTGTAGACCTTTCCAAGGTCAAAGAAGGTTTCCAAGGGGGTTCCTGGTTCAGGTTTTATGGTATAGAAATAGTTGGCTCTTTGATCAAGAAAGACTATGAAAAGATTGTTGATGACGTGGGCCAACGCGTATAAGGGAACTAAGACTTTGAAAAGTTTTTTGATTATGGCTTGGTTTAGTTTGACAAAGCCATGCATATAGGCGAAAAGCGTCATTGAAACTATCAGCATGTGTCCTAAGATGTAAGCAACACCCCTATAGGTTAGAAGTGTGGCATAATTTTCAAGGCCGTTCGCAAAAATGATGGATGCGAGGGCGGCAGGCAAATTAAGCGTGAAGGCGAATGCATAAAGCGTCTTGTTGTTTTTCATGAACGCTGCAAGCAAGACAAAATTGGCGAAATGACAAATTTGTAAGGGAATAATTTCGTAGTGCAAGGTGAAATCCTTGTAGAACCATATCTCGATGTTTCTTGCTAAGAGTAAAACGACCGCAAAGCCCATGATTATGATGCCTACACGTCTTTTGACGTCATAAGAATGGTGCTTTGTAGCACAATAAAGCATCCCTGCTAGTACAAATGGTGAAATCATAAAAGCGATGTGTCCCATACTCCACATAGTAAATGTCATAAAATACGCCCCTTAGTTGAATTCGTTTTCATTATACACGATTTGGGATTTGGTGACTACTAAAACCCGCGTGTTTGTCCTTTATAAGGAGGCAATTTATTAGTTCTGTATTCTTCGACTCCCGGCCCTTTCAAAGTATGAAGACGCCAAATGCCATAGATATAGGTTACCACGAGTACCAAAACGGTTGCGGGAATCCCTAGGAATACATTGGCCCATGCAAGTGTCTGTGCATCGCCGCTTAAGAAGAGAATGATTTCTAGGGTGAGTCTGATTGACAGCATCGTCCCCCAAAAGATGCTTACTTCACTGTAGGCAGGGCGAACATCGTCTCTGAAGAACCACGCTTTCTCCCAACCCCGGACAATATGCGACACCCATGCGGCGATAGGTCTTTTAAGTACAATGCTTATAGAGGTGGCGATAATAAGGGCAATGCTCCCGATGATATCAGGAATGAAATAACTAGACGCATTCGCACTGATAAGGGCCAGTCCAGTCGCTATGATGACGCCCCCAAGTCCGACAAGCGCGTAATAAAAGTTCGCACCTCTTAACATTCTATACACCATGAATAAAAACGATGCCAAAAAAGACACTGAAACAGTAGTAATGAGTTCAAATCGACCACTTAAAACCGCAAAGAGAATTGGGGGAATCAAGACGTCCAGGGTTTTCCCTTTCAAAACCGTCATTAGTTCTTCGAAGACTTCATGCATCAGTTTTTTCATAATGTCACCTCGCAATAATTTATTATAGCATCTATTAGGTGGAGTGGGAACTTAAAACACACCTGCACTTAATGCAGGTGTGCATACTCATTTCGCTTTTCTGTAAATCCGAGCTTCATAGGCTGTGAGGCTCGGTGATTGGTGATTAATAAGGATTTTGTTGCTCATCATGAGTGTGTAGCCTTCAAGCAGGGTCTTATCAAATGAGGCAGGGTCGCTTTTGAAATTGGCAACCACTAAAAAGTCGTAGTGTTTACCTGTGGTTTTATAGACAAAGTTCTTTGGATCATCAAGGTCATAGAAGGTCAAATCTCCATGGGCAAGCGCTTCTTCTTTCCTGAGTGCAAGCAAAGTCTTATACGTATTTAAAATCGAAGTGGGCTCTTCCGATTGCTTTTTAACATTAAGGGTTTCATAGTTAGTGTTGAGTGGCATCCAGGGAGTCGTTTCGCTAAAGCCCGCTTCTCGGGAAGCGTTCCATTGCATAGGGCTTCTTGCGTTATCGCGCGAGCGGTCTCTAAGTGCCTGCATCGCGGTTTCGTGCGAGGCGCCGTTGTTTATAAAATTTTTGTATTCTGTGAAGACTTCAACATCCTTGAAGTCCTCTAGTTTGTCATAATCGACGTTGGTCATGCCTATTTCTTCCCCGTAATAGACAATTGGGGTACCTGGAAGCATGTAAAGCGTAAAGGCGAGCATCTTAGCGCTTGTTTCCCAATGAGTTTTACTGTCCTCACCATAGTGAGAGACGATCCTAGGCTGGTCGTGGTTGTGCCAGTAAATGACATTCCACCCTTCATCTTTTAGGATGTCATTCCATTTGGCGAAACTATGTTTGATCGCAGGAACATCCACTTCGCCTTTGGCCCATTTGCCTGGAGTGAGGGTGTTGGAATCATCGGTATCGACCCAGCAGTGTTCAAACTGAATGAGCATGTCAAATTCGTTTGAATCGAAGCCCGCGTATTGGATGGCTTCTTCTTTTGAAGCGCCTCCCGATTCACCAATGGTCATTAGGTTGTTCGGAGTGAAGAGTTCTTTTCCAAGCATTTCTAGGTAATCATGGTGTTTGGGAAGACTTGAGAAGTGTTCGTAGCCCGGATAGGCATCAGGAAAGTCCCAGTTTTTTTCCAAATGATTGGCCGCATCAATTCTAAAGCCGTCCACGCCTAAATCCACCCACCATTGAATCATGGCTTTCAAATCATCTTGCATGGAGGCGTTTCGCCAGTTCAAATCAGGCATTTTCTTGCTGAAAATATGCAGGTAGTATTCGTCAGTAAGTTCATTGTAAGTCCATACGGACCCTCCGAACCAGGACCGCCAGCGGGTCGGCGTAGTTTTTTTACCCGAGGTGTCTGTGTGACCCTTGTGCCAGATATAATAATCATGGTATTTTGCATAATCGGGGTGCGATGGATCCCTCGCAGCTTCAAACCAGGGATGTTCATCACTTGTGTGATTGAGTACCAAATCTGTAATGACGTACATACCTCTTGCGTGGGCTTTTTCAAGAAGAGACTTAAAATCCTCTATGGTGCCATAATCAGGACTGACTTTCCAGTGGTTTCTTATGTCATAGCCATTGTCATCCATAGGAGAGTCGTAATGGGGTGAGAGCCACAAGGTTTCCGCGCCCAAATCCTCCAAGTAATCGAGTTTTTCAATGACCCCTTGTAAGTCACCAATCCCATCCCCATTTGAGTCGTTGAAACTTCTTATGTATATTTGATAAATCACAGTATCTTGCCAGTATTTTCTTTCCATCAGGGTCTCCTTATATTTCAGTTTTCTCTTACATATTGTATATAAAAACAGAGCACTTTTCAATGCGTCTACACCATTTTATAACAAATAAAGCGGCTTTTTAGCCGCTTCAATTAGTTAAAGGTTTTGGTAATTTTGGACAGTGTGTCTTTTAGAAGAGTGTAACTTCGCTCAGTTGAGAGCACATCAAGTTTTTCTCCTGGGGTGTGCACATCTAAAATGTTTGGCCCGAAAGCAATGATGTCGATGTCGCCGAGTTTTTCTTGCAAAAAGCCGCATTCAAGACCGGCATGGATCGCTTCTACGCGACTTGGCTTGCCCGAAAGGGTTTCATAGGTTGTTCGCATGAGGCTTCGCAGCGGGGAATCTTTTTTGTAGGCCCATTCCGGGTAAGAGGCACTGATGGTTGTATGGGCGCCAAAAGCACTTCCTACATGATCTATGCGGTTGAGAATTTCTTCTTTGTGAGTGCGTTTGGAGCTGCGTATGGCACTTTCAAAAGTCACTTCATTGCCATCGGTACTTACGACGCCAAGGTTTGTGGAACTTTCGACAAGTCCCTTTATTTCATGGCTTAATGTATTGATGCCTGTAGGCATGAGTCTTAAGATACCGATGAGTTTCTCCTTGCTTAAATCGGTAAATGGAGATGAGGGTTTGGTTTCTTTAGAAAGCGAGAGGGTAATGTCTTTGTCGGTGGCGCCGTATTCGTCTTTGAACGCGTTTTGCATGGTTGCAAGTACGTCATTGACCGAGGCAGTGTCACTCTCTTCAAAGGAAATGTCTGCGTAGGCGATTTTGGCAATGGCGTTCATCTTTTCGCCGCCCTCGATTCGGTGAAGCTTGTAGGGGACTTCCTTATCAAGGGCATCGAGGACGCGGCCAAGTAAATGAATGGCGTTGGCTCTGCCTTTGTCGATTTCCATACCCGAGTGACCGCCTAATAGGCCCTCTACTGACACTGTATAGGCAAGGCGGGTGTCGAGTTGTTTTTCTCCATTCAGGGTAAGAAGGTTGCGAGCGCCGCCCGCACATGAAGCGAAAAACACACCTTCGTCCTCGGCATCGATGTTGATGAGGATATCACCGTTCAAATGATCAGGATTCATTTTTGAAACCCCGAGCATTCCTACCTCTTCACCGACAGTGATAAGGCCTTCAATCGGTGGATGCTTGAGCGTCTTGTCTTCAAGAATGGCCATGATCATGGCGACGGCGACGGCGTTGTCTGCCCCTAGCGTGGTGTCTTTAGCAGTGAGGTAGTCTCCATTGACTTCGAGGGTCAGGCCATCGTTTTCAAAGTCAAAGTCACTGCCTTTCGTTTTGGCGCAGACCATGTCCATATGGCCTTGAAGAATGACAGTTGGAGCATCTTCATAGCCTTTGCTGGCGGGCTTTTTGATGTAGATGTTGTAAGCGTCATCCTGAATGACATCCAGCCCATTATCTTTGGCAAAAGTTACAAGCATGTCGCTGATCTTCTTTTCATCGTGTGAACAATGGGGGATATCACTTATGCTTTTGAAGTGTTTGAATACGTTTTTGGGGGTCAAGGTATCAAAGGTCATATTAATCTCCTTTTGACGCGTTTTTTTTGGTAGGGAAATCATAAGTGTCTCGTTTGAAGCGATTGTTGTTACCTGATGGGAAAGTCGCTGATCACACACTCATTCTTCTTAAGCAAGGTGATGTTTCCAGGCCCACGCGCTTTAGATGTGTACATTGCAAAATCAGAACGGTTCAATATGACGTGGGCGTCTACATTTTCACGAATGCGTACCATGCCGATTGAAGCGCTGATGTCAAAGCCCATGGCTTTGCCGACACCTTCAATTTTCCGAATAATTTCTCGGGCTTTGCACATAGCGGCCTTTTCATCCAAGTCATACATGTAGACGAAAAACTCGTCACCTCCTAGGCGGTAATAGATGACGTTATATTCCCATTCGCCGATGAAAACCTTGGCCATTTTTTTTAGGAACGCGTCTCCTTCTTGGTGACCGAATGTATCGTTGATTTCCTTAAAACCGTCGAGATCAACGTAAAGACCATACGCCCTGTCTACATGTTCAGGGTTTGAGAGGTGCTTTTTCAAGGTTTCTCTTGTAAAAAGCTTTGTTAAGAAATCCTGGTGGGTGCTTTTGTAATAAGTAATGAATTTCGGGACGTGGTCATAAATACGGTTGGTGGTCCCATAAATCAATGCCGGAGTCCCACGTTTTTTTGTGATGACTTGAAACGTAATTTGAAGCCAATAAGCCTGCCTTTTGGTTTTAAAAGGCAGGTTCAAAACTTCCGATGTCTCTATTGCCTTCAAATAACTTACAAAATCATCTACGAAGGTTTTTCTTCCTCTTACTTCGGCTAAAGCATTGTTGGTTTCAATATGCTTTTTGACGGTTGAAAAGGAAAATGTAGTTTTGTTTTCAAACCCTAAAAAAGTAGGATCCCCAGAAATTAAGTGGATAGTGATTAACGACTCGCTCATATCAAACAAGAATTTGAGAAGCCTTTTGTCTTTAAAAATTACATCATTAAACACGTCAAGATCATAGGTGCTCTTCAGCCAATTTTCGGTTTTTTTCTTCATTACCCCACCCCTTATTATAATAAATTATAACACATCTTAAATTAATTGAAAGGCTAAAAAAAGTTGCTGAAAAAAACCACGAAAGCATCGATGTTTTAACTCAATGGGTCAATGTTTTTTTTAGTGGAAAGCATCTTATCTAGAGCAACAGAGTCACCATCAATCACGAGCGCAGGGGTTTCAAATACGCCATAGTCTGAAATTCGTTGATATCAGTGACTTTTTCCACGATGCCTTCTCCTTATTAGATAATGCGCGCCAAACTAAGGCAGGCACCCATAAGTCAAGGTCTTGTTGACCCTGAGAGCCTTACCGAAAGCGTTCGTTTTAGGAAGACTCATTCCAATCCTGCGAGCAAAAAGCGACTGCCGTCCCTTTTGCATGCCCGTTTCAAGCAAAGAATTATTGGGATTTCAGTTAAGGTGGCGAAATACATGAGTGCACCTGCTACTGAGGCAATCAGGTTCGCACTGATTGAATTGGTACCGACATACATTGATAATAAAGGTTCGCTTAGGATAGATTGCAACACTCTAGAAAAGAAGATTCTAACAATGAAAGGGTAGTTTCTTTTTCTCTTTTTTGGTCTCACATCATTTACAACTCAACATTGAAATGTGAAATGTTTGATTCAACAAAGTTCTTAGCATCTGAATGCGTACATTCACCCTTGAAATAAAGCACCGTCATGATGAGAATGAAAAGGAGGGTCAAAAGG
>Ga0306868_1001005_pt1 | contig 15988 bp, 8 predicted proteins | sample AntRauTorckE6832_FD_190411 | JGI IMG/M metagenome (GOLD analysis project Ga0306868, IMG submission 190411) | Saline lake microbial communities from Rauer Islands, Antarctica - Metagenome Torckler E6 #832 (v2) (version 2) | ecosystem: Environmental > Aquatic > Non-marine Saline and Alkaline >... | reverse complement strand
CCGGTGGATTTTATTTGCCAGTCCCGCCGAGCAGGCCCGCGCGGTTAAGGAGGATGCGACTTCTTTAGATAAAGAGAAGCTTGTAACTCAAGAGCCGATGCCTGCCGAGGAGTAGATGTGATTGATGAGTTATGAATGATGATTTTGGATTTAAATTCATCATTCAAGTATCATAAATCATCAATACTAAAGGGGTTGTATCTGGAATGGAAACCTTGTAAATTTGCAGCCCTCGTAAAATCATTACCTCAAAAGGGCCCGTAGCTCAGTTGGTCAGAGCAGTCGACTCATAATCGATTGGTCGCAGGTTCAAGTCCTGCCGGGCCCACTTATGATATCCCTTCTCCATTTTTTGCTGATGCAAGAAGTCTTTACATAGAATAGCTGTTGGAATTTGATTGAGCTCTAATGTTGCGAAGCAGTGCTTCGCGGTTCTGCCGAAGGCATCCCTTTGGGAAAGTCCTGCCGGGCCCACTATTGTTTCGCCCTCCGTTTAATTTCTAAAAACGATTAGTCGTCCCGAAGCATCGGGATCGGGCCCACTTTTTAATTATATAACCTATTGCCTTCCTTATATTTAATGGTACAAATATAGGTATAAAATATTCTAAGATTTGCACTCTTTTTACTTATACAGCCTATCTATTATATATAAAGTTTTCCTATTGGAATATTATTATTTGTTCACTAAATTGTTTCGTTCACGGAACGTGAACAACGTAAATAAATGAACGATGAAAACTGATATACTCCATATAGCGCAAGAGAATCTTGAAAAAATAATCCCATTTAGGCTAAAAATAGGGGAAGGGAAATTTAATGGTCACAATGGAAATAGAGTAGATGGAAGGGTAGAGTTATACTTAGGAGATGAAGTATTGGATTTTATGGTTCAAGTAAAGAAAGAAGTACGTACTCACCAGCTTCCCCGAATCTATGCGTTGGCGGAAACCCACAAGCCATTCCTGCTTGTTGCTGGACAGATATTTCCAAGGATCAAAGAAAAGCTAAAGGAGAAAGGAATTAACTGGCTTGATGCTGCCGGTAACATGTATATAAAAACAGATAATCATTTTCTGTTCATAGAACAGAATGAGGTATATGAACTGGAGGTCGAAAAAGACCGGGCATTTACTAAGACGGGACTTAAGGTTCTATTTCTGTTCCTGCAGGATGAAAAATGGTTAAACAAAACCTACCGTGAAATTGCAGATGCTGCCAATGTAGCTTTGGGAACAATCGGTTACGTTATAAATGGACTTAAGAAAAGAAACTACCTTGTCAAGAAAGATGCTAAAAACAATAAAATAGTACGTAAAGAAGAATTGATAGATGAATGGATCGGTGCCTATGAAACGGAACTAAAACCTAAACTAAGAAAAGGTACCTTCACCTTCATTGATGAAGAGGGGACCCAAAATTGGAAAGAACTGACTCTTACTGAACAAGCAGTATGGGGCGGGGAAGGTGCCGCTGATTTGCTTACAGGGATGATTAGGCCGCAAGAGCTGACCCTTTATACTACCCAGGCTAAAGGAGAACTAATGAAAGAATATAGATTGAAACCCGATCCAAATGGATTTGTAAAGGTTTATGAGCCGTTTTGGAAAATGGAAGGAAAAGAAAACACGGCTCCACCTTTGGTTGTTTATGCTGATTTAATCTTGACGGGAGACGAGCGCAATTTTAAAATAGCAGAACAGATTTATGCCGAATTCTTACAAGCTTAATCTATCAAGCTTCAACCAAGAGGGGCTAAAGGAAGTTATTTAATAAGTGGTTAATACCCCGACCCTTTGGGTCGGATAGATTACAGAAATAAGATACGCTAAAATATCCTTAACTCCCCTCTGGAGGGGTGTAGGGGTTGTTTATTAACAGCTCAATTATCTATTAATTCTTTCTTTACTATTGCTTTACTTCTTTTATCTTAACTTCTAAGCATTTACAGCGGGTACAGCAAACTCATATTTTATGGCATCTCGTTTTTTACTTACCAGGATCTGTATCAACTAATCTTAGATGTAACTCAGCTCAATGAAGTGAATTTGTGAAAGTAATTTAAAATTTTTTTGATAACCGGAATCTCTATTTAGCTTAATATTATACAGATTATATGCTCATAGACAATAAGAAGAAGTACAGAAGAAATATACCAGCTGCTCTTGCAGATTTTATTGAAAAAAATGTTGGTAAGGGTGAGCTCAATGCGGTCACCGGTTATTTCACTGTAGAGTTTTTAGCCCGGATGTTTGATAGAATAGATAGCCCAAAACAGTTGCGAATGATTATGGGTAATATGGTTAATGATGAAGATAAGCTACCTGATTATGCCATAGATTTATTACAGGGAGAGCTTGGAGTAAAAACGGTATTAAAAAATTCAGTAAATGCGAATAAAGCCGTCCAATTTTTAAAGCAAGATAAAGTCCAGCTTAAGACGGTAGATAAAAACTTCTGTCATGCTAAAATGTATCTGTATAAAGATCAGGATCCGCGGCTCAGTTTTTATTCTGTAGGAAGTTCAAATATGACAGAAGCCGGAATGGGTGTGAGGGAATCCGGTAACATTGAACTGAATGAATTGAGCAGGAGTGAGGACAACGATTTTGATGATGCACGTGAATGGTTTGAGGTTCACTGGGAGAAAATAGCCAGTTCTAAAATTAAGCAGGATGAGAAGATGGTTGACTTCAAATCCCATGTTATTGATTTAATAAGTCAACTTTATAAGAAGTACTCTCCTGAAGAACTCTATTATAAAATACTATATGAGCTGTTTAAACAAGATATTATTGATTTTGAGGATGATCATGAGTCGCAAGAAAATTTAGAGCACCTAAAGAAAACAGTACTTTGGGATATACTGTATCCTTTTCAGAGAAAAGGAGTGTTATCGTTGATCAAAATGCTCCAACGCTATAACGGCGGTATTTTAGCTGATGCTGTGGGGCTGGGCAAAACCTGGCAAGCGCTGGCCGTGATGAAATATTTTGAAATGAAAGGATATCAGGTGATGGTTCTTTGTCCTAAAAAACTGTCAGAAAACTGGGAAAAATATCGTGAAGTAAATTACTCTCTGTTCAAACAAGACCGCTTACGATATTTAGTTCGTTATCATACTGATTTGCAATACAATGAAACGGAGGAATTTCGGGAAAATAATCCCCAAATGGATCATACAACCCGTTTTGATAACAACCGTTATAAAGATAACCCGCTAAAATACTTTCAGCAAAATCCTAAAATGCTGATCGTGATTGATGAATCTCATAACCTGCGGAACGATAAATCTACGAGATATAAGTTTTTAGTGAATCAAATTCTAAAAAAGAACGAAGATGTAAAGGTACTTCAGCTCACGGCTACACCAATCAACAATGAATTGAAGGATATTCGCAATCAATTTAAACTGATGACTAAAGGGGAAGACGACGGATTCAAGGATACCCCATTAGCTATTGGAAATTTATACAATGAGTTTAGAACAGCGGAAAGAGCGCATAATAAGTGGAAAGAAAAGGAAGATGGTACACTCAGTGAATTGGTACAAAAGTTGCCCAATTCATTTACGGAGCTTACCGATAAGCTTATCGTGGCTCGAACACGTAAGCTAATTAAAAAGTATATAGACAGCGATCTCGAGTTTCCTGTAAAAAAGGATCCGGTAAACATATTTAAAAATCCTCAAGGATTCGGGGAGCTCGATAATTTTGACAAGGTGTTAGAGATCCTTGAAAAAATTGATCTTACGGCTTACCGACCGGCAGCTTACATACCACAGTTGAGCGAGGTTTCTATTCTTAAGGATGAACGCCAGCGCCAAAAATTTTTGGTCAAAATGATGTTTATTCTGCTTATTAAGCGTCTGGAATCTTCGTGGATGAGCTTTAAGAAAACGCTTGGTAAAATATTAGCCCATCATACCAATGCGTTAAAAAAAATAGAGCAGTTTAAAACAAACGGAGACGATGTTGATGCAGGCAGTGATGCAGAAGAATTACAGGATCAAGACGGAGAGGATGATATTGAGGAACTGACACTTGGAAAGAAAAATCCTATAAAACTTAGTGATATCATAGATATTGAGAAGTTTAAAACAGATATCCAGCGAGATATTGATAATCTGAAACTGCTAAAGAAAAATGTAGCATCTTTTGAGAAAGATTTTAAAAAAGGAAATGTGAGGGACGAGAAACTGGATGCCTTGCGTAAGATTATCCGTGAAAAACAAAAGCAACCCAATAAAAAACTGGTCATATTTACTACCTACACCGATACTGCTACGTATCTTTATGACCAATTAAAGAAAGAGTTTTCCGGGATTGGGTTGGTAACGGGTTCTAAAGCGAAATCTGATGCCGGATATAGCTCTAACAATTTCGAACCTTTGCTCGACTATTTTGCACCCTATACCAAACTTTATAAAGAGCGTCACTGGAGTGATTTTTATCTTGAACATGGCATTGAGGAAATTCCGGATTACACCATGTGGAAACGGCTCATGAAGCTTCACCGGCCGGATATCTATAAAAAGCTGGAAAATCCCATTGATATTCTTATTGCTACCGATTGCTTAAGTGAAGGGCAAAACCTGCAAGACAGCGATTGCGTGGTAAATTATGACATCCATTGGAATCCGGTACGCTTGGTGCAGCGGCTGGGACGTATTGATAGAATTGGCTCACCCAATGATACCATTACCGGTATTAATTTCTGGCCTGCGGAAAATTATGAATCGCTGCTGGATTTGAAAGGACGTGTTGAAAAACGAATGGCCATTATGATGCTGGGCGGTGCTGAGATTGTAGAAACATCACCGGAAGTTGAGAAGACGGTAAAAGAAAACCCGTTGATCGACCAGCAGACCCAAAAAATGCTGAAGCAGCTGGAAATGTCCTGGGATGATGTGGAAGACCCTGACCAGCAGTTTGGACTGGATGATCTTTCATTAGAAAAATTTAGGCAAGAACTGTTGAGCGTATTGCTCGAAAACCGCGATAAATATGAACAGATGCCCAATGGTATTTTTTCCGGCTTTAAGGTAAGCCCTGATTTATTTGATGATCCAAGCGAAGGCATGATCGGTTTGCTGGGCTACCCCAAACGGAACCCTAACGAGCCAAACAGACCATATAGTGAGCATCATCTTTTCTATGCCGCTCCCGATGAGCCCATGGTGCTTATTAACCGACAGGATATTCTCAACTTTATAAGACAACATAAAAAGCGCGACCGGATAATACCGGAAGGGATAGAAAATGAAGATGAAAACACCCTAAACTACTATGCCAATTTAGTGGACAGCTTTCTAAAGGCGCATACTATAAAAGATACGGAAGATAACCTGGATGAAATATTAAAGGGCGACCTGTTTAATAAGCCTAAAGAAGAGCGGAAATCTGAACAACGCCGAGAACAATTTACTGAAGATCATTTTGCCGCCGATAACTTTGATCTGATCTGCTGGCTGGCACTTTCAAAATAACGTGAGTTTGAGATAAAAACATACTTCCATAGATCTAAAAAACGGTGTGGAGGCATTAAAAAAAGGATTCGAGCAAATACACTATATTTCATTTTCACAGGTTTGTTGGTCGGGCAGCTTGCCCGACAGGACCAGCTGAAATCAAGACAATACTACCCGGACAGGCTGTCCGGGCTACATTTTATCTCGAATTCACGTTAAATAAAATAATTTCATCACTATGAACCTTTCTGTTTTCAAACAAGAAAATTTATTTGATGCCACCTTTAATTTCTTTACCGACACGCTGGGCATTAAATTAAAGCCGAAATCAAGATCACCCATCGACTTGAAAAGCCGGTTTGAAGATTTTGAGATCAGAAATAAACGATCCCATAAACTCTGGGAGCATATCGACAACACCTACTATATTGGCCTGCTCGATGATGAAAATTTTGAGGCTGCTGAGCCTGAAAAAACCGAAAATCTCGATGAAAATCTGCAGGAAATTGACCAGAGCAGTGAAGCCTATCCCGGTATACTTGTTTTTGCCGTGGATGCCAAAGACTCCTTAAATGCCACCCGAACAAATCTGAGTGAAATAACCCGAACGCTAAACCGCTTGTCCAACAAGGTACCGGCGCTTGCCCTGGTCCGGTATAACGGCAAGCTCAGTTTTATGCTGGCCGAGCGGGTGCCTTACAAACAGCAGTGGAGAGAGGGCGAACGGGTACGCAAAATTTCGGTCCTGCGGGACATCGATCCCGACAATACCCACGCCGGGCATCTTCGCATTCTGGATGACTTGGTCATTCCCACCAGCGGCACAAAAAAGGTTGCGTCCTTCGATGAGTTATATGAATACTGGCAACGTGTGTTGGACACCAGTGAATTGAACAAAAAATTCTATCAGGAACTTTCTAATTGGTATTTCTGGGCCATCAAGCACGTTCGGTTTCCGGGAGAACCCACGCTGGAAGATGCCCATGAGCAGGACAAGAAACACGAAGATATGCTGCACGAGCACCGGGCCACCAACGTTATTCGCTTGCTCACGCGCCTGCTCTTTGTATGGTTTATTAAAGAAAAAGGACTGATTCCGGAAGAGTTATTTGACCTGCCAAGCCTGCAAAAAGATATTTTAAACGATATCACTCCACACCACCATAAGGAGGGGATGTTCAAAGAAGCAAATAAAGAGAGCATTTACTATAAAGCCATCTTGCAGAATCTCTTTTTTTCCACGCTTAACTGCCCCATTGAAGCCAGCGAAATGGACAACAGGGAAAGAGGCTTTCGAAGCACAGCGCGTGGAGTGCATTTTGGTGTCACCTACCTGATGCGTTATGAAAAATATTTTAAGGATACCGACGCGTTCCTGGAATTAATGAACAGTAAAGTGCCCTTCTTAAATGGCGGGCTATTTGAGTGTCTTGACGTACGCGGTGAAAAAGAAGACAAAGATGACCGTGTGTGGGTAGATGGGTTTTCCGACAATCTGCCCAATGAACATCACTTGGTAGTGCCCGACTATCTGTTTTTTGGCGTGGAAGAACACGTTGATTTAAGTGTAGACTACGGCCTGAAACGAAAGAAATACAAAGAAGCCGCCGTAAAGGGGTTGCTCAATATTTTCGGCTCCTACAAATTCACCGTTACCGAAAATACGCCCATTGAAGAAGACGTGGCGCTGGACCCCGAGCTGCTGGGTAAAGTGTTCGAAAACCTGCTGGCAAGTTACAATCCCGAAACGAAAACCACCGCCCGCAAGCAGACCGGCTCGTTTTATACGCCGCGCGAGATTGTGAATTATATGGTGGACGAAAGCCTCATTGCCTACCTTAAAAATTCGATTAACGACTGGGGGGAGGCCGAAAATGAGCTGGATGACAAGCTGCATCGGCTTGCTTCGTACGAACCTACTATTCCGTTTGAAGAAAACGATACGCTTCGCAAACAGATTATCACCGCGCTGGGTGAAGCCAAAATTTTGGACCCTGCCTGTGGCTCGGGTGCCTTTCCCATGGGCATACTGCAAAAGATGGTGCACATACTGCGCAAGCTGGACCCGGATAATGCGGTGTGGAAAACCGTACAGAAAGAAAAAGCCAAGGACGAAGCGAATAAAGCCATTACCGAAATTACCGATAAAGACGAACGCGGGCAGCGACTGCAGGAAATTAATGAAGCCTTTGACCAGCGCATTAATGCCCCCGACTATGCCCGCAAACTGTTTCTGGTTGAAAATTGCATTTACGGGGTGGATATCCAGCCCATTGCGGCCCAAATCTCAAAGCTCCGTTTCTTCATTTCGCTGGTGGTGGAACAGAAAGTGGGCCTTGACCCTGCCCATAACTTTGGTATTCGTCCGCTGCCCAACCTGGAAACCAAGTTTATTACGGCCAACACGCTCATTGATATAGAGAAAAGCTCCGGCCAAATGAGTCTGTACGAAACTGATACCATTAAAGAGCTGGAGAACCGGCTAAAAGCCGTGCGCAGCAAGCTGTTTGGCGCCCGAACCACCAAAACCAAATACAAATACCGCCGGAAAGATGAGCAGCTTCGTAACCAAATTGCCGACGAATTGAAGCAGACCGGCTGGCCTAACGAGACGGCCGACAAGCTGGCCAACTGGGATCCCTACGACCAAAATGCGTCATCGCCGTTCTTCAATCCCGAATGGATGTTTGATGTCTCGGATGGATTTGATGTGGTATTAGGGAATCCACCTTACGTTTTTACAAGGGATGTTGACTTTAAAGTCAATTTCAAAAAGTATGTGAAAGAGAATTATTTTAACGAAATTAAAAAAACAAAAAAATCAAGGGCCAGCCAGACAGGTAAGATTAACCTGTTTGCAATATTTATTTTGAAAGCTTTAAAACTAGCAAAGGAAAATGGTTCGGTTACATATATCTTGCCAAACAACATCTTAAGAACAACAACCTATTCGATAATTCGGAAGTATATTCTTTTAAAAGCTTCCATAAATCAAATTGTTGATTTGGGTAGTGGTATATTTGAAAATGTAACTGCCTCTACTATCCTATTTCATATCCAAAATCAGCGAATCGATGATAAAATGTCAATAGCAACTAATGTTAAAAACCTTCGGACTTTGGATTATGATGAAAAATTTATTGAACAGAAACAATTTTTAAATAATGTTAGTCATGCGTTTAATATTTACTTGGATGAACGAGGATTGAAGTTAAGTAATAAGATCAAAAGTGGTAATTTAGAATTAGGTGAATTGTGCAAAGATATTATAGAAGGTATTGTTGCTCATAAATACCTAATTAAATCTAAAACTGATAAAGGTTATGTACCTTTAATCGAAGGTAAGGATATTGGAAGATTTAATATTAATGAACCAAGTAATTTCCTTAAATGGGAACCCGATGAAATTCATAGAACAAGATCAGATTATATCTGGGAAACCTCTCCCAAAATTATAATCCAAAGAATAAGTGGTGGAAAAAAGCCCTTAGTTTGTGCTATTGATCATAATCAATTTAAATCGTTTGCATCAACAAATAACTTGATTTTGAAAGCCAATTATACTGAATACTATGAATATATTTGTGCCTTAATTAATTCAGATGTAATTAACTGGTTTTATGCTAATAATTTTTCTAATAATTCTGAATTAACAGTAAATATTTCCAAAACCTTTCTTGAAATTTTACCTATACCTTTTAAAGGTTCTGAATCTTTATTTAAGCCGTTAGTAAAGATGATAGGTTCAACTGAAAGTGGTGCTAAGGAGTTTAAGATTCTTGATGATGTAATAAATGCAATGGCATTTGAAGTCTATTTCAAAGAACATATGAAAGAAGAGGAAATTGATATTTTAGCATTTGTAGAACAAGACCTATCCAATGTAATGCAGGGAAGGGCATTTAGCGAGCTCACCGATTCCGAAAAGGAAACGGTCATTGAGCAGTTGTCCGCCACTTGGTCCAGCCCCGGCAATGAAGTGCGCAAGCGTATCAACAGCTTCCCCGAAAAAAGTCCCGATATATTAAAACCCATTATAGAAGCGTGAGGGGACCGAATAAATGAAGACGAAAACCATAGCAGAGGATAATGGATAAAAAAATAGATGCCAGAAAATACATGGAAATGGCCGTAAAGGTGATGAAAGATTCTATCCATGAAAAAAGAGATGACGGGAATATCGTCCGTTCTACGCACCCGGTGTATCGCTTCGACCTCTCAGACGAACAAGCCCATTACTGGCAGCAAGCCTTTGAGGTATTAGAAGAGTTTGAAAACAGCAGCACCATCCCCGGCGGCAAAACCCGCACCACCCACGAAAAGCTCATGAAAACCAAGGTGGCGGTCTTTGACGACAATGCTAATATCCAGCCGCTTATTGAACTCCGCGAGGAACTTGCGGAAGTCAATCAAAAAATAGAAAAAACGGATGGGCTGATTGACCAGGTGGTGTATCAGCTTTATGGGCTGAGTGAGGAGGAAGTAGCGGTTGTGGAGGGGAATATAAATTAAATTCTAAGAGATAAATATGTATCTATCAAACCTAAGAATTTGGAATTTTAGAAAGTATGGAACAAAAGATGATGAAATTATAAGTTCTGATAATTCTGGATTAGAAGTTGATTTTAAAGATGGATTAAATGTTTTAATTGGTGAAAATGATGCAGGAAAATCTTCTATTATTGATGCTATAAAGCATGTTCTGCTTACCCAAAGCCATGAATACCTACAGTTCGATGAGAAAGATTTTTATTCTACCGATCAGACACGAAAAGAACAATTAAAAATAGAATGTGTTTTTAAAGGATTTGAGAATGAAGAAGCAGCAAATTTTTTAGAGTGGATAGGATTTGATGAGGACGGTAATTATAAATTAAAAGTATGGCTTGCCGCCAAAAGAACTGATAATCGTATAATAATTGATGTACGAGCAGGGCTTGATGATGAAGGTGCTACTTTAGATGGCAATGCGAGAGAATTACTCAGAGTTACCTACTTAAAACCCTTAAGAGATGCAGAAGCGGAATTAACTCCAGGTTATAAATCCCGATTTGCTCAAATACTTCGCAGTGATGATTTATTTGTAAAAGAAAAAGATGAGGCAGGCGAGGAAAAGGAGCACGTACTTGAAAAATACATCGGACAAGCCAATGATTTAATAGAAGAATATTTTACAGAGGAAGAGATTCAAAACGAAGATTTAGACATTCCAAAGGGTACTAAGGGTGCAAAGCATATAAAAGATACGATCACTAATTTTTTGGGATTATTCTTTGAGGAGGATAAGCCGCTTAATCCGTTTATTGAGATAGCAGGGAGTGACCTGTTAGATATTCTTAAAAAGCTGAGTCTCAACTTAGAAGAAAACAAATCGGGACTTGGTTCACTAAACTTACTTTTTATAGCTGCAGAATTAATCCTTCTACAAAGAGAAGGAGAAACAGGTCTTAAACTTGCACTTATTGAAGAATTAGAAGCTCATCTTCATCCTCAAGCTCAATTAAGATTAATCGATTATTTACAAAAGGAACAGAATGGACGCCAGTTTATAGTCACGACTCATAGTACAACTTTAGGATCAAAAATTAACCTCAAAAATTTAATCATCTGCCAAAATGATGAAATATATCCCATGGGTAGTAGTTATACCGATTTAGATGAAAGTGACTATGGATTTTTGCAACGATTTTTAAATGCTACAAAAGCAAATCTGTTTTTTGCAAAAGGAGTTATAATTGTCGAGGGCGATGCAGAAAATCTCTTATTGCCTACCATTGCAGAACTAATAAATAGGCCTTTGCACCGATATGGTGTTTCTATTGTCAATGTTGGCAGCAAAGCACTGCAAAGATATGCTAAAATTTTTAAGAGAGAAGACGGTAAGTCTATGGATATTAAAGTAGCTGTAGTTCGGGATCTGGATATCCAACTCAATGTAGATGCTTCAGATAATGTAATACCCAAAGATGATGATATTGATTTAGGAGAAGAGCAGCAGTCAAAAGTCGATCAACTGGTAAATAATTTTAATTCTGATGATGGAGTACTCAAAGTATTTCCATCGCCAAAATGGACAATGGAATATGATCTTGCCGAAGGTGGCTTAGCTGCTTATATAAATAAAGCAATACATACTGCACAATTAGTAAAAAGTCGAGAGAAGTCTGAATCTAATTTTATAGCATTGAGTGCAGACGATATTAAGGGGCAAATTAAAAAAGCTCAGAATTACTTAGAGGATAAAAGAGAAACTAATGATAGTGAAAGCTTTATAGCCTACAAGATTTATGAGAAATTAGATAAAAAGCACGCTTCAAAAGCAGTGACTGCACAGTATCTATCAGAATTCTTACTTAATAATCCCGAAACTGAAGAGGATGATGAAGATTATCAAAGAGAGATAAAAGAAATGGTTAATAAAGATGATCAAATCTCTTACTTACGTGATGCAATTTATCATGTGACAAAGTCCAAAAATTCTTGAAATGGAAATTACAGATGAAGCGATACAGAGAGTAGAAAAAATATTGCTACCTCATGGAGCTACTTTTCAGGATGCAAATAATGAACAAAGAGAAGTAATAAAGTGCATTGATGAAAGCAAAGATATAAATGCCAGTCCAGGTAGTGGAAAAACAACAACCCTTTTAGCTAAGCTCCTAATATTAGCCGAAAAAATGCCGTTTAACGACAATAAAGGCATTTGCGTTTTGACTCACACTAATGTTGCAATAGATGAACTTAAGTTAAAAACTGGAGGAAGAGTAGATCGAATATTTAGCTATCCTAACTTCTTCGGTACTTTTCAAAGATTTACAAATAAGTTTTTAGGCATACCGGCCTATGTACATTATTACCAAAAAAGACCTGTAAGCATTGGAATAGAATATTTTGAGAAGAAGTTATTGTATGAGTATTCGCAAAATTATTATTTGGATGGAACTTTTAATCCTTTTGCAAAATGGAGATATGCAATAAACGAAGGAAAAACAGATGATCAAAAACTTTCTTCAGCTGATCTTAAAGTTGAGGGCTGTCAAAAAGTACTCTTTATTAGAATTGATTATATTAACGAAAAATTATCAGACTCTATAATATCAGAAGGAGCAGAAAAAATACCTCCCTTTTCGTTTACAAGTGATTCCGGAGAATACATTTATGGGTTAAAACAAAAAATACTTGATGAGGGTCATTTGCATTACGATGATATGTATTCTTTGGCTTTTAGATATATGCAAGATTTTGGAGAGAGTTTAAAAAAAGCTCTTAGTTCAAGATTCAGGTATGTTTTTGTTGACGAAATGCAAGATACTTATTCTCATCAGAACGATATCTTACATCAAGCTTTTGATGATTCTGTTACAGTTCAAAAATTTGGAGACCCCCATCAAGCTATTTATAATATTGTAGCAGTAGAAAATGTTTGGGTACCTTCACAAAGTGCTTTGCCTATCTCAACAAGTAAAAGATTTGGAAAAAATATTGCCAGTGTACTCCAGTCAGTCTGTATTGAATCTAATACAGATCTATCAGGAAATGAAGAAGTTGATTCTTTTTCACCACATATTATTGTATACGATGAAGACTCAACGCCTTTAGTATTAAAAAGATTTGTAGAATTAGTTAAAGGGTTTGGAATTGATCGTATTCTTAAAGAAACGAACCGACCAATAAAAGCTATTGGATGGGTTGGTCCAAAACCAGAAAAACCTGAAAAACATACAGTTAAAGCATATTTTGAAACTTACAATCGTACAGCTAATCAGCAGAAAACTATACTTAAAAGCGTAAAATCTCATCTAAGGAAATATAAATCTAACAAGGCGAAAGATTATTATGAATCAATAATAAATTGCTTCCTCCGAATCTTATCAATGGATAGAAAAAAAAGAGAGACTGAGAAAGGGTCTCGATCATATACTAAAAATACTCTGCTCTCTACTTTAAAAGAAAAAAATGAAGAATTTTGTATAAAGTTCAGAAATAAAATCTCTAAGTGGATTTTTGAAATAATTAACTCTGAGGATGACTATTCTGCAGAAGTTTTAGCCTCAATACGAGGATACATTCATGAAGAATTTCTCCCATTTTTTGATATCGAATCAGATGGAGATTTGAATCAATTTATCAATAGTAATTTAGTGGATGAGCATTATGATGAAGAAGAACTCAGCACAAAAAACATTTTCAAACATCCAAATAAAGAATTCTCTGATATAGAAGTAAATGTTGGGACTATACACTCAGCTAAAGGAGAGACCCATACAGCCACTCTTTATTTGGAAACAGATTATCATAGCAAGAGGGAATCTGATAGGATAATGGATCAATTAAAAGGAAATGTTTATGATAATCCTAATGAGGAAATTAGAATAAAGGAAACTTTGAAGATGGCTTATGTTGGTATGTCAAGACCAAGCCATTTACTATGTTTTGCAGGCAGAAAAGAAAATATTATTCCAAATCGTGCAGAATTGGAAGCCAATGGGTGGGAAATTATCGACGACTTAATAAATTGAAAAATGAATAAACTTGATGAAAAACCGGATGAATATGTATTCGAAGGTGCCAAGCTAAGTTTAGACAATGCGGAAAATCACTTTGAGGCTGGTGAAATACTTGCTGGGAAGGATAAATTTGGTTTAGCCACGTCTCATATCATTCTGGCTGCTGAAGAATGTGCAAAATCGATAATGCTGTTTGTTAAATATAATGAAGCAGATATCAAGAAATCAGATGCTCCAATCGATAGTGATAAAATTGCGGAGATATATGACAATTACGATTTCAATAAACTCTTTTATAGCCACAAGCCGAAACAAGATTTAGCGCTCTTGATTTCCATATTCGGGCAAATTATGGCTGAACTTTCACCTTGGCCGGTTTCAGTTATTGATGAAATAATATTTGGAGAAGGGAAAATAAGCCAAGAAGAGGAGGACAAGATAATAGAAAAAAGAAATAAGCAAGAGAAAAGAATCAAAGATTGGAAACACCACTCTATTATTCCCGATTTAGGATTGAAGAAAAATTCGGACTGGTGGAAACAGGTTAATGAAAATAAAAATAGTGGCTTATATGTCGGTTTAAAAAATGGGAAGTGGAAGACTCCTCAAGATTTTACTAAAGAAGATTATCAAATTGGCCATGATAACGTATCTGGAATGATTGCTTTACTGAACAGATATTTAGAAGCGCAAGCTACTATTGATGCCTATGTAGAAAGCTGAATTTACTGCAACGGCGATATAAGTATTTTCCAGAAATATTCCGCTGCACATTGAGCTCCGCGAGGAACTGGCCGATGAAAAAGTCAACATCAAGAAAACGTAAGGGCTGATTGAACAGGCGGTGTACAAGTCATATGGACTTAGTGAGAAAGGGATTGTAAAGTTTGTTGAAGAAAATGGTAATCATAAAACGATTCCTACCGGCATGGGCCTTCTGCTGTTCGGGAGAGAACCAAGGGAACGATTTCCGCAAGCGGTTTTAAAAGCTGAAGTTCGGTATGGAAATGAAGAGCCTGAAATACGAGATTTTGACGAACCGTTGGTATTAATACCGGATGAAATTGATCAATGGCTTAAAAAAGTGTTGCGCAGTAAAATCGTAAGAGAACGATTTGAACGCGAAGAAATTCCTGAGTTTCCTATTGAAGTGATCAGGGAAGCAGTGATAAATGCTATAGTTCACAGAGACTATGATAACAAAAATGCTAAAAGTTACCTACAAATAGACGATGATAAGATTGTTATAAAAAGTCCGGGTAAGCCTGTGGATCCGATTAAATTAGAGATACTTCAAAAATTTGAAGCGCCTTCTTTAAGTCGAAACCCGGTACTGTCTCACATTTTTAATCAAATGGGTTTTGCGGAAGAAAGAGGCATCGGCATGAGAACACTGAAGAGCCTGCCTGAAAAATATAATCTGCCATTGCCTCAATACAGTTATGAAGAACCTTTTTTGACTTTAACATTTCCTCGTTCTTTTTATTCAATAAAAAAGGTATCAGGAATAGAACAATTGAATGAGTTAAATGACGAGGAATTAAAAGGGTATGAGTTCATCTGCCCGAAAAATAAAATTACTAAAAGAGAGTATGCAAACCACTTTGATTATTCCGACCGGCAAGCGGAGAGGCATTTAAAACGTTTTACCGAATTAGGCCTAATTGAAAGAAAAGGAGCAGGGCCTTCCACCCATTATATCATTATCCCGACATAGAACCCGACATCATGTCGGGATAGCCATATAATATATTTTTTAACTATATATCCCGACATTATTTAGGTAGCGATGTCGGGATTTACCGGAATAGTCAATAGCAATAGAAAAGCCCCTCACACTGGCGCCCGAATAACCGGGGCAGCTTGTGCCAATAAAAAAAGGCTGGAAAAACGGGTCCAGGTTACTTGTCCTACGAAGCCATACCTACGCTTAGGCTTCGGTAGATTAACACTTTAGCGTAGTTGGGCAAATTTGAAACAGTTCAGCGTGTTATTTTCTAAATGTGAGAAT
>Ga0306868_1001003_pt1 | contig 16002 bp, 14 predicted proteins | sample AntRauTorckE6832_FD_190411 | JGI IMG/M metagenome (GOLD analysis project Ga0306868, IMG submission 190411) | Saline lake microbial communities from Rauer Islands, Antarctica - Metagenome Torckler E6 #832 (v2) (version 2) | ecosystem: Environmental > Aquatic > Non-marine Saline and Alkaline >... | reverse complement strand
TAAGATACCATTTTCTTCATATTCTGGATGTTTTTCAAAAACAGGATTTAGTGACTCCAAAACCTCTTCAACAGCCTGATGGAATTCAACTTCACCAGGATTTCTATCTTTTACCATTTCCAATACTCTCTCAGTATAATTGCTCAAACTTCTCACTCCTTAAAAAAATTTTATATCATTAAACTATCACAAATTAATCTTAATATATATTTCACTTAAAATCAATTATTTTTACTAAAGATTTAATTGTATACAAGTATACATCTTTAGCGCTTTAACTTGACAAATACACTGCTGATTAATATAATTATTACAAATTAAAGATACAAAAAAAAAGAAAAAACACAGAAAGGATAAAGCATGCAGACAAAAAAACTTACCCACACAGCAATCAGTTTAACTTTAATCATTATTTCCTTTATGCTTTTTAGAGGCAGTACCAATATCTTTAATGCAGTTATAGTCCCTTTGGTTTTTTATTTAAATTTTGATAAATTTGATTTTAAATATTTTTCAACATTAATCCTGATAAGCCTTATTATAGCAGTTCTATTTTTCTTTCAGCAGCTATTTTTTATATTTTTATATGCTCTGATGGCTGTTTTTATAAAATATCTGCTGCAGAATAATTATCACCAGCTGCTTAAAATCATAATTTTAAGTTTTGGCTTCGGAATTGGTTTTTATGCTACTTTAACTTTAACAGATACTATTTTAGGCACAGCTTTAAGAAAAGTTCTGGCATCAGTAGCTGCAGGAAATATATATTTATTGATTTTACTTTACACAGTTACTTCCTTATTTGTCTCAATTTCTCTACTGCTTATAATACCGCAGATAGAAAAACAGCTTCAATCGAATTTTAATTGATTTTAATGCGTATTTTTAATGAGAAAAATTCTCATTAAATTCTTGACAAGCTTTCTTCTATTATATATACTTAAACAAAGAAAAATATAATAAATTTTAATAGGAAAATGCCTCATCAATCAGGTGAGGTAGAGGCGCGAATTTAGATCAGTAATTTTCAACTTCAGTTTAAACCGCTGTTGGAAATAAAAGGCTAATTCGCCGAAGTTTTCAGCCAGGGTTTAATGGCTGTCTGCTGGGTCTGTATAAAAAATATGCAGAACTGTCATTAGTAGTTTAATCCAGACTGCTGATGTTGAGCTATCTCAAAAGATGGAAGAGGTGATTTCTCTGATTAAGTATTTAACTCAGCGATTTCGCTGAGTTTTTGTTATATATATGTATATTTTTCTTTTGGCAATTAATTATGATAAAATAATCTTAGGACTAAAATCTTTTTAACTGGAGTAGATTTATGAAAACTATAACTATACCTGAAACAAAAATTAGAGAAACAGTAAAAGAATATGGGACTCCGTTTCATATTTATAATGAACAGACAATTTTGGATCGCTTAAATGACCTAAATTCTTCCTTTAGCTGGGTGGATTTTAAAGAGTTTTTTGCCATTAAGGCCAATCCCAATCCATATATTTTAAAAATAATGAAGAAAAATAACTGTGGAGTTGATGCGGCAACTATTACTGAAATCAAGCTGGCAGAAATGGCTGGTTTTAGTGGTCAGGATATAATGTTCACCTCCAATTTGACTACCTTAGATGCCTATCAATATGCGGTAGAGCGAGGAGCAATTATAAATATTGACTGGGCAGCAGATATTTATGAGCTTTTTGAAAATGAGATCATCCCGGGAAATATCTGTTTTAGATTAAACCCCGGCTCAATTGAAAATGAGATTATGGGTGATTCTAAAGAATCAAAGTTTGGTTCTACTGCTGAGCAGATTAAAGACGCTTTAGCTTTCCTGGCCGAGCAGGGAATTAAATCAATTGGACTGCATACCATGGTAGTCTCCAATGAAAATGACCCCCAGATTTTTGGTGAATATACAGCAATGCTCTTTGAGTTTGCCAGAGAGATTATTGTCGAATTCGGAATTGAAATTGACTTTATTAATATTGGGGGAGGAATTGGAATTCCCTACCAACCGGAAGATGGCGTTGATGTAGAGGCAATTGCGGGAGCAGTTAATGAATCTTATGATAAAGTTTTAAAAGCAAATGGGCTGCAGCCTAAGATTTTTATGGAGTCAGGCCGCTATATTACAGGTGAATCAGGTTATTTAGTGACAGAGGTCATTAAAGAAAAAGAAAGTTATAAAAAATATCTTGGTGTAGATGCTTCAATGTCAGATTTAATGAGGCCGGCAATGTACAGAAGCTATCATCATCTAACAAATATTGATGCTGAGGCCAGGGGAGAAGAAGAATCTGAAGAATATGATGTAATCGGCTCTCTCTGTGAAAATAATGATAAGTTTGCGATTGACCGCCGACTTCCTAAGAGCAAATTAGGGGATTTAATTGTGATTCACGATACAGGAGCTCACGGACATTCAATGGGCTTTAATTATAATGGAATGCTCAGAAACGGAGAATTTTTGTACACCACTGATGGGGATGTCAAGCAGATCAGGCGTGATGAGACTTTAGAAGATTATACTACAACAATTATAGGGGGCTATTAATATGTTTAAGGGTGTAGGTACAGCTTTGATTACTCCATTTAAGGATAACGGTGAGGTTGATTATCAGCTATTTGATAAGATTTTAGACCACCAATTAGAAAATAATATTGATGCACTGGTTGTGCTCGGAACTACAGGGGAATCACCAACTGTACATCTAGAAGAAAGAAAAAAATTAACTGAAATGGCAGTTAAGAAGGCTGATGGTCAGGTGCCCGTAATTATAGGTACTGGAACCAATGATACTTCTAAGGTAATTGAGATGAATGAGCTGGCAGCAGAACAGGGAGCAGATGGGCTATTAATTGTAACTCCTTATTATAATAAGACAAGTCAGGCGGGACTGATTGACCACTATACACATATTACCAGCCAGACTGAACTGCCAATTATTGCCTATAATGTACCTTCCAGAACCGGAGTTAATATTGAACCGGAGACTTTTAAAAAGATGGCTGAGCTGGAGGATAATATAGTAGCAATTAAAGAAGCAAGTGGCGATATGAGTCAGATTTTAAATGTAATTGGGCTCTGCAGAGAAAATAAAACTATTCTTTCTGGTAATGATGATCAGGCTTTACCTTTAATGATGTGTGGAGGCAGTGGAGTTATTTCAGTCTTTTCTAATCTGATGCCGGGAGTAATGAAAGAGATTACCTCTCATATTTTAGCTGAAGATTATCAGGCTGCTAGAGACTTACATTATAAATACTTAAAATTAATGCGTCTAATTTTTATTGATGTTAATCCTATTCCAATTAAATTTGCAATGCAGCAGCTTGGATTTTCTAATAATAATCTCCGCCGTCCTTTGGTTAATCTGTCTGAAGAAGATCAGGAGTTAATTTTAACTGAAATGAAGGAGCTGGATATTATATGAAATATGGAATTATAGGTTATTCAGGTCGGATGGGCCAGGCAATTGAAGAATTGTTTTCTGATGCCGGTCACGAGCTGGTCTATCAAAAAGATGAAAATGGTGAAAAGGAAATAGAGAAGCCGGATGTTATTATTGATTTTTCTTTAAAAGAAGCTTTTCCTGAAACAGTAAAGGTTATTGAAGAAAAGGAGGTACCACTGGTAATCGGGACTACTGGTCTGGATGAAGCTGATTTTGAAAAATTAGATCAGCTGGCAGAAAAGGTACCGGTGATTCAGAGTTTTAATTTTTCTATCGGGATCAATATCTTATCCGAACTGATCAAAAAGGTGAATCAGTATGTAGATCAGGACTGGGATATAGAAATTTCTGAAACTCACCACCGCTTTAAAAAAGATAAACCTTCCGGGACAGCGATAATGGTCGGAGATTTAATTGATAGAGATGAGCTAGAAATGCATTCTAAAAGACTTGGCTCCGAATTTGGTGAACACGAAGTTGACTTTGCCAGCACCGGGGAAGTTTTAACTTTAAAGCACAGAGCTTACTCCAGAGAGGCTTTTACTCGAGGAGTTTTAATGAGTGCTGAAAAGATTATGGAGCTGGATGCTGGATTTTATACATTTAGTGAAATTTTAAATGATTAAAATAAGAATTAAAATTTAACTCCAAATCTCATTCAAGATAAACTAAGATTCATTATAGTTAATAAATAAGCTTTCCTTCCCGATCAGTACCTCCTGTACTGCGGTCAGCTGAGAACATCATGTTCTCAGAGCTTATTTATTAACATAATTCATCATTTTTTTCTAAAAAAAGAGATAAGTCATTTTATTTTAATTCTTATTTTTGACGGATACTTGAATTGTAAATTTAAATCTTAATTCTAAGTGACAAAACTTAAATTATATGAGAATGTTTAATAAATTATAACTGGAGGCAAAATAATGGATTCTTACGATTTAATAGACTATATTTCAAATTCTACCAAAAAATCACCTGTTAAGTTTTATATCAAAGGTGAAGGTTTTAAGAAAGTTTTAAGTACTTACGAATATTATGGAGATGACAGTTCTGGAGTTGTTTTCTGTGAATTAAAAGAAGCAGAAGCGCTGAAGGAAAAGCTGGGAGATAAATTAACTCAGTCCAGAATTGAAATGGATAGATTGAATTCTGCAATTCCATTAGCTGATTACAGTCAGTACAACTGTCGGATTGAGCCTGGGGTTCATATCCGGGACCAGGTTGAAATCGGTGACGGTTGTGTTTTAATGATGGGTGCAGTAATCAATATTGGTGCTAAAATCGGTAAAAATACAATGATCGATATGAATACAGTGCTTGGAGGAAGAGCTACAGTTGGTGATAACTGCCATATTGGTGCAGGTACTGTACTGGCCGGTGTTATCGAGCCGCCAAGTGCTGATCCGGTAATTGTTGAAAATGATGTATTAATAGGAGCCAATGCAGTTGTTTTAGAAGGAGTTAAAATCGGTGAGGGAGCAGTTATTGCAGCCGGTTCAATTGTTATTGATGATGTGCCAGCTGGTACTGTTTATGCAGGTGCTCCTGCTAAAAAGATTAAGGATGTCGATGATCAGACAAAGCAGAAAACTGAAGTAATGGCCAGTCTGCGCCAGCTTTAAATTGTTATTAACTGAGTTTAAGATTAATCTAAGCAGGATGAGAATTAGAACTTTTAATTAAAATTATAAATTTTGAGCTGGCTGGATTTTAATCTGGCCAGCTTTTAAAACAGGCAGGCAGATTTAAGTTAATTCCCAAATAATTTTACAGAGGGTGAATTAAATGCGTTATTTAGAACTTTATAACAGTTATGATTTTACAATTGAGAAGGCAGAAGGAGTATATATTTACGATAAGGAAGGTAATAAATATTTTGATACTTTTTCTGGAATTGGAGTGCTGGCCCTGGGCCACAGCCATCCCAAAGTTGTAAAAGAAATTTCTTCAAAATTAGAACGCTATGCCCATACTTCCAATTATTTTTTAGATGAAGATACTGAAAAAGTGGCAGAGCTTATTACTAACGAAGGAGAAAAAGTATTTTTTGTCAACTCGGGGACTGAAGCTACTGAGCTGGCTCTAAAAGTTATCAAAAAGAAAATTGAGGGAGGAAAGATTCTCTTTTTCAGCAATTCTTTTCACGGCAGAAGTCTGGGAGCATTATCAGTCAATGGATTTCCAGGAATCAGGGATCAGTTTAAGCCGCTGCTGCCGGGGACAGTAGAAGCAGAGTTTAATGATGTGCAGAGTCTAAAAGAGGCTGCAGCAGACAATCCGGATATTAAAGCAGTATTTTTTGAGCCGCTGCAGGGTTCAGGTGGTGTCCAGCCGGCATCTAAAGAATTTATAGCTGAACTTAAAAATCAGATTGCAGCCAATGACTGGATTTTAGCCTGTGATGAGGTTCAGGCCGGATTATATAGAACTGCCAGAAGATATTCTTTTGAGCATTTTGATTTAAAACCTGATCTAATTACTGTCGCCAAAGCACTTGGTGGTGGGCTGCCGCTGGGTGGAGTAATTATGGCCGGTGAAATGACAGAGGTGCTGGAGCCAGGTGATCACGGCTCAACCTTTGCGCCCAATCCACTTGCTTTAAGAGGAGCAAAAGTTGTTTTAGAAGAGCTGGAGACTATGCAGGATTCGATTACAGAAAGAGGAGAATATTTCTTAGATAAATTAAAAATGATTGAATCTGAAAAGATAAAAGAAGTTAGAGGAATTGGCTTAATGCTTGGAATTGAATTAGAAGAAGAAATTCCTGAGCTAAGAGATAAGGCTCAGGCAGAGGGTGTTTTACTGAATGTAGTTAAAGGCAAAGTCATCCGCTTTTTACCAGCACTTAATATTACTAAATATGAGATTGATGAGCTGGTTAAGAAGTTAGAAAAAATATTGGCCTAAAAATGTGATACCGGGTATCTGGATTTATTTCCAGTTACCAGGTATTTTTGTTTAAAAATCTGGCATTTCATCAATCGCATTTTTCTTTTCCTCGGTATCGACATGAGTATAAATCTGAGTTGTAGAAAGATTGGCATGACCTAAGAGGTCCTGCAGTACTTTGATATCTTTAGTCTGACGATAAAGAGTAGAAGCAAAGGTATGGCGGAGTTTATGAGGGGTGATCTTATCAGCCCTGCTTAAACCCGCCTTTTTTGCGTATTTTTTGACAAAAAGCTGAATTGTCCTCGGATTAATTCTTCTGCCGTGCCGGGAAATAAAGACAGCCTGCCTGGCATCCATTTCTTTAATTTTAATCGAATTTCTTTCCCGCATATAACGCTTGATTGCTAGGATAACATCACTGTGCAGCGGTACATAGCGCTCTTTTTTGCCCTTACCGTAAAACTTGATTGAGCCATCTTCAAAATCAATATTATCAAAATCTAAATTAACCAGTTCCGAAATGCGAAGGCCGGCATATAAGAAAAGTTTAACTATTGCCAGGTCACGCAGCCGGTTGATACCACCATGCTCATCAATAGCCTGAATGAATTCCTGAGCTTCCTTGAGTTTCAAATATATTGGCTCCAGCCTGGTATCAGTTTTACTGCTTTCTATAGCCTCAGCGGGATTTTTATCAACTATTCCGTAATGAAGCAGGTATTTGTAAAATGAGCGGACAGCAAAGAGCTTTCTGTTTCTGGTAACTGCCTTATTATCATTAATAATCACTGCATCAGCCAGAAATTCTGAGATATCAAGTCGATCAACCTCATCCGGCTTAAAACCTTCCTCAAAATCTAACTCTTCTCTAAGATATTTATGTAATTGATGCAGATCACTGTTATATTCTTTAACTGTCAGTTCAGAATAGCCTTTTTCCACATCAAGATATTTTTTAAATTTATTTAGAGCCTGTAAAAAATCAAGTTGAGAAATCTTAACCACTTCCTTTACTTTGTGCTTTTTTTCTTTTTAACCAGGTACAAATAAGCTTATTTGTACCTGGTACCTACATATATACTTATTCAATTAAAAACTTTAAATTCCTTTATTTTGACTCTTGACCTTCTCTGACCTTTGTATTATAATTATTATAGAAAGCAAATTTTAAAAATAAATTAAAATTGAATATTCAGGATCAAAGGAGGAATAAAAAAGATGGATATGGAAAAGTTTACACGCAAAGCACAGCAGAGTCTGGTAGAGGCACAGAATGTGGCTAAAGACTATCAGCATCAGGAGATCTTTCCTTCTCATTTATTCAAAGCTTTATTAAACCAGGATGACGGGATAGTAATTCCACTGCTGCAGAAGGCTGAAGCAAATCTGGCAGAACTTAAGTCAGAAAACGAAAAACTGCTGCAGAAGCTGCCCCAGGTTTATTCTGAACAGGGTGGACAGGCTTATATGTCACATCAATTAAATGATATTATGCGCGAGGCTGAAAAGCAGGCAGATGGACTTGGAGATCAGTATATCTCAACTGAGCATTTTTTACTTGCTATTTTAAAGAGCAGAAAAACTGATTTAGGTAAACTGCTCTATCAGAAAAATATAAATTACAATGATATTAAGCAGATTATTCAGGAAGTCCGCGGGGGAAGTAAAATTGATTCTCAGCAGGGAGAAGAAGGTTTTAATGTATTAGAAAAATATACGATTGATATTACTGAGCTTGCCAAAAACGGTAAGCTGGATCCTGTTATCGGCCGTGATAATTTAATCAGAAGAGTAATGCAGGTTCTATCCCGCCGCCGCAAAAATAATCCGGTTTTAATTGGGGAGCCTGGTGTTGGTAAAACTGCAATTGTTGAAGGACTGGCTCAGAGAATTATTAATGGTGATGTTCCAGAAGGATTAAAGAAGAAAAAAGTTATTTCCCTGGATATGGGTTCTTTAGTTGCCGGCACCAAGTTTAGAGGTGAGTTTGAAGAGAGATTAAAATCGGTTTTAAAGGAAATTAAAAAAGCCGAAGGCCAGATTATTCTCTTTATTGATGAGATGCATACCTTAGTCGGAGCTGGAGCCACAGAAGGCTCGATGGATGCAGCTAACCTTTTAAAACCTGCTCTGGCCCGAGGTGAACTGCACTGTGTTGGTGCAACAACTCTGGCTGAATATAAAAAGCATATTGAAAAAGATGCAGCTTTAGAGCGTAGATTCCAGCCAGTTCAGGTGGATGAGCCGGATATTGAAGATACAGTTTCTATCTTAAGAGGTCTAAAAGAAAAGTATGAAATTCACCACGGCATTAAAATTACTGATAATGCAATTGTAGCTGCAGCTAAACTTTCTGACCGCTACCTGACAGAGAGATTTCTGCCTGATAAAGCAATTGACTTAATTGATGAGGCGGCTTCTAAGATCAGAATTGAAATTGACTCGATGCCGATCGAAATCGATGAGCTGGACCGCAGAGTCAGAAGGCTGGAAACAGAAAAAGAGGCCTTGAAAAATGAAGATACGGAAGAAGCTCAGGAGAGACTAAAAGAAATAGAAGAAAAGCTGCAGGAATTAAAAGATCAGCGTGATCCACTGCAGTTAAAATGGAAGAATGAAAAAGATCAACTGGCCAGAATGCAGGCCCTGAAGGAAAAAATAGACCAGATTGAATATCGGGCAGAAGCTGCAGAAAGAGAAGCAAATTACGAAGAAGCAGCGAGACTGCGCTATGGTGAATTAAATGAACTGCGCAAAAATCTGGCAGAAGTCAGTCAGCAGGTTGAAGAATCACAGAAAGATTCAACTCACCTGGTTAAGGAAGAGGTTACTGAAGAAGATATTGCAGAAATTGTTTCTCTCTGGACTGATATTCCACTGCAGAAGCTGCTGGAAGAAGAAAAGGAAAAGCTGATTCATTTAGAAGACGAATTGGAAAAAAGAGTTGTCGGTCAGCATGATGCTGTTAAAGCAGTCAGTAATGCAATCCGCCGCTCCCGCACAGGTCTGCAGGATGCAAACCGACCACTTGCTTCCTTTATGTTTATGGGACCAACAGGAGTTGGTAAAACAGAACTTGCAAAAACTCTGGCCGCCTACCTCTTTGATGATGAGCGGGCCTTAACCAGAATCGATATGTCTGAATATATGGAAAGACATGCTGTTTCCAAGTTGATTGGTTCACCTCCCGGTTATGTGGGTTTTGAAGAGGGGGGACAGCTGACAGAAAAAGTGAGGCGCAATCCTTATTCTGTAATTCTATTTGATGAAATAGAAAAAGCACATCCAGATGTCTTTAATATTTTGCTGCAGATTCTTGATGACGGGGTTTTAACTGACAGCCAGGGTAAAGAAGTTGACTTTAGAAATACTGTTATTATCATGACTTCTAATGTTGGCTCTCAGTATATTCAGGATTTAGATGATGAAGCAGAAATTAAGGAAGAAATTGATGAGGCACTAAAAGGTCAGTTTAGACCTGAGTTCTTAAATAGAATTGATGAAAAAATCATCTTCCACTCCTTAACAAGAGAAGATATCTTTAAAATCATCGATATTCAGATTTCATATCTGCAGGATAATTTATCTGAGCAGGATATAGAAATAGACCTGACTAAAGCAGCTAAAGAAGAACTCTTAGAGCTCGGTTTTGATCCAGCTTATGGAGCCAGACCTTTAAGAAGAGTTATTCAAAATCAGATTAAAGACGAGCTGGCAATGCTGCTCTTAGAAGAAAAAATCAGAGAAGGTGATCAGATTAGAGTTGATTTTGAGGATGGAGAATTTAAATTTAACATCTAAAATCAAAAACAAATAGCTTATAGATGATTTAAAACAAGCTTCAAAAAAATATTGTTTTGACTGCAGATCGGTAAAATTGCCGGTCTGTTTTTTTATTGATGAAGGAAAAAAATTAATTATCTAGAAATATAATAATTGTACATAATTTTTTTAATAAATAAACTTATAAATATAGAAATGTGAGGTTTTTAAATGTCTGAACAGAAGAAAAATATTAAACTTTTTGTTTTTGTCACCGCTTTTTACTGGTTTTCAATGTATGCCTATATTCCAACCTTTTCACCCTACATAGAATCACTGGGAGCTTCCCATAAAATGATCGGTTTAATTCTTGGTTCTTACGGCTTTAGCCAGATGTTGATTCGAATTCCGCTGGGAATATATTCGGATAGAATTAATAAGAAAAAGATATTTGTTAATCTGGGGATTTTGCTCAGTGTAATTAGCACTACCGGGATGTGGTTTGCAGAAACACCGGCTCTAATTTTAGTTTTTCGTTCACTTGCAGGAGCTTCTGCTGCTACCTGGGTCAGTTTTACTGTGCTTTTTTCCTCTTATTTTAAAGATGATGATACCGCCCATGCAATAGGGATCATCAATGCTTCCAATAAATCAGGGCAGGTTGTCGGTATGCTTTTAGGAGGAATAATTGCTCAGAGCTTAAGTCAGCAGTATCCTTTTTTACTTGCAGCAGCAGCTGGAATTGTAGGTTTTGCTTTAAGCCTCAAGATTGATGAAAATAAAAAAATCGATCAGAAGGCAATAACTTTAAAGGAAATAATAAAAGTTGCCAAAAATAGAAGCCTGCTGACAGTTTCTTTTCTGGCAATTTTAATGATGATGATCTCTCACTCGACCACCTTTGGTTTTATACCGGTGGCTGCTAAAAATCTAGGAGCAACAAGTTTTCATTTAGGACTTTTAACAACTATTACAACTATTCCCGGCATAATTTCTTCCTATTTAAGCGGCAGTTATTTTAGTAAAAAGATGGGAGAAAAAAACACTGTTACTATCGGATTTTTGCTGCTGGCTATTTCCTGTATTTTAGTACCTTTTATTGATCGACTTTACCTGCTTTATTTTAACCAGATGCTGAACGGCTTTTCACAGGGGATGATTTTCCCGGTCTTAATGGGTTTGAGTATTAAAAATGTGAAGGTAAATAAGAGGGGAACAGCAATGGGATTTTTCCAGGCGATTTATGGTCTGGGAATGTTTATGGGGCCGATATTTGTAGGTACTATCAGTGATTTAGCCGGCCTGCAGATGGGATTCTGGATGATCGGTCTGGTTGGAATTCTGGGCGCATTTTTAACCCGTTTTTATAAAGCTGAAAAAGTATAGAAATCAATTGATTAAAATTCAAGTAAATATGGACGGATCTGGCTTATATTAGAGAGCGAATAGATGCGGGCTGCTCAGCTGGATTAAACTGAAAGAAAAATAGCTTATAAAGGAGCAGAATTAATGGAAAAAGAAAGCATAATTAATTTTTTGTTAAAGGCTAAAAAGTCAACCTATGCAGCTAAAGGAGCTGAAGCAGAATCCTCCCGGCCGCAATCCCATGATCTAAAATATCAGGAGGATCAACTGCTTTATATTGACAGCTATTTGGGAGGAGAAAATTTCGCAGGTGAAGAAGCAGTCTGGGTCAAGGAGAATCCAGTCTGGGCTATGAACTATTATGGGAGAGTCCTGGCTGCTGGTTTTGAAGGAGACTTTTTAAAAGAAGCTTTATTAAATGTCTCAGCTGAAATGCCCTATAGAGGACCAGCTGAATATATTAAAGCTGAGCTGAAGTATAAGTGCTCGATCAATGGTGATTTTGAATACTTTAAGGGATATGAAGCTATCTATAAAGCAGATAATAAAGTTTATGAATGCAGATTCCACGGTGGACTAATTAAATAAATGGAGGGAGGGAAAGCAAGTGAAAGAAAAAGAAATTATAGAAAATACAAATAAACCGATCACAAAAAAATCATTAGTTAAAAAGTTAAGCGAATTAAATTTAAAAGGAGAAGTGGTAATTGTTCATTCTGCACTTAGCAAACTAGGCTGGGTCTGTGGAGGGGCGGTAGCTCTAATTGAAGCTCTACAGAAAGTTATTACTCTGGAAGGAACTCTGATCATGCCTGCTCACAGTGGAGATTACTCTGAGCCCAAATACTGGGGCAATCCACCTGTACCTGAAGAGTGGTATCAAACAATTAGGGCAGAAATGCCAGCCTACAGGCCAGAAGTGACACCAACTCGAGGTTTAGGTGTTACTCCTGAGATTTTTCGCAAATTTCCAAATGTCGTAAGGAGTGATCATCCCTGCCTCTCATTTGCAGCCTGGGGAAAAGAAGCAGAATCTATAACAGCTGATCACAAGTTAGACTATGCTCTCGGAGAAAACTCCCCTCTGGCTAAAATCTACAGGAGAAAGGGTAAAATACTTTTAATTGGAGTCGGTCATGACAGCAATACTTCAATGCATCTTGCTGAATACAGAGCTGATCATGATCTTAGGATTAAAATTTTTGGGTCTTCGATTTTAAAGAATGGGAAAAATGTCTGGACAAAATATCAGGATATTGAATTTAATGATGATCTCTTTCCTGCAATAGGTAAGGAATATGAGTTAGAACATGAATTCAGCAGAACTCAGGTCGGTCTGACAGAAGCAAAATTATATGACCAGAAAGAGATAGTCGATTTTACAGTAAGCTGGCTGGAAAAGAGAGAAAAGTAGTTAAGAAGTTGAGATAGTTTTCTGGCATTTAAAAGGAGAAAAATATGAAAGCATTAATTTTAAATGGAGAAGAGCTGAATGGTCTTTCATTAAATCACATTTCAGAAAATATAAAGGAAGAATTAATAGCAGGTGAATTTGAGGTTGAAGAAATTTTATTGAAGGAAAAAGAGATTGCAGACTGCCTGGGCTGTTTTGATTGCTGGGTTAAAACACCAGGAATCTGTATAATTGATGATTTCGGCAGAGAGGCTGCAGCAGAACTTATTAATTCAGACCTGACGGTTTTTTTGACACCTGTAGTATTTGGCAGCTATTCCTATCAGCTCAAAAAGGCCCTTGATAGGATGATTCCTTTAATCTCCCCTTATTTTAAGAAAGTTAAGGGAGAAATCCATCATAAAAAACGTTATTCAAAATATCCCTCAATTTTAGCTGTCGGAATATTGAAAGAAGAAAATGAAGTTCAGAGTCAAATTTTTAAAGAGCTGGTAGAGAGAAACTGTATTAATTTTCATTCTGCCTATTTTGAGGCTGAGGTTTTCGAGGCAGGAGATAATTTTGATAAAAAACAGCTTATAAATGCTGTTAAAGTGATTTCTAAAAAAGTAGGTGAGAAGAATGAATGAATTTAAGAGAGCAATTTTACTAATTGGAAGTCCAAAGGGGAAAAAGAGTTCATCAGCAAGCCTGGGCACTTATCTGCTGACTAAGATAAAAAAATATGATATCGCAGCTGAAACAGTGCATCTTCATACTGAAATAAGTACTGAAACAAAAAGAATTAAATTTTTAGAAAAGATAGATGAAGCAGATTATATTATTCTTGCGGCTCCACTTTATGTTGATACTATGCCGGCAAAGGTAATTAAAGCTTTAAGTTTAATTGCAGAAAACAAAGAAAAATTTAACCAAGATAATGCTGATTCTGGAAAGACTAAGAGTTTTACTGTAATAGTTAACTGTGGGTTCCCAGAAGCTGAGCAGAACAAAACGGCGCTTAAAGTTTATGAACAGTTTGCTGAAGAAGCCGGGTTTAAATATCTTGGTGGTGTGGCAATCGGCATGGGAGGAGCAGTCAGCGGTAAATCTTTAGCTGAAATGGGAGGAATGGCAGAAGATTTAATTAAAGGCCTTGATCAGGCAGCCGATGATATTGTAAGAAATCATAGATTATCAGATTCTGTTATTGAAAAAACTTCTAAACCAATGATCTCGCAGAAGTGGCTTTATACTTTAGTTGGCAATTTAAACTGGCGTTTTCAGGCTTTTCAAAATGGGGTTTACAGCAAGATTAATGATAAGCCTTATCGAGGAAAGAAATAAATTTATAAAAATAAAGGAAAAATAAGCCAGATAAAGAAATATAAGAATATGGAAACCAATAAGAGATAGGAGCTTATATATTAAATGAGGTTGATGTTAAATAAAAGCAAAAATTTAGTCTGTGTGAGTTTTGATTATGATAAGGTTGTGATTAAAAAGATCAATTCAATTCCCGGGAGCCGCTGGAATCCAAAAAGAAAGTACTGGACCTTTAAAAATAACTACAGCAATCTGGCCCTGTTTTTAGAAATGTTTAAAGATAAATACCTGCTTTTTGATTCCAGGATAAAAATGTTTGCTGCTCCTGAATTAATTGCTGATTATTTTAATTATTATTATTTACCTCAATTTGAAAAAAAGCTGAAGTTAAAAGGTTATTCTCAAAATTCAATTAAGGCCTATTTAAACCACAATAAATCCTTTATTAAATATATTCAAAAAGATCTCTTTAGAATAGAAATGGCCGATGTTAATGACTATGTATTGTACCTCCTCGATGAGCTGAACAATACTCACTCTTATGCCAATCAGTTTATCAGTGCTTTTAAAACTTTTAATAATTTAATTTTAGAACTGGATGGAATTAATAATAAACTGCTGCGGCCAAAAAAGAAAAAGAAGCTGCCTAAGGTCTTAAATAAGAGAGAGGTTAAGGAGATTATTGCAGCTGTTGATAATTTAAAACATCAGTTAATTCTAATTCTAACTTATTCAGCTGGCCTGAGGGTAAGTGAAGTAGTGAAACTAAAAATATCTGATATTGATTCTGATAGAATGCTAATTTATGTCCGTTCTGCTAAGGGATATAAGGATAGGTATACTATGCTGTCTGAAGGTGCTCTAACTAAGCTCAGGCTTTATTTAAGAGCGTTTCAGGTGCATAAATATGATGCACAGTGGATTTTTCCCGGACAGGATAAGGATAAACATCTCTCAAAGCGGAGTGCTCAGAAGGTTTTTAAGCGTGCCTGTAAAAAAGCCGGGATCAATAAAGAGGTTGGAATTCATTCGCTGAGGCATTCTTTTGCTACTCATCTGCTGGAGCAGGGTGTTGATCTGCGGTATATTCAGAATCTACTGGGGCACAAGAGCTCAACTACAACTGAGATTTATACTCATGTGAGTAATAAAAACTTGATCGAAATCACCAATCCTTTTGATAAGTTATGATATATAGAGATTTTAACGAAATAACAGTCGTGAAGATTCAGCAAAATTAGTTTTAATGAAAATCAATTCGCAAATATGGGAGTTATGTGCAATAATAATTGAACATCGGCAAATAAGAGGAATAGAGAAAAGAAGGGTTGGGGCACCGCTAACTGGCATGAATTAACTCCTGCAAATGAAGGAAATAATAATTGCAGGGCTCCAGTGGCTTTAACAATTGACTTGGGCAATTATAATACACAAAATTATTTACATATATCAGAAGGTAAATTAGTCACTGCTTGATCTTCACGCACTTCGTGAAGATTTAATATAGTACAGAATTTATGAACTTATCTGCTGGTTAAGAGTTAACAGCATAATTCAGTAAGTTGAAGTAATGAGTAACTTTTAACGCAGCAAATTATTACAGCACATAACAGAGCATTGGCGCTACTGGGTATAAAATTAAACAGTAAAATGGCCGTCGCCCTTCGGGACATGGCTTTTGTCACATCTCTTGCAGCTATTTAAGCAAAAAATGCTACTGAAGAGCAAGAGATGCGCCAACCTAAAGAGCAGGACAGCCACGTCGCAAATGCTCGGGACGTTATCTGACATTATAGCAAAAGT
>Ga0306868_1000997_pt1 | contig 16042 bp, 11 predicted proteins | sample AntRauTorckE6832_FD_190411 | JGI IMG/M metagenome (GOLD analysis project Ga0306868, IMG submission 190411) | Saline lake microbial communities from Rauer Islands, Antarctica - Metagenome Torckler E6 #832 (v2) (version 2) | ecosystem: Environmental > Aquatic > Non-marine Saline and Alkaline >... | reverse complement strand
ATAATTTAAATGGTGCCGAAGGTGGGACTCGAACCCACACGCCTGTGAAGGCAACGGATTTTGAATCCGTCGCGTCTGCCAATTCCACCACTTCGGCATCAACATTATCTATTTTAACATAGAAAATTATTAAAAGCAAGAGCTCCTGCCTGTAATCTATAATTTGCCTTAATTGCAATATTAAGACTATATGATATAATTTTACTATGACACATAAAAAAGGTAGGGATAAAAAATGCTAAATTCAATCAAAGGGAAAATGCTGATCGCAATATCAATATTAATTTTAGTTATTGTCGGTGGAACAGCTTTAACTTTATATGACCAATCAACAAATATTTTAGAAGATACAATTATGTCAAGTGCTGAAGAAAGCGCTCGACAGAATTCAAATACTATTAATGAATGGTTAAATGGAGTAGAAATTTTCTTAAAAGATTTGGCGGATTCTAATGATGTTAAAACTATGATGTGGAGCAGTCAGGAAAGATATCTCAAGGAAGCTAACCATTCTGAGTTAGAAAACATTATTGTCGCTAGAGCTGATGGGAGAGCTAATGTTGTTGGTGGAGGAAATCTTAATGTTTCAGATAGAGATTACTTTCAGCAGGCAATGGGAACTGGTGAGATTACATATTCTACTGCCAGGCCTAGTGAATTGACTGAGGGCAATGTGATTTCAATTGCTGTACCAATTATTGATTTTGGAGAACAGGTTGGAGTTTTAATTGGAACTGTTTCGACTGAATATTTACAGCAGTTAATTACAGATATGAATATCAATGGTGCTGGTTATGGTTGGATTATTAATCAGAACAAAAATACTATTGCTTACCCGGAAAGAGATTACATAGCAACTAGTGAACTGGCCGAGAGCAATCAAGATCTGAGAACAATTAGTGATAAGATGATTGCTGGAGAAAGCGGAGTTGTTGAATATAACCTTGATAATCAAGATAAAATAATGGCCTATTATCCGATTGAAATTAACGGTTGGTCTGTAGCGATGACAGCAGATCGTGCAGAAGTTATGAGCTCACTTGATAATTTAAGAAATGTAAGTTTAATTATTGCATTTATTGCTTTGATAATTGGTATAATTGTTACAATAGTAATTGCTTCTTATATAGCAAATCCTCTTAATTACGTTACTGCAATTGCCCAAAAGCTGGCAGAGGGTGATTTCACCTTAAATATTGATGATAAATTTTTAAAGCGTAAAGATGAGATAGGGAAATTAACAAATTCATTTTCAGAAATGATCAATAATTTAAAAACCATGATCTTAGATGTAAAAGCTGTTTCAGACAGGGTAGCAGCTTCAAGTGAGGAGCTTTCTGCAAGTGGTAATCAGGTTGGAGAAAGTGCAGATGAGGTAAGTAATGCTATTCAGGAAGTAGCGTCTAATACTGAAGAACAATCAGCTCAGGTTGAAGAAACTTCAGCTACGATGGATGAATTAATCAAACAGATTAAAATGATCAATACTTCATCTGAAGCTATGGATAGAAAAGCAGCAGCTGTGATGGAAAATATTGATAAAGGTAATCAATCTATTGATAAATCTGCAGCTGAAGTCAATAAAGTTAAAAATAATTCAGAACAGGTGGAAAATGCAGTTCATTCACTGGCAGAGTCTTCCCAGAGAATAGGAGAAATTGTAAGTTTGATCAAAGATATTTCTTCTCAAACCAATCTGCTTGCTTTAAATGCAGCAATTGAGGCGGCAAGAGCTGGTGAGGCAGGTCGTGGCTTTTCGGTTGTAGCAGATGAAATTAGAGAGCTGGCTGAAGAATCAAATCAGGCTACAGATGAGATTACTGAACTAATAGAGGATATTCAAAAAGATGTGCAGGCTTCTGTAGATAATATGGAAGAAACAGGAGAAGTTGTTGATTCTAGTGTTAATTCCATTGAAGAAAGTGGCGTAGCATTCGAAGAAATAGAACATACAGCTGAAATTTTAAACAGAATAATACAAAATATTAATGATAAAGCTGGAGAAATGGCTGCCAACAGTGATGATGTCGAAAGAGCTATCAGAGAAATTGCTTCTGCAAGTGAGACGGCAGCTGCTAATGCAGAAGAAGTAGCAGCTTCAAGTCAGGAACAGAATGCAGCTACAGATGAGATTATTACTGCTTCGAATGAACTGGCAGAAATGGCAGAAGAATTATCCGAGTCAATTTCTAAATTCAAACTATAAAATAGATAAATAGAGATTAAGATTAATTTAATATACTTTTAAATAATAAAGGGAGCCTGAGAATATTCAGGCCCCCTTTTTGCAATTATAATTTAAATAAATTAAAAAATATTATTTGTTTAAGTTAAATTTAATGCTCAATTCTGGACATAATCGGGAAACGAATTAAGTAAGCAACAATTAAGTAAACTGCTGTTGTTATCAAACCAGATAAATAATGAAAGTCAAATTGATGACTTAAATAAATATTTGCAGTTATTGCTAGAATAACTAAAGCTAAAGCAGGAATTAAAATTGCTATATTTTCAATAATGCTTGGCTGATAGTTGCTTTTAATTTTTGTTTTGAAATTGAAATTAGATTCTTTGAGATCCTTAAAAATTATTATCCATAATATTTTTAAAGCATAAGCTACGGTTAAAATACTACCAAGATGCAGCAGAAATTCAAACATAGGAATTGAACTCAGCGAATATTTAATTAAGTGTTTGCTGTTATATCCAATAAAAAATGGAAAAGCCATCAGTGAAAGAAAAGAAAGTATAGTGCTCAAGGCGTTAATTTTCTGCCTAAGTTCACAGCGTTTAAAATCAAAAATAGAGGTGGAATTGAATTCTCTAATCCAGTTTCCTGCCCCATTAAATAATGTTGATTTTGCGAAAGCATGAGCAATAATATGTAATATTGCTCCATAATAGCCGTAAATATTTCCACTGCCGATTGCCAGAGTTATAAATCCAAATTGACTGATTGAACTGTAAGCCAGAATAAGTTTATAATTTTTTTCTTCCAGGGCTTTAATCCCACCATAAAAAATCATAATTAAGCCAAGATAGAGCAGCACCCTATTTCCTGTATCAATAATTCTCAAAAGAGTGATATAACCAAGCTTTGCAACGAGACCAGAAGAAAGGGCGCAAAATCCAGTAGAAGCCTTTTTGTAGATATAAGGGACCCAGCTGTGCAGACCAATTATTGCACTTTTAACTCCAAGTGCTAATATAAACATCAGCTGCAGCCAGAATTCTTCAACTGCGCTTATATATTGATAACCGTTGGTATATGCTGTTAGAGCAGTTAGAATTAAAAAGCTTCCTCCTATAAATTGAATTACAAAGTATTCCCAGGCAATATTTTTATCATCCCAGGCCAGCATTAAAGAAGTAGTTAAGGTTGCAAGTTCCCAGCCGATCATAAAAATAAACCAGTTTTTAGTACTTATCACAAGAATAAAACTAATAACAAAAAAGCTAATATTTATAATAAATAAAGTTTTATATTCTTTTATTTGCTTCCAGTTTGAAAGCAGGGTGAACAAAGTTATTAAAAGTCCAGTACTCAAAAATAAAATAGTAGAATTATTAAAAATAAAATTAGCAGATATAAATTCCTGCATTTAACTACCTCCTCATTAAGATTATACCATAATTGCCGAAAGAAAAAAATAACATTATTTTGAGTCAGAAAAATTTGACAAATAAGAAATCAAATGATATATTTAATTTACTGAGTATTCTAAAATAGTTACACATACTCAGCTTAAATTTTAGGAGGAAGATATTAATATGGTTTACACAGGAAAAGTTAAATGGTTTGACGAGAAAAAAGGTTATGGCTTTATTGAAAGAGAAGATGGCGACGACGTATTTGTACATTTCTCTGCTCTTAAGCAGGAAGGTTTTAAAACCTTAGAAGAAGGTCAGGAAGTTGAATTTGAAATTGTTGAAGGCGACCGCGGACCTCAAGCAGAAAATGTTGACCTTATATAATTAAAAACATAATTATGTAAATCTGCCCTGACTATTAATTTAGTTGGGGCTTTTCTTTATTTTAATAGAGATTATAATTAAAAATATTGGTTGATTTATTTTATCAATAAAGATAAAATTACATAGTAGTGTTTAATTTTAAGACTTAGAATATAATTTGTTGGAGGTAATCTTATGGATTTTAAAATAATAGTTGACAGCTGCTGTGATTTAACTGAAGAATTAAGAAAAAGATTTAATATTTCAACAGCACCTCTGTCTATAGATATTGAAGATAAGCATTTTGTAGATGATGAAAATTTAGATCGGGAAGCACTATTAGATGCAATGCGAAATAGCAGTGAAGCTCCCAAAACAGCAAGTCCAGGCCCAGGACCTTTTTTAGAGTTATATCGTAAATATGAAAATATTTTTGTAGTCGCTCTTTCTGAAGAGTTGAGTGCAACTTATCAGAATGCTTTTCTGGCCGCGGATATGCTGCTGGAAGAGTCTGAAGATAAATTTGTAAAAGTTTTTAATTCATTCAGTGCTACTGTTGGAGAAACAATGATTGCATATAAGCTCGGTGAACTAATTGAATCTGGTTTGAATAGAGAGGAAATTATTAAAAAGACAGAAAAATATGTAGAAGAAATGGAGACTTTATTTGTACTTGATTCTCTTGATAATTTAATTAAAGCAGGCCGAATGGGTAAATTGAAAGGAAAGATTGCTTCTTTTTTTAATATCAAGCCTGTTTTAGGAGCAACTACTACAGGTACTATAACTCTTCTTGATAAAGCAAGGGGCAGTAAAAGAGCGATTAGAAAACTTGTAGATAAAATTGGAGAAAAGGGTGAGAACTTAGAAGAAAAAATTCTGGGTATTGCTCACTGTAATGCTTTAGAAAAAGCAGAGTATATCAAAGAAGAGGCTGCTAAAAAATATAATTTTAGAGAAGTAATTATTGTGGAAACTGCCGGAATCAGCACAGTTTATGCTAATGAGGGTGGAATAGTCCTTGCATTTTAATTTTTATAACAAATAAAAAAGCCGGTGTAGCTCAACTGGTTGAGCAGTGGTATCGTAAACCACAGGCTGCAGGTTCAAGTCCTGTCACCGGCTCCAATAATGATATTATTTACCCTATTAGAAAGATTTTAATAGGGTTTTTTAAAATTATAATTTAATTACTATTTAGCTTTCCAGGCTTCAACAAATTTAGTTAATCCCTGCAGAAAAAATCCTCCCGCTACCCAGTAATAAACCAATTCTGGGTTAGAGATAATTAACATTCCTACAGTAATATAGATCAACCCTGAAAATATCAATGTTATTTTACCGGTTTTATCTGCTTCATCTGCCAATTTATCCACCCCCGCAATTATAGCGTTTGAGTTATAATGTTTTAAGATTTTACTTTTGGGATTGAATTCTCCCAGGTGTGATCTTAAATCTTTCCAGAAATCCGGAAAAAATATTATATTCAAAAATACTCCACCAAGCAGCAAACTTAGGAGATAAGTTGTGCTGTGCCAGTAATCTCCCCAGCTTAAAAGCAGACCGATTTCATCCATAAATAAACCCAGTCCAATTCCATAAATTAAGGCATTATCCCTGCGGTCTATAAAATTTGTTCTAGTAATGGAAAACCAGCCTGCCAGAGCCATTAAAGCTATGCCAATATATAAATGATGGATATGATACCCAAAAAGTATTATATTTGAGCCAATATAAAATTGTATATCACCACTTTTAGCAGCAGTTGAGGCTGCACTTCCAGCAGAACCAGCAATCATTACAGCCAGTCTAATAAATATAAAAGTTAAAAGATAAGAACTGCTGATAATAAAAGGAATAGATTTATCTTTTTCATTATTAGTGTCTATATTATTCTTCTTAGTGATGAAAAGCACCTCCAATAATTTCATTTATCTTAAGTATAGGAAAAGCTAAATTTCATTGCAAGCTTATAGCCAACAGATTAATTGATTTTTTTGTGATAATTATAAAAAACAGCTTTAATTATTTCGGTTTTAAGAGTTGTTGGAAAATCTTGACTTTTTTTCTTTATTTATATAAAATAATATCAGTATTCAAATTTTTTAATTATTATTTTTTTAGAAATTATGCAATCGTTTGCGCAAATAAAATTTAGGAGGCTTAATAATGAAAAAGAAGCATTTATTTAAAATTTTGGTTTTGGCTATTTTAATGATTTATGTATTTATATTTTCGCAGTCAGTACTGGCAGAACAGATAGGATTTAATTTTTCTCCAGCAGAAGTAGACTTTGAGGGTGAAGTCGAGTCTGTATATCTGGCTGGTTCATTTAATGACTGGCAGCCAGCAGCTTATAAAATGAATGGCCCCAATGAAGATGATATCTATACTCTAAAATATAATCTTCGCCCGGGAGAATATCAATACAAATTTGTGATTAATGGTGAGCACTGGTTTCATGATCCGACTAATGAGCTGACTACAGCTGATGGACATGGAGGTCAGAATTCTATTATAAATATTGGAGAAAAAGATCTGGAAGAAGCCCGGCTCGGCGATGGAGAAATTAATGAAGAATTTATTTTACATGATAGAGAAAATAGAGTTTATTTGAATAAATTATCTCAGGATAGAGTTCAGATCAGGCTGGAAACTCGAAAAAATGATGTAGAAGAAGTTTCTATAATGACTAAAATTGATTCTAAGCGAGCTCAAAAAGAAATGAGTCATTACAGTTCTGATAATAAACTTGATTACTGGATTGCTGAACTAAAAAATTTAGATCAGGTCCTAAATTATAGTTTTTTGATTGAAGATGCAGATTCTCAACTGCTTTATCATCAAAATGGAAGTGGCTTTAATAAATTAAAATATTTTTCCTATGATTCCACTGCAGCAGAAAGCTTTAATACCCCAGAGTGGGTTCAGGATGCTGTTTTTTATCAAATTTTTCCGGATAGATTTTATAACGGCAATCCTGATAATGATCCAGAGTTAATTGAAACATATAAGAATAAAAATGAAAGATATAAAAATATTGTCCCTAAATGGCATCAGGGAATTAAAGAAAGTGAGAGCCATCAGCTTGATCCTGATAATTTTACAGATTTAGATCCTTCAATTCATCCTAAATCAGGCTGGCATGTCTTTTACGGTGGTGACCTGCAGGGAGTTGAGCAGAAATTTGATTATTTAAAAGAGCTGGGGATTAATGCAATTTACTTTAATCCACTTTTTGAAGCAACAGCAAATCACCGTTATAATACAGCAGATTACGGAAAAATCGATGATAATCTGGCAGTTAAAGGTGATTTTGAGGCTTCAGAGGAATATTTTAAAGCTTTTATAGAAAATGCTCATCAGAATGAGATTAAAATTGTACTGGATGCAGTATTTAATCACAGTGGTTTTGAATTTTTTGCCTTTGAAGATGTGGTTGAAAAAGGTAAAGACTCAGAATACAGTGACTGGTTTTATATTGATGATTACCCAATAACCACCCTGTATGAGCAGCGAACAGAAAATAAGGAGCCAAATTATGAAGGCTGGGCAGGTTATGGTAATCATCCAGTTTTAAATTTAGATAATCCGGAAGTAAAGGATTATATTTATCAGATTACAGAAAAGTGGATGGACCCTGATGGTGATGGTGATCCCAGTGATGGAATTGACGGCTGGAGACTTGATGTTGCAAATGATGTTAAAGCCAGACATCCTGAATTCTGGCGGGAGTGGAGAAACTTTGTTAAAAAAATTAATCCAGAAGCTTATATTACCGGTGAAATCTGGAATAATGCTGCCGGGTATCTTCGGGGAGATGAGTTTGATGCAGTTATGAACTACCGTTTCCGTGAGGCTGTTTTAGCTTTTATTGCTGAAGAAAGAATAGATGCTCAGAGCTTTATTAATCGAATAAATGAACCAAATTTAGATTATCCAACTCAGTCAGTCTATAGTCTGCAGAATTTAATTGACAGTCATGATACTGAGAGATTTTTATACAGCTCAGGCGGAAATAAAGATAAGCTTAAAATGGCTGCTGCACTGCAGTTTACTTATCCAGGGGCGCCAATGGTCTATTATGGAACAGAAGTTGGTTTAAGTGGTGCTTCAGACCCGGATACACGCAGAACAATGCTCTGGGAAGAAAGGCCAAATGGAAATCAGCCTGATTTAAAACTATATGATTATTACAGTCAGCTGGCTGAAATTAGAGAAAATAATGAAGTCTTAAGAACTGCTGGAGTTGAATTTGAAACAATAAATTCTGAGCCAGAAGTTGTGATACTAAAAAGAGAAAATGAAAATGGTAAAATCTATACTGTCTTAAATGCAGCTGATGTAGAAAAAAGCATTAAATTAGAGATTGAAAATGCTGATCAGATCACAGAACTTCTGACAGAAGAAGAATATCAAATTAATTCTGGACAATTGGAGTTGAAAATTGGTGCTTTTTCTGCTAAAATCTTAAAAATAAAATAATAGTTCAAAAATAGAGGCTGTACTGTTTATTTAACGATAATCACTTCAAATCAAAAATGACAGTACAGTTTCTTCCACTAATTAGCTTGACAATCTCCTATAAAAAGTTATAAAATCTATATTAGACCGTAAAATTGTGGGAGTGATTTTTGTGAGTGATTTATTAATAATGACACCCGGTCCAACTGAGGTCAGCGAAGAAGTTCGACGGGCAATGAGTCGCAAAATTACCAACCCCGATCTTGATCCTGAATTTTTTGATTTTTACCTTGATGTTAGTTCAAAACTGCAGCAGGTAATGAGAACAAAAAATGATGTGATTATTATGAGTGGGGAGGGAATTTTAGGACTGGAATCTGCCTGTGCTTCTTTAATCGAGCCCGGGGACAGGGTTTTAGTCTTAGATAATGGAATCTTCGGTAGAGGATTTGCAGATTTTGCTGATCTTTATGGAGCAGATGTTACTAGATGGGAATTCCCATATAATAAAGAGATAGATATAAATAAATTAGAAGCAAAGCTGGCAGAAGACAATGATTTTAAATTTGCTACCTTTGTTCACTGTGAAACTCCTACTGGAGTCATAAATAATGCAGAAGAAATTGCTAATTTATTAAATAAATATAATATTTTATCTGTTGTAGACTCTGTTTCTGCAATTGGAGGTGTGCCAATCGAAGTTGATGACTGGGGAATTGACATTATTCTGGGAGGTTCTCAAAAGTGTCTTTCAGTACCACCAGGATTAACTTTTATGAGTGTCAGTGATGCAGCCTGGGAAGCGGTCAATAATAGAGAGACTGCTGTAAGAGGTTACTATACTAATTTACAGTTGTGGCAGAACTGGTATGAAGAAAAATATTTTCCCTATACTCAGGCGGTAAGTGATATTTATGCCTTAGATGCAGCTTTAGATAAGTGGTTGAAAGATCAAAAAGTTTTTGAGCGCCACAGTAAAATCGCAGCTGCAGTCAGAAAATCTATTCAAGCATCTAAACTTAGCTTATATGCTGAAAATGGATATTCTGATACAGTAACTGCAATAGAAATACCGGAAGCTATCAGCTATCAGGAATTAAATCAGCTGATGACAGAAAGTCATAATGTGATGATTGCAGCTTCACTGGGAGAATTTGAAGATAAATTAATTCGAATCGGCCATATGGGAGAAAATTGTTATGAAGAAAAATTATATCGAACTTTAAAAGCATTTGATCACAGCTTAAGAGAATTGGGCTTTGATCCTAATGTAGATTTACATAAAATTTTTGTAAATGAAATGAATTAAGGGGATGGAGCACCCCCTTTAACCACTGTTTATAATGACAGTTGATGGCTCCTATCTTTTTAGGGATTACCCTAGCAAGATAGGAGCCATTTTTTTATCTATATATTTTGGTACCAGGCCGTTTTGTACCTGGTACAGAAGAATAAATTCACAAACATAAATTGAGGGGAGAGATTACATTGGCTTTGAGTTTGGCTTTAATCATATTATTTGCTTTATTATTTGGGAGATTTTTTGACCGCTTAAAACTGCCTGCTCTACTGGGAATGCTTTTAATTGGTATCCTGCTGGGGCCATATGGATTTGATTTAATCAGTCAGGATATTTTAAATATTTCTTCTGATTTGAGGATGATTGCTTTAATTGTGATTTTAATCAGAGCCGGTCTGGGAATAGAAAAAGAGACCCTAAAAAAGGTAGGAGTGCCTGCAGTTAAATTGAGTTTTATTCCAGGTTTAATGGAAGGAACAGCTGTAATTTTCGCTGCTATATACTTTTTAAATTTTGAATTTGTAGAAGCTGGAATCTTAGCTTTTATTATTGCTGCAGTTTCACCGGCGGTTGTAGTTCCTCAGATGCTAGCTTTAATTGAAGAGCAGAAAGGTGCAGCCAAAGGAATACCAACTCTGATTTTGACCGGAGCCTCAGTCGATGATGTGGTTGCAATCACTATTTTTTCAGCATTTTTAAGTATTTATGGAGGCCAGCAGGTTAATATTATGAGACAGGTTTTAAATGTACCGCTTGCCATTTTTCTGGGCATTGTTCTGGGTACAGCAATCGCCCTATTTCTAATCTATATTTTCAAAAAATATCATATTCGAGATACAAAAAAGGCACTGCTGCTTTTGAGCTTTGGAATTTTAATGAATTCTCTGGAACATTTACTGGAAGGAATTATTCCCATTGCAACTCTGCTTGGAATAATGGTGATTGGTTTTGTAATTCAGGAGCGTTATTCAGTATTAGGAAAAAGACTTTCTTCAAAATTTAATAAGATCTGGGTTTTTGCAGAATTAATGCTTTTTGTGCTGATCGGAGCAGAGGTAAATATTCAGCTTGCTTTTGAATCAGGTTTAATTGGATTAATAATTATTGCTATCGGTTTAGCTGCCAGATCAATAGGAGTTTTGATTTCACTTACCGGAACTGATCTTAATTTAAAAGAAAGAGGCTTTTGCGTGCTGGCCTATACACCTAAAGCTACAGTACAGGCAGCGATCGGTGCAATACCTCTAGCTGCTGGAGTAGCCTCCGGAGAATTGATACTGGCTCTGGCAGTTTTATCAATTGTGGTTACAGCTCCTTTAGGCGCAGTAGCGATTAAAAAAGCAGGAGAGCACTGGTTAAGTGATGACACAGCTGCTGTTAATTAAAATTTACTCTGTGCTGGAAGTAGAAAATAATTAAAAACCCATAGTTTTGTGATTTGACTCACTGATTATTTTTGAACATTTGATTATAATATTTATATGAGATAAAATATAAATGTAGAAAATAGCAGGAGGTTGAATTATGATAGCAGCAGTTATCAATATTATTGCTTTGATATTACTTTTAATTTCTTTTCTAAAAAGCAATAAAAAATCACGAGAAGCTTTAAAAATAGCCTTATTTAAGGGGTTGGGATTGGCCCCTCAATTAATTTCGCTGGTTGCAGTAATTGGTATTATTTTTGCCTTTTTGTCTCCGGAATTAATTAAAGAATTTCTGGGAGGAGATTTTTCTTTAATTCAGGTTGGAGCGGCGGCCTTATTTGGAGCTCTGATGATGATTCCAAGTTTAATTGCTTTACCTTTAGCAGGCTCTTTAATAGAGGCGGGGGCATCCTATACACCTGTGGCAGCTTTCATCACTACATTAACCATGGTTGGTTTTGTTACAATTCCAGTTGAATTAAAGGAATTAGGAAAAAAGATTACAATTTATAGAAATGGACTGGCTTTAATTTTTGCAGTAATAATAGCTTTTATGATCGGGGTGTTTATCTAATGACAGCAGCAAAAAATATTGAAAACAAAAATGATAAAGAAGAATATCAGAAAAAGAAGGCTGAAAAACAGAAAGAAAAACTAAAAGAAAATATAAAAAAGACTATTAAAGCTCTTATTTTCTGGGGCATAATACTGGCTGGATTTGGATTTTTCTTTCCAGAAAGATTTCCAGCTGCAATTTCGATGTCAGGTCGCTATTTAAAAGAAATGGTGATGATTTTTCCAGCAGTTCTTGTTATTATGGGGCTGGCTGATCGCTGGGTACCAACAACAATGGTTGAGAAACATTTAGGTCATAACTCTTCATTTAAAGGGAAATTTTTAGCAGTATTTTTAGGAACACTGCCAACAGGACCAATGTATGTTGCTTTTCCAATTGCAGCAGAACTTCTCCGCAAAAAAGCGAGTCTTTCAAATGTAATAATATTTTTAGGAGTCTGGGCTTCACTTAAAGTACCTCAGTTAGGTGTAGAAATTCAGTTTATTGGTCTTAAATTTTCTATACTCAGGTTTATCTTTACCTTGATATCAATCTTTATTATCGGAATTATCATGGAAAAAATGATAGGTCTTGATCATTTTAATGAAATTAAAAATAAATAATAATAATTTTGCTGAGCAGATCTAAAAGATGCTCAGTTTTTTTCTAAATTAATAATAAATTCGATAAAAACATTTTCAAAATTCATAATAATGTGATAAAATAGATTTATACATAGTTCGATTAAAATCGACAAATGATACATTTTTATACAAATTAAAGTTATATAATTCACAAAAGGAGGGGTATTATGTCATTAAATTTAAAAGAACTCAAAGATTATGAACCTGAACTAAATGATATCCTAAAGAAGTATTCGGGCAGTAATTATGAATTAATTGAAGTCTTACATCAAGCACAGGATTTGATTGGTTATTTACCAAAGGAAGCGCAAAAGATTATTGCAGATCAATTAGAATTGTCACCTGGTCGGGTAAGCAGTGTTGTCTCTTTTTATAATCATTTTTCAGAATATTCTAAAGGTGAGTTTAAGGTTTCACTTTGTAAAGGAACTGCCTGTTATGTTAAAGGTTCTCAAGATATAATTAAAAAAATTGAGAATAAATATGGTATTAAATCAGGGCAGACAACAGAAGATGGTAAACTTTCACTAGATGTTGTTAGATGTCTAGGAGCCTGTGGACTTTCTCCCGTAATGACTGTAAATGGTAAAGCACATGGTCTACTTAATGCAGAAAAAGCAGTTAAAATAATTGATAGTTATTTAAATGGTAAAATTAAGGAGGAAGAAAATGCTTAATATAAAAGAATTAGAAAGCATACAAAAGGACTTATATAATGAATATTCTGATATAAAAAAAGATAGAATTATTATTGGTATGGGTACCTGTGGAATTGCAGCAGGTGCAGAAGAAATACTTACTGCTGTAAAAAAAGAAATAAAAAAATTAGGATTAAATAATTTAGAAATTTCAATAACTGGATGTCTGGGTATTTGTGCTGAAGAACCGATTATGGAGATAAGAACTGATAACAAGAGATTTATTTATGGCAATTTAAATCCAGAAAAAGCCAGAGCTGTTTTAAAATCGCATTTAGTTGAAGGAAATATAATAAACCGCTGGTTAATTGATCAAAATAGTGATTTTTTTAATAAACAGGAGCGAATTGTTCTCAGAAATTGTGGAAACATTAATCCAGAAAATATTGAAGAGACAATTGCAAATTCAGGGTATCTTGGACTTGCTGAAACTTTAAAAAACTTTAGTCCAGCAGAAGTAATAAAAATTATTAAAGATGCAAAATTACGAGGTAGAGGTGGAGCTGGTTTTCCGACCGGACTAAAATGGGAAATTGCAGCTAAAAGTAATGATCGAGAAAAATATGTAATATGTAATGCTGATGAAGGTGATCCAGGTGCTTTTATGGATAGGAGTATTTTAGAAGGAGATCCCCACAGACTGCTTGAGGGAATGGCAATAGCTGGCTATGCAATTGGTGCCTCTATAGGCTTTATATACTGTCGAGCTGAATATCCTTTAGCAATTAAAAGACTTAAAAATGCTATAAAAGAAGCCGAAGAAATGGGTCTTCTTGGAGAAAATATTTTAGAAAGTGGTTATGATTTTAAAATAAATATAAGACTGGGAGCAGGGGCTTTTGTTTGTGGAGAAGAAACCTCACTTATTGCTTCCATTGAAGGAAAAAGGGGAGAACCTCGTTCTAAGCCCCCATTCCCGGTTGAGTCTGGTTTGTTTGGAAAAGCTACAGTGATTAATAATGTAGAAACTTTGTCTAATGTTCCAGAAATAATGAGAAATGGAAGTGAATGGTTTAAAAGTATTGGAACAGAGGCAAGTCCTGGAACAAAAGTTTTTGCTCTGGCCGGTAAAATTAAAACAAATGGCCTGGTAGAAGTTCCTATGGGAACAACCCCTGGAGAGATCATATTTGATATTTGTGGTGGCTTAGAAAAGGATGCAGAATTTAAAGCTGCACAGACAGGTGGCCCATCTGGAGGATGTATTCCTATAGAACATTTAAATGTTCCAATAGATTATGATTCACTTAAAGAATTAGGAACTATAATGGGTTCCGGTGGTTTAATAGTTATGGATGAGCAGACCTGTATGGTTGATTTAGCAAAATATTTTATTGATTTCTGTAAAGATGAATCATGTGGCCAGTGTACTTCCTGTAGAATAGGAACTACTAGAATGCTTGAGATTTTAGAGAAAATAAGTGAAGGAAGAGGAGAGAAAAAAGATATTGATTTGCTGCTTGAAATGGGAGAGGTAATAAAAGATTCCTCTTTCTGTGGTCTGGGTCAATCTGCTCCAAATCCGGTTTTAAGTACTATAAGATATTTTAAAGACGAATATCTGGATCATATTGAAAATCATCACTGTGATTCTTCAGTTTGTGCTTCATTATTTACTTCTCCTTGTCAGAACGCCTGTCCAGCAAATGTTGATATTCCTTTATATATAGATTCTATTAGACAGGGTGATTATAAGCGAGCTTATCAAATTATTCAGTCTGAAAATCCTTTAGTTTTAGTTTGTGGACGGGTTTGTTATAATCTCTGTGAAAATGCATGTAATCGGGATGGGATTGATGAATCACTAGCGATTAGAGAATTAAAAAGATTTGCCAGTGATTATTTATTAAAAGATGAAGGTGGTTTTCCAATTCCAGAGGTTGAAGCAGAAATAGATAAAAAGATTGCAATAATTGGCTCTGGTCCTTCAGGTTTAACAGCAGCATTTTATCTGCGCAAAAAGGGTTATCAGGTCACAATATTTGAAGCAGAAACGGAAGTAGGAGGAATGCTTGCTCTTGGTATCCCAGAATATCGTTTGCCAAAAGATCTCTTAAATGAAGAGATTGGTGTTTTAACAGCAATGGGTGTAGAAATTGTGGTTAATACAAAAGTTGGAGAAGATATATTGATTGAAGATTTAAGAGAAGAAGGATTTTGGGCTGTATATATGGCAGTAGGCGCTCAAAAAGATAGACAGTTAAATATTGAAGGAAGTGAGGGTGTTGAAGGTTATTACTCTGCTTTAGATGTTTTAAAAGACCTAAATCAGGGTCATGAATTTGATTTTAAAGATAAGAAGATATCTGTAATTGGTGGTGGAAATGCCGCGATTGATACTGCCAGGAATATGATAAGACTTGGTGCTGACGAAGTAAATATTATTTATCGCAGGAGCAAGAGTGATATGCCTGCACACAAAGATGAAATAAAAGAAGCAGAATATGAAAAAGTGAATATATACTCCCAGCTTAATCCACATAGAATTCATTCTGAAAATAATAAGGTTATAAAATTGGAATGTTCAAAAGTTAAGGGAGGAAAATTTGATAAAAGTGGTAGAAGAAAACCTGTTGAAATTGAAGATTCAAAGGTCATGATTGATACTGATATCGTAATTTCTGCAGTTGGACAGGAAGTAGAAGAATATTTTAATAATGGTAAATTTGAAGTTAAATTAACAAATGATAATTTAATAAAGACTGAAGAAGATTTTTCAACAAATATTGATTGGATTTTTGCAGGGGGAGATTGTGTAAGTGGACCTTCCACTGTAGTCGAATCAATTCAGCAGGGTAAGAAGGCTGCTTCAGAGATTGATAAATATCTTGGTGGTAATGGTATTGTAGTTAATAAAGAGGAAGTTGAGAGAATTATTTCTGGTCCAATTTTAGAAGAACAAAAATCTAGAATTAAAATGCCTACAATACTGTTGTCTGAAAGAAAAAGAGGATTTAAAGAGGTAGAAAAAGGTTATTCTTTAGATCAGGCAGTTGAAG
>Ga0306868_1000995_pt1 | contig 16056 bp, 27 predicted proteins | sample AntRauTorckE6832_FD_190411 | JGI IMG/M metagenome (GOLD analysis project Ga0306868, IMG submission 190411) | Saline lake microbial communities from Rauer Islands, Antarctica - Metagenome Torckler E6 #832 (v2) (version 2) | ecosystem: Environmental > Aquatic > Non-marine Saline and Alkaline >... | reverse complement strand
TATCTAAAGATTTCATCTAAATCTTTAAATCCATTGTTAAATCTCTCATAATCGAACCCTAAGAAGTTAAATATCTCTTTAGGATCACGAGAAACGTAAATTTTAAGTGTTTTACCACCATGAGGGGTATTATAGTTAACTCTAAGCCCTTCATGACCATATCTAAACCCCATTTTATAGGAAATTCGACCCATTAGGTTACCTAAATCATTATATGAGTAGTAAACCTTAGATGCTTCCCAGTGTTTATCATCGATTAGGATAAAATCTACTTGAAAATCTTTATATTCGAATGAGATTACACTTTTATTGCGGTGAACATCTTTAGGTTTGTAATTTTTTACTATAAAATCATACATATCATTGCTTTTAGCAAATGATTTATTACTAATAAGAATATCAAGGTCACCAAAAGTTTCTTTTGAGTCAAAAGATTGAGTGGTATGGCATTTTATATTTTCATCATATAGAATATTTGACACTTCCATGTCAATTATAGAATATTCTGTTGTATCTACTCTTCTTGTTGGTATCTTTAATGCATTACCACCCATGATTTTAATTTTTTAGAGTTGTTTACTTAAGTCAGTGAAATATTTTATTCCAAATAGTTCATAAACATCGGTAAGGTACAAAATTAAATCCTTATCAGCAAAACTTAAAAGTTGTTCTTTAGTAAAAGGTTTTTTTAGTGGAAGATTTTTAGTTGTTTCTAGAATGTTATCAACGATATCTTCTCTTTCATCATAACCGATGGTCTGATTATATACGATAACTCTGTCAAATAGTTGCTCTACGTTCATATTTCTTGAATATAAAAATAAACATAGACATCATCAAATTCTGGTTGAGTTATTTCTACACTATCTTCTAGGTTATGATCTGAGAGCACTTCTTTAAGTAGATCAATGTCATCGATTGCTAAATCTTCAAGATCGGCTTTACTATGACCATATACTATTCCATCCAATTGCCATCTAATAGATTCTGCATCGTCAAATAGTAATATACCACTAAGATTATGACTTACTTCGTTCTGTAAAATATTAAAAATTTCTTCTGTACTATTCATTGTATTTGTGTTTTCACTAAATACATACTTGAAAATTTAAAACTATTCAGCACTATTATTTCTTTTTAAAAAATATTCATACCATGAACGATAATTTTTAATAGTATTTTTTATGTTGTTAGTTGACGAAAAATTTATTGTAGTTGAGGCTTTATCTGGGTTACCAACAATATTTTCAAGACCACCCTTTCTTCTATTAGCTAAAACAATATTCAATTTTTCATTAATTTCACTTTCAAAAATTTCAATAATCTGTTTCACTGAAATTCCCTTACCACTAGAAATATTAAATGGTTCAACAACAAATTCATTATTTAACACCCAACTAATTGATTTCATATGTGCATTCACCAAATCATCAATACTAATATAATCACGTATACATGTTCCATCAATAGTTTTATAATTATCACCTTTTATTAAAAATTGTGTTTTATTCAAGTAAGATTCATAAAGTGAATTAACTATATTATCATTACCTGTTTTTGGTATACAACCAAGTTTTCCAGATGAATGACATCCAATTGGATTGAAGAATCTTAATACTGCTACAGTTAACTCAGAATCCATTGTTTGGATAATATCTTCACATATTTGTTTAGATACTCCATATGGACTTTCAGCTAGTTTTTTTATACTACTTTCAATAATTGGTGTATCAGAACTCTTACCATACACTTTAGAACTTGACCCATAAATTAATTTAGTCACATTAAACTTTTTCATTAATTTTAATGTGGTAAGTAAAATATTGATATTATTATCATAATATTGGATTGGGTTATCAATTGAACGTGCAGTTGATACATCACCAGCCATATGTACCACAATATTAATATCATGATCCTCAAACACTTTTTCCATAAGTGTTTCGTTCATGGCATTATAAGCATAGAATGTAAATTCCTTACCTGTGATCTCTTTAATATTGTCGATAATAAACTCTTCGCTGTTCGATAAATTATCGACAATGATAACATTATGGTTTCTATTTAAATGTTCTACTGATATGTGAGAGCCAATATATCCTGCCCCACCAATAATTAAAATATTTGCTTTGTTTTCCATAATAATTAAAAGAAAAGTAAATTGAGCGTACCCAAGATTTTGTTTTATTTCATCATTTATCTATGCCACTTACCTGTCATTTTTGTGCTGCATTCCCACTAGACTATTTGTGTTGCATCCTCGGCAGTACAAGTGTGAGATTTCGGGTCTTTCGGGGTTACTGAACTTGATAGGTGGTTAACCCTTACCATTATCCCTAATTCTGTCAGCTTTAACATTCTCACTCCTGCCTTTTGCAGTGATGTCTTGAAGTTCCTCTTGCTTTTCAACAAGCGATGAATCCTCTGATTTACTTTTCTCTTTTTCTCTAATTTCTTCTAAATATAATCCTTCTAACCAAATGTTCATGATTCTATATTATTTGAAACAGTCCAATCGTAACCACTATCACTGACACTGACATTGCTACTTGTTGTAAATGTAACACCATAATCAGGTGCTTGCTTACCACATTTTTGACAATTAGGTAATGTTATTAAATTCCAAGGCATTGAATATTCATGCTCTCCATCATCAATACATAAATCCTGTTGTTGAACAAACGGTAGGTTAAATGTACCATTTAAAGTTAAACTAGCAATAAGTTTATTCTGTTCTTCGACTAACTTGCTTTGTTCTTCGATTAAACCTTGTAATGATTTAATTTCTTTTTTTAAGTTTTTCTTTTTCATAGTATCTTATTTCATATAAATACTGTTATTATAATTCATCCATGTAATCCCAATCCTTTTTCAAATCTTCCAACATAGTGTCATAATCTGGATTAAAGTCAAAATCTTTACCTTGCTTAAAAGCATTGTAGTGACGTTCAAGACATCCCATAACTTTACTCCACTCCATACCCCTCATCCAGTTGTTATCACCACTATCAATGATATTACCATTATCATCTTTAAGCGTATACTTGTCTGCTCCTTTGGTATAGACTTCACATATTTTTTCATATGCCCAAGCTGGGAATAGATTCATTCTATTCTTACCCTTGTTATATCTTCTACCGCCTGTTTTACTTACTTCGCTCATCTAAATTAAATTTTATTGTTTCTAAATCTTTATTAATGAAACCATCAATTGAATATTCAATTTCATAATCATAGTCAGGATATCCACCATTATAACATTTAGCATTAATAATAAGATATTCAGGGGATGGTAATATCACATCGTGTACATGTATTGTCGCATGATTTTTTATAATACTGATTAGTAATTCCTCATCAGTACCTTCAATAACACTACCTTCATCACCAAGAGTAGGGACATTGCTGATTTCTTCTTTCAAATACTCATCAACAGTCATCACATCAAAAAGTATATATTCTTCTTGATCTCCTTCCTCAATCCATTGAAGATAAGATTCAGAATCTACTATATTATAATCCAAATTAATAGTATACTCTGGTATTCTCTTAATTATATATCTGTATTCAGGAGGTGTCTTTTTTTTCAAATCACCTAATTGTTTACCTGTAAATTTTTTACAGACTAAACCTAGTAAATGTTTGGATTCACTATTATTTGGATTACCTATATTCAACATATGTCTTTATAATTTCTTTCAATATAGGAAATAATTTTAGAAGTATCTTGAATTTTATTATTAAATGTTGATTTTTTTTTAGTTGGTCTGACCGAATCTCTCATTTCTATTAAGAGAATATAGTAATCAGTTTTACCTTCTTTGTCTAATAAATCAAAATGATCATGGTTGAAATTATAGACAAACTTATAATAGTGTTTATTAAAGAGGCGATTATTTTCTCTACTTAAATAAATAATAACCACCATTATAATAATGAACACTATTATAAGAAATTTTATCATTTATTGAAAAATCCGAAATTACTACTTTTATTTTCATCACGTAGTTGCTCTCTTAGTTCTTTAGCTTTAGCTTCATACCACTCTGCTTTCGATTGCTCACGTTGAACATCTTCATTGGGTTTCTTACCCATCCTATCACGATATTTATAAGCGTTTAACTCACAAAAAACAGCAGTTGCTTCCACACCAAATTCATCTATCATTCGTTCCCATGTCTGTTTTCCATCATCTTGCTTATAGTGATCAGGATTAACATAATCATATGAGTCTTTGCTTTTCTCTTTAAATTCTAAAGGAAAGTCTTTACCACTTTGTTTCTCATATGTATTAATATCGTCCTCAATCATTCGTTTCTTGTTCATAATACCCATATATAGACTATTGATATCATTCTCATTGAATTTTACATTCATTCTTTTAGTACTCGTCATGACTATTTTTTAAATATTTTGATGTTATACATTTCTTCAATTTCTCTCTTCGGTGCTTGATATTCCAGTTCTTTAGTTTCAACATGTTCATCCACAGAATATACTTCTAACTCAATTGTTTCCATCTGATAATCATCTAATGATTTTTTGATTTCTTCTTCTGTCTTTGGTCTGCGAGAAACTACAAAACTAGCAAATGCTTTAAGGTAACCCGGTGGTAGGAAACCTAATTTAGGATCATAACCGATCACTCTTAAAGAACCCCATGCTTTATCATCATTAGAGTCTCTGAGAATATATCTGGCATCGATAGGATGCTCAGATATAAACCCATGTAATCTCTCCCAATATTTATCATTGGTATTGCTACTCATATTACCTATTTGCTCTTTTAGAAGCTTTAGTAAGTTTATTTTTTCTTTGTCTTTTTTTCTTGTAAGCTTTACCGAAATCTTTCTTAGGATTGTATGTAAGTTTTCTTGCTTTGATCATTGAGATTCTTAATAATCTTTCAAGCTCCTTATCATCATTTCTAAGACTATCTAATTCTTCTTGAGACAAGTCTTTAACTCCAGTTGTGAAGTGAACTAGTTTTTGTAAGTCTTCATCAGTCAGTTGTTCTTTTGGATCAACCACTTCTTCTTCATCTTCTTGAACGCCTTGAGCAGTGAGGATTTGAGTTCCGTCTTCAAGAGTAACTATTTCGGATTCTGGTGTAGTTTTAGTGTTATTATCTTCAATACCTTCTGGTAATTCTGGATTGAATAATGGTTTTTTTTGTTCCTCGTTATTTTCTTCGTTTGTCATTTATCATGATAGTAAAACTAATATTATTATTAATACAATAATACGAAAAATAAATACTAAGGTCAAGTAAAATAAAAAAAGGGAGCAAAAAAACCCCTTTTATTTCATAATGTCCAATCCTTACCTTTATCAGGATCATGTTTCCAAACATAGTGCTCACCTTCTTCTACAGGATAAAAATTACCACTCCGTATAATGATTTCATTTCTAAGTCTAATTTTTCTGCACCGTACTTGTATTCTATTTTGTTTTTTACTAATTCCATGATTTTTCTTTGTTTATGAAATATTAATTAATTATTTACTGTAATATTTCTAGTAATATTATCATGGATCACGGATATGTATCTATCTATTTCTCATAGTATTATTATTTTATTTTAAATTAATAAATATTTCATAACCAAGAACATCTAATAGTTTAGTCAATGTATCAATAGTTGGATTTGCTTTATTTTTTTCTATTGATCTTAATGTTCTTTCACTAATACCTGCAATTTCAGCTAAATCCTCTTGTTTTACTTTTAATTGCTTTCTTCTAAGTCGTATAAATCCTCCAACATCTGACCCTACAATAAATTGTATTTTTGACTTTTCTAATTTTTCTTCTAAAAGTCTATTTCTATATTCAATTTGCTGTTTTACTTTATCATTATATTTTTGAATGTTACTATCATAGGCTTTAGTGATCATAACGTTAAACAAATCATGACTCTCACCTAATAATTTACCTATCCAATATTTTTCTTTATCCACTAACTGTGTCCAATCAACAACATTCTCCAAAATAACGACATCTGGTATATAATTATCGTGTTTCAATTCACTAATCCATTCCATAACTAAAGGGTTATGTGAGTGACTTAAATGTGATTTCGCTCTTTTTATACCAACGGTTGACTTACCAATATATCTATATTCGTCAGTTCTTGGGTCTTTTAAACCATATATAATATTATCTTGCTCCGTCACTATTTTTAAATTTAGTCCCCAATTGTGGAATCGAACCACTGACTTATATTCATTATCTAGATTTGAATATAAATCCGATCTTAAACACCTGATGTTTCCATAACATTATTCATGATTCATGTTACTTTAACCAGATCGATTGGGGTTGTTTAGAGCTGAGGGATGGATTCGAACCACCGTCATCTGCATAGTTTTCACTACTTTAGCTTGCAATCTAAAATACCTTACTCCTACTCGAAAACCAGTATTGCGTACTAGGCTATAAGCCACTCTAGCACCTCGACATGTTGAAATTAGCTAACTTCTGCTAATGTCTAATTATCTTCTTTTAATTTAATGTTTGTTTCTTATATATAAGAGAAAATATAGAAAAGGTTTCAATCTTCACCTAATTTTTTTAAATATTAGTCTTCATTATTGTAATATGAATGATATTCCTCATCATAACATTCAGGACAATACTTACTGTACTCCATTGATTCATTAGCACAGCCTTTTGACCTACATAGGATTGTTCCGTCTACATAGTTAACATCTTGTGCCTGACCAAGTTTTGATAATTCTTTAAGTGCTTCTTGTCTTTCACTATATACTTCAATTCCCATACTAGCGAGGGATTCCCATACTAGTGCATTCCAGTATCCAAAACTACCATTCATTACTTCTTCAATAGAAGTCCATTTAACCACGTGAGGTTCATCGGTTTCAATCTCACCATACCATTCTTTAACTAAATAGGTATATCCCATATAGTTACCACTATGCATGGAGAATATTAATTGTAAATCTTTTTCTCTCACGAAAAGACCAGTCTCTTCTTTTATTTCACGAACGATAGCGTGTTCCAACTTAAAATCACAATCGTCTTTCTTACCGCCAACCAAGCCAAAATCATTGTGATTGTCTTTACGACTAACAGCCAATAATTTACCTTCTTCATTCAGTATTACGGCTTGAACTGCATACTTTAATTTTTCTATTTGATCAATCATTTCGATTTTATTACTTTATCAGGGTCTACTTTGATTTTACTTTTCTTTAAAATCAATGTTTGTAATAATAATGTATGTGCAACAACACCACCAATAGGTTCATAACCTTCAACCATATAATGACATACATTAGCTTCTAAAATAGTAGGTGTTGTACCTTGAGCTATTACATATGGTTTTTTTTCTACTTTTATATTATCTACTTTACTCATATTTTTAATCTAGAGTTTTTATTCCTATTTCATGTAATTGATTCTTAAGCCAATATTTCATACGAATCTGATAGGCACTTTTTATTAGCTGTAATGACTGTTCAACAGAATTACCGATAACACTAATATTATCGTTAAGTACTTTACATACATATGCATCATCAAATAATTTCATCATCGGATCATTAGTAGATTCAATATCAACATATGATGTGGTAACTATGATATGTCCAGCGTTAGTTTCTATTGTATGTAGCTCTTTCATATCCATTAGCTTATAGGTGTTTCAATTAATATTTTTTCCAACTCAACCCACATTCTACTTGCTTCATAATGACTTTGATCATAGAGTTCATTTTTGAAACCTTCAAATTCATTAGCATACATTTCAGCCATATGAGGTTTTTTCAATAAAGAATTTCTAAGATTAGCAATACGATCAGCTAATTTAACAATGATAGCATCTTTGTTTGCTCTAATCTTTGGATATGTCTTAGCTTTACGTTCTTTCCTGTTACGTCCTAGCTCATCTGAGACACTATAAACTATCTCGGCAACATCGACACCAAACAAATCTTTAATGTCGTTATATGATGCATCACCGTCTTCTAAAACATCATGAAGATAACCACTGATAATATATTTATCCTCAGTAAACTCAAATTCTTTAAGAACATCAACAACTTGTTCCAAGTGATAATAATACGGATATCCATCATATGTTTGATTTCCATGCTTACTAATCGCAAAATATGCTGCTTCTTTTACTTTAGTTATTCTTTTCATGATCTTTTATTTTTTGATTCAAGTAAATCTTCTAAACTTCCTGCCTCCCTAATCATAATTAATATAATTCTAATTAGGTAAAACACTCCGTATGGTATGTATAGCCAAGCGGTGGCTGCATCTTCTCCGTTCGTAAGAAATAGTTCTGTAATAACAATAGCTGTTATTGCAAATATTGTTAAACGATCTAAAAAGAAGTTGGATTTATTTTCCTTTCTTATTGGGACGTGTTCTAAATCCGTATTTGTCATCGAATCCATGTTGATTAACTTTTTGTTTTTCATTCATTTTAGTTTCTGGAGCATCATCACCACTTGCAAGCACTCCTGATATGTACATTTGAATTTCTTGGAATGCAGTGTATGGATCATATACTTTCACAAAATCATAGTCTTTCAATATTGGATTAACTATCATTTTGGGATTATAAAAATGATCTCTACATTTAACAACAAACACTGGAGAATTATATTCTCTATGTAAATCGGTTGTATCTAATTTTTCAATATCATTCCAAGAATTAATAAAATCAGATTTTTCTTTTTTATCCAATTTAAATTTAGACCATTTATTTGTGAATTCTTTATCATCTACTTTAGTAAGAGCATCAATTACCTCATTAACATCACTAAATGATACCTCATGATCTTCACCATCTTCCTTACCGTTATCATCAGAACCCAATACATTTCTAAATGTAAAACTAATATAGTTTTTACCACAAAAACTAATAACATGAAATCCAATATCCCTATAAATGTCAGTAAAACTATGTGTATGTTTGTAGAATCTATCCATAATAAAATCCACTATTTTAGGGTTTTTACCACTTGATTTAGCCCAATAACCAGTCTCTAGTTTTATTTTCTTTTCTTCACGATTATAAATAATAGATTTATCGATGCCTAGTCCAATGGCAGAATCATAATAGTCTCTATGTTTTGATATGATTAACATCTCTTGTAAATATAATAATTAATTTATTAATAATACGTTTATTTCAATAATTTGTTACAAATAAAAAAGGGTCTCGAAAGACCCTTCTAAAGTTATTATTGTATTAAAGCAAATTCTTTTAAACCTTCTACACTATAAGCATTTTGTTCTGCTTTTTCTTGTGCATCAAATTTATCAATTGCCTTAATATAAAATTGTTTACTATCACCACTCGTAAGCGTGACAGTCACCATCCAATAATTGGTGGTGTTTACTACCTTTCTTGACTTTTGGTCTCTAGATGATCGATGTGCTGGAAGTATCCAATATCCTCCTTCTTCGATCTCCTTGATTCTCCAATTATCAAGATGGTCTGTACTTAAATTAATCATAATCTTCGTTAGTCAAACCTAGTTTGCTACGAAGTATTCTTATAATAAATCATGAGCGAGAAACAGGATTCGAACCTGCGACCCTCTGTTTGGTAAACAGATGCTCTGACCGACTGAGCTATTCTCGCATGTTTTTATTTTACACTTTCGAAATCACCGTATTTCAAAATGGTTTGTCTAGAAAAGCCAAGCTCTCTAATTGCTTTCGCAATGTTCTTATCTTTCTTAGTAAACTTCATGATCTTCTTTTTATCTGCATCACCTAATTGATTATGATGAGTAAACTCAATCATTCCATCTAAACCTGCTATTTTAGTGTGATAAGCAATACTACCCTTAGAGCAGTTTAACACAACTTGAATCTCCTTATATGATTTACCTTGTTTCCGTAAATTCAATATATCTTCTTTAATACCTCTACGTTGTTTGCTATGTAGAACGTTTTTATACTTTCCTTTTTTATATTCAGCCATCTTATTTTAAATTTAATTTTAAACCGTAATCATCAATTATTTTAATCAATGCCTCAGCATTACCTTTTACATCATCAACAGGATGATGTGTATGTTTTGTATTACGTAAATGTTTCCATCTAGCACGACCATCTTTCATTAAACCAGCATACATATCACCTATTCTTCTACTTGACCATCCAAATGGGTTTTTTATCCCATATTTATCAAAATAACAAGTAATCCACATAGCATCATAACCATTGTTATCACTCACAAGTACTGGTCTACCATCTTTATTGTTTTCCAATACCCATTCATTAAATGCAATCATAGTTATTTCAGGATCAGGAAAAGCTAAATGATCTTCTCTAGATATATTCGAAATTGCTAATGCTTGTGGATTCCAATATTCTGATATTGGAGCAGTTTCACCATAAAATGTCTTATCTAACTCCCTATTTACTTTAACAGCACCCAAACAAACCATTGAACCTGTCATTGGTGATGGAGCATCACCTTCGACATCTACTATAAATATACTCATGTCCAAATATACGCTTTTTTATTTAATATTGTTTCATATATGCTACAATATTAAAGGTTTTTCAAACCTTCATTAAGATAAACACTTGCTTTCCAATCTAAACTATTTAATATTTTATTGATATCAGCACAACTTCTTTCAATATCACCTGTTCTTGTATTCTCATATTTAGGTTTTTCTGAAAATTCATTTAAATGTTGTAAAGAACTATATAAATCGTTGATTGTAGTGTGTATACCAGTACCTACATTAAAAACTTTAGCACCTTCAATCGATTCAATTGATGCAATCATTGCATTTACAACATCAGAAACATGTACAAAATCTCTTGTTTGATTACCATCACCATAGATGATTGGTTGTGTATTATTTTTCATTAATCTGTTGAAAATAGATATGACTCCTGAATAAGGAGAGTCTGCTCTTTGTCTTGATCCATAAACATTAAAAAATCTTAAACCAACAGAGCTTAGATTAAATAACCTCCAATGATGTAGTGCAAACTCTTCATTCATTTGCTTACTAACACCATAAGGTGATAATGGTTGTCTTGGTGCATCTTCGGGTAGTTTATCATACATTCTATCACCATAGACTGCCGATGATGATGCATATATGATTTTTTTAGCACCCATTTTATGTGTATGACACAGTACTGCATTAAAACCATCAACATTCTCATGATAAGTGTTTGCTGGATTTTCAAATGATTGTGGGACTGAGACTTCTGCAGCTAGATGAAATACATAATCTATTTCTTCCTCATTAAAATGTATATTTTGTATTAATTCTTCTTTAAATGATAATCTAGTATCATCCCAAACAGATTTGAGATTATCTAAACTACCTGTTGATAGATTGTCAAGTACGATAACTTTTTTTGCACCTAAGTCTAATAGTTTCTCAACCAAGTGTGACCCGATGAATCCTGCCCCACCTGTTACTAATACTCTAGAATTTTGTATTTGATTAGTCATATCAATTTAATTATATGTTGGATATATTCACTTTTGTATTTTTTTTAATTTTAGCTGTAAAGGGAGGATTCGAACCTACGGAATTTCATTGGGAATAACATAACGTCTATTTACCTTTGAAAATTTACACCCTGACCCACACCAACTAGTATTTATGCCATCATGTTACCTTTTGAACCCCCGATGAGACTCGAACTCATATCCCAACATCCGTAGTGTCGCATTCTATCCAATTAAACTACAGGGGCATGTCTATTTTTTATTTAATCAAATTTTATTTTTATATTTGATATTTAAATTTTTTGCAGAGAGGATGGGATTCGAACCCACGCACCGCTTTGACACGATCTAACTGTTTAGCAAACAGCCCTCTTAACCACTTGAGTACCTCTCTATATATTATCCAACTCAACTTTTACTTTTTTCCACCAACTAAATTGATGTTTTAAGTCTAGATCAATATCATAATTATCCATAAATTCTAATATTTCATCTACTACAATATGAGAATTTTTAATTGCTATTATGGTACAAAGAATCTCATTACCACAATCAGTATCTTCATTCATTAGAATCATTCTATTTCGATTAACTAAATCCTCGGCTTTTTCTTTATATGTCATACAAATATTATTTAATTTTCTAATTTTTTAATAACATTTTTCAGTCCTTCTACATGATCATTAGTTAAAATGATTTCATCAAAATTACCAAATCTTGATTTATATCCAAAAATATATCTTACACCCGAAATAATTCTTTTCCAGAATGTTTTATTAGTAGTTAAATGAACTTGAGCAAATACCTTCTTATCATCGTTATCATCAAACCACATAAATACTATTTGATGCTCCATTGATCCGCATTCACATAAAATTAATTCTTTATTATAATTCATATTTAATTACTTATTTAATAGCTATATCTAAATAGTCGATCATTTGTTATTATCATATTCCTCTTTAATTTTTCTAATATAATCAAAATGATTCTTAAGTGCTAATTCATATAATTCCTTATTTTCATTCTGATAAATCTTCATACCGTTTGATTCAATATAGAATCCTTTATTTGGATGCATGGGAATAAGTTCATAAGATAATAATAGTGGATATTTTTTCTTTATAATCATATTAATCTTTAATTTTACGATTTGGTAGTGATTTATACCATTTACTATCCTCTCCTCTATTAGCATTGTAATTAACTTCTCTCCTTTTAGAGAATGACTTAATTTCTTGAGAAGGTTTTTTTATTCTGATGCTTAAATCAGCATCTTCATTATATGTTATCATGATGTAATGATAGTATAATTATTTTTAATATCAAAATTTTTTTATTAAAAAAGTTGGCGAGATCAGATTCGAACTGATGTTTACAACATACCACTACGTATATCCACCTTATCAGGGTGGCACGGTACACGCCAATTTAAAATTTAATGCGATGGCGGTGGGAGTCGAACCCACATGTTCTTGTTTAACAGACAAGTGCACCTGCCTTTGTGCTACACCATCATTAATTATTGAGGACAGGGTGAGACTCGAACTCACGTTATTTCAATATATTTCATTCATCGGTTAACAGCCGAAAGCTAAATCCAACTCAGCTACCTATCCAATTTTTAGTACTCCAGAATGGAATCGAACCATTTTTGTTACGATATAAGCGTAAAACCTTAACCTGTAGATGACAAGAGCATATTAAAAAAACTAAAGTCTTGACTTTTTAGGTCTACTATGGTTTGCCACCATTGAAGACTTTAGTTATATTAGAAGAGGGTGTAGGATTTGAACCCACGGTGCGCTTTAACACGACACTCCTGTTTTCAAAACAGGTGCAATAAGCCACTCTGCCAACCCTCCATGATGAGAAAGCTATTTTTTAAGTAGGTGCACTCTCACAAACTACTTTTGTGGAACTGGACGGGTTCGAACCGACTACCACCTGATCTTCAATCAGGCACTCTACCAGATGAGTTACAGTTCCAATTTGGGCGTGTGTGCTGTAGAAGAGGCACACAACATTACTTAGTTATTACTACTTTCACTAACCCAATAGTACCTAAAGTGGGATTCGAACCCACAAGTCCTTTCGAACCACAGTTTCTAAAACTGACATGTTTACCGTTTCATCATTTAGGCATTTTTATTATTTAGTATATATAAATTCAAAACCAGCAACTTGAAAAAACATTGCATTTTTATTTCCCCAATTAGAGGAATATGCTGATGCTTCAGGGTCTTCTTTATGTTTATCTTTAACCCATTGTTGCGGTAGTTCATCATCATCCAGCATTTGAGACATATTAACATTCATTATGAATTCATTATCTGATATTTTTCTTTTATTTCTAATCATTTCATGCCACCAGTTTTCATTTTGATTACTTGCACATCTTACTCTATCACAAACTCCTAAGAATTGATACTTAGTATTAGCTTCTATTTCTTCTAAAATAATTTTCTTTAATCTATTCATATTCTTAAATACTAGTTGACCTAACAACTGTTATAGATATTTAATAGAGCGAGAAGTGGGATTCGAACCCACGATGGAGCGTTGCTCACCAGATTAACAGTCTGGACTTTTCGACCGACTAAAGCAACCCGTCCCTATTATGTCCGCTGGTGGATGGATTTGAACCACCGACTAATGAGTTAACAGCTACCACTGAGCTACACCAACTTATATTTTGCTCTCATTATGAGTTTTTGAATAGAACTCGTAGTCTCGAAACGTACTATTATAAACTATTTTTGTACTCCTGCAAGGAATCGAACCTTGTTAGTAACGATATAAGCGTTACGCCTTAACCAGTAGACGACAGGAGCATTTTAAAGTGAGAGAGGTACTTGCAAACATCATCACTTCCAAGTAGTTTCATCTTCAACCTTAGTCTGTAATCTGGAGTCAAGTTTGTCCAGTGCCTCGTGTTTTACTTCAACTAATAATACTTGTTTGCAGAGGGTGTGAGACTCGAACTCACACGACATTTTACTGCCCAACTGTTTTCAAGACAGCGACCCGTAGACCGACTTGGTTTAACCCTCTATGACGGGATGGGTTATTTGGTCAGCAGTAACCTCTCCCATTTAGACTGCTCTGTAATAGAAGCAGGATTTGAACCTACGGATATTTAATGGAAACAACTCAACGGTCTATATACCAAATAAATATTTGCACCCTGACCCACCCCAACTAGTATTTAGGCTGTCATTCTATTATGTTGCAGAGAGTAAAGGAATCGAACCCTCATCCCGAAAGATGGCACAGCATTCAAAACTGCTTATGCACCGTTGCATGCTACTCTCTGTTTTGTGGAGATACTCGGAATCGAACCGAAATTAACAGGGCTTCAATCTGCCACCTTGACCACATTGGTAATATCTCCAAATTCGGGCTGACACTGATGTAGAAGATGCAGTTTCAATTACTTGGCTATTACTACTTTCACCAACCCATTTTCTCGATTTCGTTGATGTGATATTGCTACCACCTAAGACGAACTTATTCTGTTGGTCGAGAACTCAACCATTGTACCCAAGATGGGATTCGAACCCACAAGACCTTTCGATCCACAGCTTCTAAAACTGCTATGGTTGCCATTTCATCACTCGGGCAAATACTCAAGCACATACCTTGAGAAGGGGAATTAAGGCATCCCGTTGCCACCTCCTTCACCCTTTGGGTGATGAGTAACATTATTTTAAAGATCAAAGAGCGAGAAGTGGGATTCGAACCCACGATGTGAACCTTATCTGACTAGATTGGAAATCTAGAGCCATCGACCAACTAGGCGATTCTCGCTTATTATTGAGAGGGATACGGGAGTCGAACCCATACCTAGAATTTAGAAGATTCTCGTACTTATCCGTTATACTAATCCCCCTTGTTATATTTCATATCAAATAGGTCAGGATAAACCTGACTTTATTGATACTTGTTGTGGAGAGAGTAAGGATTTGAACCTACGACCACCCCCTTTCTGGGGGCACTCTACCTAACTGAGTTACCTCTCCATTTTGTTGTGTCGGTGGGATTTGAACCCACGTTGTGCAAAGCACACAGCTTATCAGGCTGTTTCCTGCGACCAGACTCGGATACGACACAGTTTTAAAATATAGATGTTGTATTATTATCTTTCGACTACTTTTTCGGCAAGTCCTCCATCATGAGTTCCGTTAACTGATAAATCTTTTTATAACCCCATACGGAACAAGCAGGGTATCTATATTTTAGAGTAAGCGGTCAGATTCGAACTGACGAATAACTACTTTGCAGGTAGCCACCTTAAACCACTCGGTCACGCTTACAATTATTAGAGCTAAGTGGGAGATTCGAACTCCCGTCTCAAGATTACAAATCTAGCATTTTACCGATTAAACTAACCTAGCTTATATCCAACATGTCAATGAACTTTTAGTAAATTTATGAGTAAAGTATCACATTTTGATACAAATTGCATATTTTTACTAACATTTGATCCGAAGAAGGGAGTTGAACCCTTAATCTCTCCCCTACCAAGGGAGTGCATTACCAATTTTGCTACTTCGGCACAACTACAAAATGCTTTTCACTTAAAACCA
>Ga0306868_1000994_pt1 | contig 16057 bp, 13 predicted proteins | sample AntRauTorckE6832_FD_190411 | JGI IMG/M metagenome (GOLD analysis project Ga0306868, IMG submission 190411) | Saline lake microbial communities from Rauer Islands, Antarctica - Metagenome Torckler E6 #832 (v2) (version 2) | ecosystem: Environmental > Aquatic > Non-marine Saline and Alkaline >... | reverse complement strand
CTAAATCTTTCTTCTTAGTTTTCTTACCTGATGCAGCAAACTTAGCAACTGAACCTGTTGGTGTTGCTTTAGATGCTTGTCCACCAGTGTTAGAGTAAACTTCTGTATCAAATACTAATACATTTATATTTTCATTAGAAGCTAATACGTGGTCTAATCCACCGTATCCAATATCATAAGCCCAACCGTCTCCACCAACAATCCATACAGATTTGTTAGTTAAGAAGTCGTTGTTTTCTTTTAGATATTCAAAGTCTTCTTTTGCTTCTGCAGGTACTTCAGTATCAAGTAATGCTCTTACTTTGTCACCAGCGTCTTGAGAAGCTTGACCTTCGCTGAAGTTTTCTACCCAATTGCTTAAAGCATCTTTTAAATCAGAATCAATGTCAAATGTCATTAAACTTTCAACTTTCTTCTTTAAAGTACCTCTTACAACGTCAGATCCAATTTTCATGCCGTAACCGTATTCAGCATTGTCTTCAAATAATGAGTTAGCCCATGCTGGACCTCTACCATCATCATTCTTACAGAATACTGTGTTTGGTGCTGTTCCACCCCAAATTGAAGAACATCCAGTCGCATTAGCAATTAACATACGATCGCCAAATAACTGAGTAACTGCCTTCATATATGGTGTTTCACCACAACCAGCACACGCCCCTGAGAATTCAAATAATGGTTTTTCGAATTGTGAGCTCTTAACTGTATCTTTTCTACCCATTACATTACGCTTTTCAGGTAATTCAACTGAGTAATCAAAGTTTTCTTGCTCAGGTATTTGTGTTGCCATATCTTTCATTTCTAATGCATCTACTGGACAAGTGTTAGCACATACATAACAACCTTGACAGTCATCAATAGAAACTGTAATTCTATATTGGTACCCATCTAATCCTTTACCCATAGCTTTTTTAGTCGTTAATTGTTCTGGTCCATTTTCTACTTCTTCATCAGTATATAAGAAGGGACGAATCGCAGCATGTGGACAAACAATTGAACACTTATTACATTGGATACACTTGTCAATTTGCCATTCTGGTACCTTTACAGCCACACCACGTTTTTCATAAGCAGATGCACCATTAGTAAATTCACCATCTTCTTTTCCAACGAATGTACTTACAGGTAAGTCATCACCTTTTAATTCACCAATTGGCACAACAATATCTTTAACGAAATTTGGTGCATCATTAGTTGATGCTTCTACTTTCTCTTCCGTTGCATTAGCCCATTCAGCAGGTACATTAATTGTGTTAATTTGTTCTAGAGCAGCATCTACAGCTTTCCAGTTCATCTTAACAATATCCATACCTTTTTTACCATATGTTTTCTTTATTGCATCTTTTAATAAACTAATTGCTTCATCAACATCAATAACTTTAGCTAACTTAAAGAAAGCCGCTTGCATTACCATGTTAATTCTTCCACCAAGACCAACTTCTTCAGCAATCTTAGTTGCATCAATTGTATAGAAATTAATATTTTTATCAGCCATATACTTTTTCATATCAGCTGTTAAGTTTTCATCTAATTCTTTTTCATCCCATTGACAGTTAAGAACGAAAGTTCCACCTTCTTCTAAACCATCTAATAAATCATATTTGCCAACATAAGATTGATTATGACATGCAATATAATCTGCTATATCAACTAAATAAGTTGATCGAATCTTATCTTTACCAAATCTTAAGTGAGATACTGTTACACCACCTGATTTTTTAGAGTCATATGAGAAATAAGCTTGAGCATATAAATCTGTGTTGTCACCGATGATTTTGATTGCGTTTTTGTTTGCACCAACAGTACCATCAGATCCTAATCCCCAGAACTTACATCTATTTCTATCTTCTGGCTCAGTCATTAATTCTTCGCCAACTGGTAATGATAAATATGTTACATCATCATTAATACCAACTGTAAATTCTTTTTTCATATCATCAGCATCTAAGTTATCAAAGACAGCTTTAATATGTTTTGGTGAAGTTTCTTTTGAACTTAAACCATAACGGCCACCAATGATTAATGGACGGTCATCTGCATCATAGTATGCTGATTGAATGTCTTTTAATAATGGTTCACCATCAGCGCCAGGTTCTTTTGTTCTGTCTAATACAGCAATTTTCTTTACTGTAGCAGGCATTACATCAAACATATATTCTTTAACGAAAGGTCTGTAAAGTCTAACTTTTAATAAGCCTACTTTTTCACCTTTATTAACTAAATAGTCAACTGTTTCTTCAGCAGTTTCAACAACAGAACCCATTGCAACAATTACTTTTTCGGCATCTTCAGCACCATAGTAATTGAAAGGTTTGTAGTCTCTTCCTGTTAATTTACTGATTCTGTCCATATTTTTAACAACAGCTTCAGGAACAGCATCATAAAATGGGTTACAAGCTTCTCTAGCTTGGAAGAAAATATCTGGATTTTCTGCAGTACCACGCGTTACTGGATGTTCTGGATTTAACGCTCTTCTTCTAAATTCGTTAACTTTATCAAAATCTACAAATTCTGCTAAATCTTCATAATCTAATAATTCAATTTTTTGAATGGCATGAGATGTTCTAAAACCATCAAAGAAGTGCAAGAATGGTATTCTTGTGTCTATAGAAGTTAAATGCGCTACAGCACCTAAATCCATAACTTCTTGAACTGATCCTGATGCAATCATACCAAAACCTGTTTGTCTAGCAGCCATAACATCTGAATGGTCGCCAAATATTGATAACGCTTGTGTTGCAATAGATCTTGCAGCCACATGGAATACGCCTGGTAATAACTCACCAGCAATTTTATACATATTTGGAAGCATTAATAATAAACCTTGAGATGCAGTAAAAGTAGTTGTTAAAGCACCACCTTGTAAAGCACCGTGAACAGCACCAGATGCGCCACCTTCTGATTGTAATTCCGTAACTTTTACAGTATTACCAAAAATATTTTTTCTACCATGAGCTGCCCATTCATCAACATGTTCAGCCATTGGAGAAGATGGAGTAATCGGATATATTGCTGCTACGTCAGTAAATGCATACGAAACGTGAGAAGCGGCAGTATTTCCGTCCATAGTTTTCATTACTTTTTTACCCATTGAAATCCTCCTTAGTTAAATTTTCACATAATTATAATTTTTTGTCGTCCTACACCTCTAATTATAGTATACAATATACAACGTGTCAACGTTTTCATTGAAATGATACTTTTTTTCTGATAATTATTAATCAATCTTTTAAAGCAAAAACAAACACACTACAAGACTTGTTTTATCAACATTTTATAGCGTACATTATTTTTACATTCGTCTATATTTTCTAATATTTCTGGCGTCTATTTCCTTAATATTGTTAAAAATTTATCTGAATTTTTCAATGCATTTTCATTGACCGAATATTCTGAATTAATTAAAGTGCTTTTTTATGCTATAATGAAATTAACTAAAAATATTAGAAACTTTCAGAGAGGAGGGTTTCATGACAAATATATTAATTAATTTCATTAGTATAATTGGTCTATTGTTTTCAATAGATTTAGTACGAAAAGATTTAAAGAATCCGAATTATTGCCCGAAGTTTTTAAAAATTCCGGCTTGTTATATTGTGCTGGCAAGTTTTTTATCAGTCATTCTTTCAAACACCATAATGAAGCATTCGCTCTTATACTTCGGCGGGACAATTATTGGTTTCGTTCTAGGGCTGTGGTTTAGTTACCATGAAATCAAAAAAACAAAGAGGTGCCCCCGTTTTTTTAAAATCCCTTTGTGTTATGTATCATTAATTGCTTTTTTACTATTATTACTGCTAAAGCTTTATGTATAATAAAAATGCGCCTCAATTGATTCTTGAGACGCATTTTTTCTATTCTGAATTACTTTGTAATAAGTTTTAATTCTACTGGAATGAAAGAATCAACAGATTCACCAGTTAATATTTTTTGAGCACTTTCAACACCTAATGATCCAATCAATGTCGGTTGTTGCGCTACAGTTGCAGCCATTTCTCCCGCTTCTATTGAATCAAGTGCGTCACCCGTTGCATCAAAACCGACAACCATAATGTCACGACCAGAAGATTTAACAGCTACCATTGCACCAAGAGCCATTTCATCATTGTGCGCAAATACTGCATCAATAGTTTCTTGACCTTGTAAGATGTTTTCCATTACATTTAAACCTTCTGTACGATCAAAGTTTGCTGTTTGCTTCGCTACGACTTCAATATCCGTTCCTTCAATTGCTTGATTAAAACCTTTGCCACGATCTCTTGCAGCAGAAGTGCCGGCAATACCTTCTAATTCAATAACTTTTCCAGTGCCACCTAATTGTTCTTTTATATATTCACCAGCTAATACGCCACCGGCAACATTATCTGAAGCAATATGTGTTGCCACTTCACCATCTGATGCCCCACGATCTAATGTAATCACTGGAATATCGTTTGCGTTGGCTTGTTTTACTGCATTACCAACAGCATCAGAATCTGCTGGATTAATTAAAATTAAATCAACCCCTTGTGTAATTAAATCTTCAACGTTAGATAATTCTTTTGCTGGATCATTCTCAGAATCCAAAACTACTAATTCATAACCAATCTCAGCTGCTTTTTCTTCTGCACCAGTTTTTAAGTCAACAAAGAATGGGTTATTTAAAGTTGAAATCACTAATCCTACTTTCTTTGGTTCATCACTACTTGCTTGCTTTTCAGCAGTGATTAATTTTAAGTTAACTGGTATAAAAGCATTTACACTTTCACCTGATAAAACTTGATCAGCACTTTCAACACCTAAAGATCCAATTAATTTTGGTTGCTGTGCGACTGTTGCAGCCATTTCGCCTGCTTCAATTGAGTCAAGGGCATCACCTGTTGCGTCAAACCCTACAACCATAATGTCTCTTCCAGCTGATTTTATTGCTTCCATAGCACCAAGAGCCATTTCGTCATTGTGCGCAAATACAGCATCAATCTTATCTTGACCTTGTAAGATATTTTCCATTACATTTAAACCTTCAGTACGGTCAAAATTTGCTGTTTGTTTCGCTACAACTTCAATATCCGTTCCTTCAATTGCTTGATTAAAACCTTTGCCACGATCTCTTGCAGCAGAAGTGCCGGCAATACCTTCTAATTCAACAACTTTTCCTGTACCACCTAATTGTTCTTTTATATATTCGCCGGCTAATACACCACCAGCAACGTTATCTGAAGCGATATGTGTTACCACTTCACCATCGGCAGCACCTCTGTCTAATGTAATCACAGGAATATCATTTGCATTAGCCTCTTTTACTGCATTACCTACAGCATCTGAATCTGCTGGATTAATTAGAATTAAATCCACCCCTTGTGTTACTAAATCTTCAACATTAGAAAGTTCTTTTGCTGGGTCATTTTCAGAATCTAGAACTACCAATTCATAGCCTAACTCAGCTGCTTTTTCTTCAGCACCAGTTTTTAAATCAACAAAGAATGGGTTGTTTAATGTTGATACCACTAAACCAATTTTCCCTGCTTCATCACCACTAGGACCTTCATCTGTTCCTGAACAAGCTGTAAAACTAAGAACCAATACCAATACTAACAAAATACTTAACATTTTTTTCATTTTGTTTCCTCCTTGTAATTTATATATATTTAAAAGATTCTTACAATCTTTTTAATCAAAATCACGATCAATTAATACAGCTATTAAGATAACAATACCCTTCGCCAATAACTGATAATAAGATGTTACATCCATTAAATTAAGTGCATTATTTAAAATACCAATAATAAGTGCACCAATAATTGTTCCAATGACCCCACCTTTACCACCAGCCAATGAGGTACCACCTAAAACAACTGCTGCAATTGCATCTAATTCATAACCTCCACCAGCTTGTGGCTGGGCTGAAGACAAACGGGCAGTAACAATTAAACCAGCAACTGCTGCCAAAGCACCAGAAATAGCATAGACTTTGTATTTGATTAAATCTACATTAATCCCAGATAATTTTGTTGCCTCTTCATTACCACCAAGGGCATAAACATATCTACCAAGGGAAGTATGCTTGAGTATATAATAAGCTAAACTAAAGACTAGAATTGTTATATATACTGGCGCTGGAATCCCAAATACTTCACCGGACCCTAACCAATAAAATTGATCGGCACCAGGAAAATCTCCTGTGCTGATTGGTCGACCATTTGTAAATATTAAGGTGGCGCCTCGGATAATGGTCATCATTGCTAAAGTTGCGATAAAAGGTTGCACTTTTCCCTTTGCAATAACAATACCACTAAAGAAACCAATAATAGCCCCTAATAGTATAGCAAGTATAACCGAAATAATTAATGGTACACCGGCACTTAATAAGCTTGCCATCACTGCACCTGTTAACGCAAGAGTAGAGCCAACGGATAAATCAATTCCTCCAGTTAAGATAATAAATGTCATACCTGCTGCAATAACAGAGTTAATTGATGTCTGTCTTAAAACATTGAGTATGTTGCCTATTGTTAAAAAACGATCATTAAAAATTGCTATGATCAATGAAAAAGCCACTAAACCGATAACAGATTTATATTTTATTAATAGTTCTTTATTTCTCTTTGTCATTTTTATCACCTTTGATCCCTACTGCTAAAGCCATTATTTTTTCTTGCGAGGCTTCTTCTATTGATAATTCTCCACTTACTTTTCCTTCATGCATTACTAAAATTCGATCACTCATGCCTAAAATTTCTGGGATTTCAGATGAAATCATAATAATTGACATGCCCTTTTTCTTATATTTATTAATCAATTCATAAATTTCTTTTTTTGCACCAACATCTACACCTCGTGTGGGTTCATCTAAGATTAAAAGCTTTGGATTGGTAATTAAAGCTTTTGCAATAGAAACTTTCTGTTGGTTTCCACCACTTAAATTTTTTGTTTTCTGATGAATACTTGGTGTTTTAATACTCATAGAGTCAATATAGCTTTTGGCTTCTATTGCTTCCTTCTTTGTATCTAAGTAACCAAATCTTTTTTTAATAGTATCTAAAGCAGAAATATGAATATTCTTTTTTACTGATAAGTCTAAAATTAAACCATCTTTCTTTCGATCCTCTGATACATAAGCTATTTTATTTTGAATAGCGTCCTTTGGACTATTGACGATTCTTTTTTCTCCATCTAAGTATATTTCACCCTGGTCAATTGCATAAGCACCATAAATAGACTTTGCTAACTCCGTTCGACCTGCCCCCATTAATCCAGAGACACCTAGAATTTCTCCAGCCTTTACATTAAAAGAAACGTTTTCCAAATATTTGTTTTTTAAATTTCTTGCTTCAAAAACAATATTGCCTGATTTGTGAATCACTTTTGGAAATTGCTCTTCTAGTTTTCGACCGACCATTAATTCAATCATTCGCTCTTCTGTTAGATTTTCTACTGTTTCTTCAGCTATAAACTTTCCATCTCTTAAGATTGTGACATCATCACAAATTTCAAATATTTCTTTTAATCGATGGGATATATAAACCATACTTTTCCCTTGAGCTCTTAAATGCTTCATAACATTAAATAAACTTTCAGTTTCAGTATCTGTTAAAGCATCTGTTGGTTCATCTAAAACAATCAATTTTGCATCTAATGAAAGTGCTTTTGCAATCTCAACTAATTGTTGTTTTCCAATGGTAAGTTTTCCAACAAGGGTTTTGGGGTCTTCTGTCATGCCCAACTGGTTGAGTAATATTATCGCTTCATCGTGCATTTTTTTCCATTTTATTTTTCCAAAAGCATTTTTGAATTCTCTGCCAAGAAAGATATTTTCTGCAATGCTTAATTCATTGATTAAATTTAACTCTTGATGAATAATGGCAATGCCTGCCTTTTGTGATTCTCTTGGATGTTTATAATCAACAGCTTCGCCATTATAATACATCTGACCACTTGACTTATTATAAACCCCGGTCATGACTTTCATAAGTGTTGATTTGCCTGCACCATTTTCACCTAACAATGCCATAATTTTTGAGTCATAAACATTTAAATTCACATCATCAAGGGCAACAACACCAGGAAACTCTTTTCTTATGTTTTCCATTCTAAATATTACGTCTTGCATAATTGCCTCCTTAAAATACAACGCCAGAATGTAGAATTATATTGCTATAAGGGGTTGTTTCGCCAGTTCTAACAATAGCTTTCGACTGTTCTGTTGCCTTTTTAAATATTTCATGACTTATTTCAATAATTTCAATTGAGTTTTCTTGTTCTTTTTCAATAGTTTTAATAAGGGCTATCATTTGCTTATAAACCTCAATATTTTTTTCTTTTAATTCCTTTGCAATAGTAATTTTTTCAACAAATTGTTCTGATAATACCACAGATAATGTTTCTATAAAACTTGGTATGCCTAAAGTTAACGCAAGATCAATTCGTTTGACATGTTCGGGAATAGGTAAGCCACAATCGCCAATGGTGATTGTATCTGTATGACCTAAGGTTGAAATCACATGAGATATTTCATTATTCAATACTTTTCCTTTTTTCATTCGCTATCTTCCTTTCACAAATTCTTTTACTTCTGTCATGTTAGGGAGTGAACTTTGCGCACCTTTTCTTGTTACAGAAACTGCTGCCACCTGTGTCGCTAACTGAATAGCTTCTTCTATTGATTGTCCTTGATCTATTGCAAAGGCCAAAGCTCCTGTAAAACTATCTCCAGCTGCTGTGGTATCTATTGCTTCAACTTTTAAAGCTTCAAAGCGTTTTTCACCAGAAGCATCTACAAATAAACTGCCTTTTTCACCTAAAGTAACAATTAATTGTTTAATGCCCTTTTCCAATAATATTTTGCAAGCTTTCAGTAAACTTTTTTCATCTGAAATATTTTCGCCTGTTAATATTTCTAATTCAGATTCATTTGGTGTTAATAGATCAACGTTATTAAGAATTGACTTTGGTAAAATTTTTCCTGGTGCCGGATTAAGTATAGTGAATGTATCCTCTGCCTTAGCAATACTCAATGCTTCTTCTATTACTTCTAGAGGGGATTCTAGTTGGCATACTAATACATCACTTGACTTAATAACATCTCTTTTCTTCATAAGATCTTCTTTATCGACATCAAAATTTGCTCCTGGTATCACAACAATGGAATTATCCCCATTATCATTTACCATTATAAAAGCTAATCCTGTAGATTGCTGACTTATCATGACGTGTTCACTATTCACGCCACTTTCTTTTAAACTTCTAAGCAATGCTTTTCCATAATCATCATCACCTATTTTCCCAATCATATTGACTTGTCCACCAAGCTTGCCAATGGTTACACCTTGATTTGCACCTTTACCCCCAGGGATTTGGTCTAAGCCCTTTCCCATGATTGTCTCACCTACACTTGGTGTATATTTCACTTTTGTTACCAAATCCATATTTAAACTACCGACTACTGTAATCATATCCACCTCCTGCGTAAACGTTTACGCAACTACTGAAAATCTATTTTACGGAACCACGAATCACAATATTTGATTCTAATTGAATTGTTTTTTCATGAATATTTCCTTCTAAAATATTGATGAGCAATTCTACAGCTTTATAACCCATCTCATAAACCGGCTGATTAACTGTTGTTAATGCGGGTTCAATCATTTCTGAAATCATTATATTATCATAACCTATAATTGCTAAATCCTTTGGTACTTCTATATTATTCTTTTTTAATGTCTTTATTACGTTAATTGCTATTAAATCATTTCCACAAAATATTGCGTCGATATCTAAGTTTTTTTCTAAAATTATTTCTGTTGCTTCGATGCCCCATTGGCCTTTATACTCACCTTCAAAAATCAATGTATCATCTAAAGATATATTATTATCTTCCAATGCTTTTTCATAACCTTTTAAACGATCCTTTGACGTCGTTGTAGAAAATGGGCCTGTTATAAATGCTATCTTTTTATAACCCTTTTCAATTAAGTAAGTCACACCATCATAAGCACCTTTAAAGTTATCAACTAATACTCGACCTTTAATATTGTCTAAAGCCATATCACGGTCAATAAGTACTATGGGTAGTTTTAAAGCTTCAAGGGTTTTGGCATTTCCTTCTTTATGAGCTGATTGTGTTAAAATAATGCCATCTACCATTTTCTCAGCTAGCATATTTAAGTACTTGGTTTCTTTTTCGGCTGAATCATCAGTATTTGCAAACATGATCATATAACCAGCCTCATTGGCTTTATCTTCTGCACCTCTTGCCAATTCTGGGAAAAAAGGATTCGTAATATCTGGTAAAATCAACCCAATTGTATTGGTCTTCCTTGTCACCAAGCTTCTTGCCATTGAATTTCTAATATATTTCTTTTCTTTCGCGATTTTTAAAACCAATGCTCTTGTTTCAGCACTGATACGTTGGTCTTTATTATTTAGGACTTTTGACACCGTTGCAGTTGATACATCGGCTGCCTTTGCTATATCTTTTATTGTAACTTTCATCATTGCCTCCATAGTTGCGAAAACGTTTACCTAAAATTAATTTATCACAAGATTTATTTTTTTGCAAGGATTTTCTGAAAACCTTTTCATCATTAGTAATGCCGATATAGCTTTCAATAATTTTGTTTTGATATTCATAAATTTTATTATATAATTGCAATATAACATTATTATTTGTTAATTTGAAGATAAAAAGGAGAGTTTATGAAAATTGGAATTGTAGGGGCTGGAGAAGCCGGACATGATTTATTAACATTACTACATAATAATAGAGAAGTTACCATTGATGCCATCTGTGACAATAATTCTGATGCAAAGGGATTACAGCTTGCAAAAGAATTAGGCATTCCTATAGAAAAAGATTTCGAGAATTTTACACGAAAAAACCTAGATGTAGTTGTTGAGGTCACTGGATCTGATTATGTACGTAACCGCTTAGAAGAATTATTTGAAGATACAAATACTTCTGTTTTAGGTGCTCAATCTGCAAAACTCTTAAGTGTTGTTATCAATGATGCCATTAAAAACGCTAAGAAATTAGATCATCAATTAATTCAAATCAACAGCTCCACAAACGAGTTACAAAATGAGTTTCATACAATAATTGATTCTGTAAAAACTTTAGATACGATTAAAAAAGAACTTCATGATTCAGTTAAAACAAGTATGCGCTTTGTATTAGATAGTTCTGAATTAACGCAATCAATTAATAAAATTGCTCAGAAGAATAAAATTTTAGGTTTAAATGCCAATATTGAAGCCGCTAGAGCCGGAGAAGCGGGCAAAGGCTTTAGTATTGTTGCCAATGAAATTCAAAAATTGTCTTCAACGACTAATACCTTTGCTGACGAAATTGCCGCGTCATTAGAGTCCATTAGTAATGAAGTCACTGGGATTTATGAAAAAACTGAAAGTCTAGAAGCACTTGCCAATAAGCAAAGTAGTTCAACAAATCAATTAGAAACAATACTAAATGACTTACTTAATAAAATTAAAGCGTAAAACAGATAAATATACCACAAGGTTGAATGAATTTTCAACCTTTTTTAATCCTTATTATTTATTATTTTATACGCTAATAGGCAAGACAGAACCCCCTGTAGGAATCACATAAATCTTAGAATCTTCTCCTAGGGCTTTAATACTTTCTTTAATGGCGGCATCTACTGAAGAAAAAGGTGAAAACCCAATGCTTATAACTAAATCATCTGGTAAGTCAGATACAAAAAATATTTGATTTTTTTTTAAAATGCGTGCAATTGCTGCCGCTTTATGTCCACCAAGAATAAAATTTTCTTCAATTGATTGAATCATTTCATCTGGGGTTTTACTAATCATCCACTCTTTAAAGTGTTCTTCTCCAAAACCTTCCATAGCAGAAGCGACTAAAATAATAATTCCCCTGGCTTTTACTGCGTGTTTTGAATTATCCAATGCTTTTTGTGATTGATAGAGATTAATATCCTTTGGAAAACCGCCTGGAGAGGTAATCACAATATCCGCCTTTTCTTTAATGGTTACTCCATAAAGACCATCAAGCAACTGACATCCTTCACGATGGGCTTTGATGACATCACCAGCAACAACTTTTACAACGTCTTTCTTCGCATCTAAAATCACATTGACTAGAAAATCGACTTGAATAAACTCTGATACTTGGTCAATGTCTAATCTGACAGGATTAGTTGTTAAGTTACCTGCATAGGCTTCTTTTTTTACCATATTACTGTGATTGGCTTGAATGGCTTCCCAACTAGAAACACCAGGCATAATTGCTTTAATGCCGCCACTATAACCGGCAAAATAATGGTAATCAATATTGCCTAAACAAATAACACGATCCGCCTCTACAACAGGTCTAAATACATCTACTGGTGTGCCATGGTTGCAGATGCCAAGTCTGACACAGTTTTCCATATCGCTGTCTGTTATTTTGATTTGACTCTTAAAAATAGTTTCTCCAACAATATACTTTTTCTCTTCAAGGGTATGTTTTCGATGACTACCTAAGGCGAGAATAATTTCAATTTTTTCTTCTTTTACACCGCTTTCTTTTAAAGCATCAATTACTAAGGGTAATACTACTTTAGACGGCATTGGTCGCGTAATATCACTAGTAATGATTACCACTTTCTCTTTGGGTTTTACAATCTCACTTAACTTTTTACTGCCAATTGGATGATCTAATGCTCTTTTGATTGCTTCCTCATTGATTAAATCAACTTTAATTTTATTAGGTTCTAAAATCCCTAGGAAATTTTTCTCTTTAATCTTAACCTTTTTAGTGGTTTTTGCAAATTTGATTTTAACTGTAGGCATTTAAAACATCCTTTCATCTTATCCTTAAAATGTTTTTTTCAATTATACCATATATTACAATAAATTAAAGAATAGCTTTTGAGATGTTTTTGAATAGATGAACTAATGATGGGTATATAATAATTAAGGAATTTAACGGAAGGAGATTATATGGAACAAAATGTAGGAAAGAAAGATAAAATTCTTAGATATGCAATAGCAATAGTATGTTTAGTGTTAACTTTTACTTCATCCTGGTGGTTTATCATACCCGCTGGTATTGCTTTTTTAACAGCTTTTCTTGGTGTTTGCGGCATCTATAGCCTTTTCGGCATGAATACTTGTAAGTATAAATGATTATTATTGTTTATTAATTGACAAACCCTCCATTTTTCTATAATATGAACTCGGTATATTATTGAAAAAATTAGGGGGTTTTTTTATGGAAAATCAAAATGTTAAGATTTCAAATGCAGATCCTTCTGCATTAGGGTTATTTGGATTAGCAATGGTTACATTGGTTGCATCCAGTATTAAATTAGGATGGACTTCAGGGGTTTCTTTAGCGATACCTTGGGTTATCTTTCTCGGGGCAAGCGCACAATTATTTGCTTGCATCAACGATTCAAAAAGAATGAATACCTTTGGTACAACGGCCTTTGGTGCTTATGCTTTTTTCTGGTATTCAATCGGTATGACTTGGTTAATTCAATCCGGAGTCTTTGGTGAATCAATGGCTCTAACAATGGATATTAGGCAATTAGGCTTCGCATTTCTTGGTTATTTTATTTTTTCAGTATTTATGACCATTGGTGCAATGGAAACACATAAAGTATTATTTTTAATTTTCTTTTTCATCGATTTCTTATTTTTAGGCTTGACACTAGATGCATTTAATATTATGCCTAAATTTGCTCATAGTCTAGCTGCTTGGTCAGAGCTAATCATTTCTATGTTATCATTTTACGGATCAGCTGCTGCTGTATTAAATCCACACTTTGGAAAAGTATTTATACCAGTGGGTCAACCCTTTGGTATTTTTAAATAATCCTTGTATTAAAAAATCACTCAATGAAGAGTGATTTTTTTAATACAATATTACTTTTTTTATTGTAATATCCATTTCATTTTTTAAATCAACTAGTCCAATTCGAGAATCATTCGTTACAATTATCTTCGGTCTTAAAGGCAATTCAACATTTTGATTGATAACAAATCCAATCTTCTTATTAGATAACATAACCTTTGTACCATTAGGATAAGGTACAATGTTTTGAACAAATAACTTTGTTAATTCAAAGTCATAAGCCCTACCAGCGCTTCCCATGAGAAGTTCTAAAGCCTCACTTTGAGGATAAGCTTTTCTAAAAGGGCGATCTGAAGTTAAAGAATCATAAGCGTCTGTTATTGCAATAATTTTGGGAAATAGATGAATTCCATCTGTTTTCTTTCCCATGGGATAACCTTTTCCATCTACCCGTTCATAGTGCTCTAAAGCTGGTAATATTTCAGTAATAGTAAATTCAGTATTTTTCTTAAAGAAATCAAAAGCTTTTTGGGTATGTTTTTGCATCTTTTCAATTTCTTCTTGTGTTAATTTCCGATCTTCTAAAACAAAAGATTCATCAATAAGAAAATTTCCGTAATCATAAATTAGTGCTGCTTTTGCTAAATGTATTATTTTTTCATTTGTAAGTCCTAATTTTCTTCCTAAGTGAACCTCTCCCGCTAAATAAAAAACAATATTTAGAGGGAGCTTCTTTTACCATACTTCGGCAACCTAACTGCTGATGCGTACTAGATGGCTTTAAACGAAGTTTTGCATTTAAGTTTTGCACCTGCTAATAGCAGGCCACACTTATTCGTTTGGGTGCATTCACGACACCATTATCCATAGCTGACTGAATCAGTTTTGGAATACATTTTAATTTTAAATATTTTCTCAAGATATTTAATGAGCCATTAACGTCTGCGTTAATTATATAGTCTTTATTTGAACGAAAGAGTCCTCTAGTGATTCTTCTTTTTTTATTGTAACTTTTTTTATCTATAGATTCTAAATCTAAAGCAGAACAACCTGATGTATAGGCTTCATTTTGCTCAATATAATTTATACCACAAAGTAAAGCTTTGTATTCTATGAGCTTTTTTAATTTTTGGATAGGCCCTTTAACAAAGGATTTGTTATTTTTCATGCCTTTCTTAATGTTTTTCATATCTCCAACAACAATAGAACGTACTTTATACTTTTTAGCTAGCTCAAGGATATTTTTAGCTGCGTGGTGTAGATAATTTAACTGATAGTCTTGATCTTTCTTTCGAAGTGATTTTATTTTCTTCGTGTCTTTAAAATACTTAGAGCCTGTTTGTTTCATCCGTATGCTTTGTAGATAGCTAATTTCTTTATCAAAGTATTTTCTTCTAGATTTTACCACTTTACCATCAATTATGTAAGTTTCTTTATTTTCTAAAAAGGTAAGTGTTGCTAGATTATCTAATCCTAGATCTATAGACATTATATTTGTATAGCTTTCAACTTCTTTTTTACTTTCTGTTTTAGTATAAACAATGTTTAAATAGTACTGACCACTAGAATAATCTTTTTTAATAATCACTTGGTTTATGTTTTTTAAATCACCTATCAGCTTTAAAACCTTTTCTGTCAGTTTTAATTTTATATTTTTTGTCTGATATTTTGATTGCATTTTCTTTGCCAGGGATAGAATTAAAAGATTGCCTTCAGGGTTATTCTTTTTCGTATGTGTTTGTGTGATACCTGGTTTTGTGAAAATTACTTCGCCTAAACGAGTATCTAAGTTCTTAAACCCTGGTTTCTTTGGTCTGCCTGTATATTTTTTAGGGTTTTTCTGAAAATCTTTAATGGCTTTAAAAAAGCTCTTCCAGTCTTTATCTAATTTTCTTAATATTTGCTGACGATTATGCGCATGTAAATAGTCACTATGCCAATTTAATTTACAAATTTTCTCGTTCTTTTCATAAAAAATATATTCATTTTCTCGCATTTCCTAATTAGATATGTTGTATAGCTTTGTTGCATGCCAAGTGAGTTCATCAAAGATTTTCTTTTGTTTATGGCTTAAACTTACGTATACTTTTTGTGATAATTTCATTGATTTTTCACCTCCTTCTAATATACTATAATAGGTAATTGCAAAACTAATTAAGCCTTGCAATCACTGTATTTCTTTTATCTATTTTGAATAGTTCTCTCCAATATGGGTATCTTTATAACACAGAAGAAACAAAAACAACCATGAAAGGAGAAAAC
>Ga0306868_1000991_pt1 | contig 16066 bp, 30 predicted proteins | sample AntRauTorckE6832_FD_190411 | JGI IMG/M metagenome (GOLD analysis project Ga0306868, IMG submission 190411) | Saline lake microbial communities from Rauer Islands, Antarctica - Metagenome Torckler E6 #832 (v2) (version 2) | ecosystem: Environmental > Aquatic > Non-marine Saline and Alkaline >... | reverse complement strand
AACACTGTAGATTTAGCCCAGGTAAGGTTCCTCGCGTTGCATCGAATTAAGCCACATGCTCCACCGCTTGTGCGGGCCCCCGTCAATTCCTTTGAGTTTCATCGTTGCCGACGTACTCCCCAGGTGGCATACTTACTGCGTTAACTGCATCACTGGCCCCAAAGGGCCAACAACTAGTATGCATCGTTTACAGCGTGGACTACCAGGGTATCTAATCCTGTTCGCTCCCCACGCTTTCGTGCCTCAGTGTCAGTTACAGTCCAGCCGGCCGCCTTCGCCACTGGTGTTCTTCGTAATATCTATGCATTTCACCGCTACACTACGAATTCCACCGACCTCTTCTGTACTCAAGAAACCCAGTATCTATGGCAATTTTACCGTTAAGCGGCAAGATTTCACCACAGACTTAGGCTCCCACCTACGCACCCTTTACACCCAATGATTCCGGACAACGCTTGCACCCTCCGTATTACCGCGGCTGCTGGCACGGAGTTAGCCGGTGCTTATTCAAATGGTACCGTCACTACAAGACGAATCTCGTACGTTCTTCCCATTCAAAAGCCGTTTACAACCCATAGGGCCGTCTTCCGGCACGCGGCGTGGCTGCGTCAGAGTTTCCTCCATTGCGCAAGATTCCTCACTGCTGCCTCCCGTAGGAGTCTGGGCCGTGTCTCAGTCCCAGTGTGGGGGATCATCCTCTCAGACCCCCTAACTATCATTGCCTTGGTGAGCCGTTACCTCACCAACTAACTAATAGTACGCAGACCCCTCTATATCCAGCCGAAACTTTTAACAACGGCGGCCATGCGGCCCTGTTGCTTTATGCGGTATTAGCATCCCTTTCGGAATGTTATCCCCCAGATATAGGCAGGTTATCTACGCGTTACTCACCCGTCCGCCAGTCTCCAGTAAGTGCAAGCACCTACCTTCTCCTTCGACTTGCATGTGTTAAGCCCGCCGCCAGCGTTCGTCCTGAGCCAGGATCAAACTCTCCATTGTAAATATCTAATATATACTCTGTGAGCTGACCCTACGCTCTTGGTCATTCTGTAAAAAGAATTGAACAAGCTCTCGCTCGCACAAACAATCTGATCTATACTTCATTCATGTCTAAGAACAATTGTCACAAAAAAATTTCGTTTTTGTGACAGAAACCAAAGATAAGACTAATTTTACTTAGATGTCAACTTTATCTCAATAAATATTCAATTTTTTTGACATCTTTTCGGGCATAAACCTTTGGCAAAACTATGCCCGAAGAAAAAGCCTTTAAATACATTTAAAGGCTTTTTATAAAAACACTAATACCTAAATTACTTTTTCTCTTCGTCAGAATCTTCGGTTGATTCATCATCAGCAACTACATCTTCTGTTTCTTCAGCAGACTCTTCAACTACTTCTGTCTCTTCTGCTTTTGCAGGCTCTTCTTTATCCTCTTTCGTAGATTTTTCATCATCTACTGTAGTTGTAGGCGTATTACTCTTGCCTGCTCTACGAGTCTTTTTCTTACCGTCAGAAGCTGAAGAACTTCCTTCAGGCTTAATGTCGTTATAATCAACTAATTCTATTATAGCGATTTCAGCTCCATCACCTTTTCTATACCCGGCTTTAATAACACGAGTATAACCACCTGGACGATCCTTACTCTTTGGACCTACTTCAGTAAATAATTGCGTTACTGCTTCTTTATTCTGTAAAGAAGAGAAAACTTGTCTGCGGTTATGATGAGTATCTTCCTTTGCTCTGGTAATTAAAGGCTCTACAAAACCACGAAGCTCTTTAGCCTTAGCAAGAGTTGTAGTAATTCTATGCTCTCGTATTAAAGCCATAGCAAGTGATTGCATCAGCACTTTACGATGAGAAGATGTCCTGCTTAATTTTCTACCTTTTATTCCGTGACGCATAATTTAATTCCTTTATACTTAGTCCAAATATTTTGATACGTCCATTCCAAACTCCAGATTCTTCTCTTCGATAACTTCAACTAATTCACTTAGTGATTTCTTACCAAAGTTTCTGAATTTAAGAAGGTCTTGCTCGTCGCGAGATACCAATTCTCCAATAGAATTAATATTCGCAGACTTAAGACAGTTGTAGGCACGAACGCTAAGATTGAGATCTTCAATACTTGTTCTCAACAGATTAGCAACACGCTGCTTCTCAGCATCAACTTCTTCTTCTTCTTGTGTGAATGGCTCTTCGATTTCTTCTGTGATGAATTTCTCGATATGCTCTTTAAGAATTTTACCCGCAATGGTAAGAGCTTCTTTAGCATTAACGGATCCATCAGTTTCGATATCCATTACCAGCTTTTCATAATCAGTACGCTGGCCAACACGAACGTTTTCAACGTTATACTTCACTGATTTAATAGGTGTGAAAATAGCATCGATAGGAATTAGATTTACATCTTCCTCTTCTACCGACATTTCTTCAGCGGGAACATATCCACGCCCACGACCTACTTTAAGTTCAATTTCCAACTCAGCATCGTCTGCAAGATTTGCTATGACCAAGTCCGGATTTAATACATCGTACTCGGCAGTAGCATCATCAATGTCTTTCGCAGTTAATTCACCTTGTCCGCTTTTAGAAATATGAATTACACCGGAACTTTGTTCTACTTGCTTGAATCGAACTTCCTTAAAGTTAAGGATGATTTCATAGACATCTTCCTTCACTCCTTTGATACTGGAATATTCGTGATCAACACCATTAATTTTAACGGCGTTAATAGCAATACCCGGAAGGGAAGAGAGCAGAACTCGTCGGAAAGAATTTCCTATTGTTACACCAAAACCTCTTTCAAGCGGTTGAAGGACAAACGTACCAAAATTGTCGCTGTCTTCAACAACGTTAAGTGTTTCAGGCATCTGAATGCTGTAGTTGCTCATAATAAGATCTTAAACTTTTATAATTACTTAGAATAAAGCTCAACAATAAGCTGAACGTTTATATTTTCAGGTATCTCTTCCATTGTAGGAACATAAAGCATCTTACCTGATCTTGACTTCGGATCTGTTTCAACCCATTTGTATTTGTTTCTTGATGATCCGTCTAAGGCATCTTCGATAACTAAAAGATTTCTTGATTTTGGACGGATTGAAACAACATCACCAGGACTCATTTCAAAGGAAGGAATATTAACTACTCCTCCATTAACAACAATATGCTTGTGTGTTACAAGCTGACGAGCCTGACGTCGAGTTCTTGCAAAACCCATTCTGAAAACAGTATTGTCTAAACGACTTTCTAATGCCTGAAGCAAATTTTCACCGGCAACGCCATCTTTGGCTGAAGCAGCTTTAAACAAATTACGGAACTGCTTTTCAAGCAGGCCATAAGTGTATTTTGCTTTTTGTTTTTCTTCAAGCTGAATAGCGTACTCAGATTTTCGATTAAATCTTGAGCGGCCATGCTCACCAGGTCCATAGGGCTTACGCTCTAAGGCTTTACTTGGTCCAAAGATTGGCTCTTTGAATCGTCTGGCTTTCTTCTGTTTTGGTCCTCTATATCTTGCCATTATACAATCTTCTTACAATTAAACTCTTCTTCGTTTCGGTGGTCGGCATCCATTATGTGGAAGTGGCGTGCGGTCTTTAATAGAAATTACTTCTAAACCTGAACTAGCCATTCCTCTAACTGCTGCCTCACGTCCTGAACCAGGACCTTTTACAAATACTTCAACTTTACGCAAGCCCATTTCATGAGCTGTTTTCCCAGCAGTTTCCGCACTTAGTTGTGCAGCATAAGGAGTATTTTTTCTTGACCCCTTAAAGCCTTCTTTTCCGGCAGATGACCAAGAAACAACGTTCCCATCAGCGTCGGTTATTGTAACAATCACGTTATTGAAAGTAGCCTTAACAAAGGCCATCCCATTAGGATCACTTAGTTGTTTTTTCTTTTTACGCTTTGCAGCTAAAGATGCTTTTGGTTTTTTATTAGCCATGGGTTATCTCAATTTCTGTGTTATTTAACGGCCTTCTTCTTACCGGCAACCGTTTTCTTTCTACCTTTACGTGTACGTGCATTTGTTTGAGTACGCTGGCCTCTTACTGGAAGACCACGTCGGTGACGAACACCTCGGTAGCTACCAATCTCGATCAAGCGACGAATGTCACCATTCACTTCACTTCGAAGCGCACCTTCAACTTTATATTCTTCGTCGATAAGAGTACGCAGCTTACTTACTTCTTCATCTGTCCAATCCTGAACTTTGGTATCTTTGTCGATATCCAAACCTTCAAGTATCTCAGCTGCTTTAGAGCGGCCAATTCCATAGATATAAGTAAGGCTGATTATGCCTCTTTTTTGTTTTGGTAAATCTATTCCAGCAATACGTGCCATATAAGTACTCGGTTATTCGATTAGCCCTGACGCTGCTTATGGCGTGGGTTTTTCTTGTTAATCACGTAAAGTCTTCCTTTACGTCGTACAATTTTGTCGTCTGAACTTCTTTTCTTTACTGATGATCGCGTTTTCATGACAACCTCTTTATTTATATCTGTAAGTTATTCTTCCTTTAGATAAATCATAGGGCGACATTTCTACTGCCACTCTATCTCCCGGGAGAATTTTAATGTAATACATACGCATTTTACCTGATACGTGAGCCAATATTTCATGCCCATTATCTAATTCCACACGAAATTGTGCGTTAGGTAGTGCTTCTATTATTTCTCCATCTTGTTTTATCGGCTCTTGTTTAGCCATAATACAATATGTTGTTTTGATTTTTTTCCGAGAGCTCAGCAATATAATCAAAAGTGCTGAGAATTTCAGCCTTTCCTTCACGAATTACAATATCGTGTTCGTAGTGAGCGGCTAAACTCTCGTCGGCTGTAACTACTGTCCAGCCATCGTTCAATGTTTTTGTTTTCCAAGAACCCATCGTAATCATAGGTTCTACAGCGAGTGTCATTCCTGATCGAAGTCGCTCACCTTTACCTTTTCTTCCAAAGTTAGGCACTGAGGGATCTTCATGCATTGCCTTTCCAATCCCATGGCCAACTAATTCTCTAACTACTCCGTAGCCTTGATCTTCACAGTGTGTTTGAATGGCATTCGCTAAGTCTCCCATTCTGTTGCCGTGAACAGCTTCTTCAATCCCTTTATAAAGAGATTCTAAAGTAGTTCTCAATAATTTCAAAGTTTCTTCATCACATTCACCAACTGCAAATGTGTATGCATGATCACCGAAGTATCCATTTTTTTCAACTCCGCAATCAACAGAAACAATATCGCCTTCTTCTAATTTTCTTTTACCTGGGATTCCATGAACCACTTCTTCGTTTACTGAAATACAAAGTGTGGCGGGGAATTGATTCCCTTTAGGACCATAACCTTTAAATGCAGGCCGCCCTTTTTCTTTGGCAATATACTCTTCTGCAATTCTGTCGAGCTTTCCCGTTTCAACACCCGGCTCTATATGCTTTCCAACTTCAGCCAGAGTCCGTGATACGATCAATGCACTCTCGCGCATTTTCTCTATTTCGGATTCACTTTTCAGATAAATCATCTACGCTCTTCGACGTCCTTTAATTCTACCTGTTTTCATGAAGCCATCATAATGACGCATCATCAAGTGACTTTCTATCTGTTGGAGTGTATCTAATGCTACACCCACGATAATTAACAAACTGGTACCTCCATAAAAGAGGGCGAAGCCAGGAGTTATCCCGAACAATCCTACTGCAATTGCAGGAAGAATAGCTACGAAAGATAAAAACAAAGAACCCGGAAGTGTAATCTTGGTCAAAATATTGTCAATGAACTCAACGGTTTGTTTCCCTGGACGTACGCCTGGGATAAATCCGCCTTGTCGTTTCATAGTATCGGCCATTTCCTTTGGATTGATGGCAATAGCTGTATAGAAAAATGTAAAGAACACACACACGAAAAAGAATACAATCGAGTAAGTGAGTCCTGTAAAGTCAACTGACCACTGTGTCAAAAACTGAACGGTTTGGTTATCCGGAAAGAAAGACCCAATGGTACTGGGAATAAACATGATAGACTGCGCAAAAATAATCGGCATTACACCGGCAGCGTTAACACGTAATGGTAAATACTGAGTAGTACCGCCATATACTTTACGGCCAACTACTCTTTTCGCGTATTGAACAGGTATCTTACGTGTTCCTTGAGTCAGCATTACCACAGCTGCAATCACAAGTATCAGTGCAGCAATTTCAATAATTACTAAAATTGCATTGGCACTAGTGGTCACTTCATTATAAAAGCTTGCCGGTAAAGCAGCGATAATCCCGATCATAATAATCAACGAAATACCGTTACCAATACCTCTCTCACTAATTCTCTCACCAAGCCACATTACAAATACTGTACCGGCTGTGAGAACTACCATAGCCGTTATCACAAAGTAGAACTCGTTAACTACAATAGCTTGTGGAGCTGTTGCCATAAGATTAATCGAGAAACCAATAGCCTGAACTAATGTGATACCAACAGTACCATAGCGGGTCAGACGAGTGATTTTACGCCTACCTTCTTCCCCTTCACGTTGAAGCTTCTGGAAGTAGGGAACTACAGCACCCATTAACTGAATAATAATAGCGGCAGTAATATAGGGCATGATTCCCAAGGCAAATACACCTGCCCTAGAGAAAGCTCCTCCTACAAATAAATCGAAAAGCCCCAACAAACTACTGGCTGCGTTTCCGGAATTATTGATAAGCTGGTTAGCATCAACACCTGGAAGTGTGATGTAACTACCTACCCGATAAACCATTAAGATTCCAACCGTATAAACAATACGATTCTTAAGATCTTCGATTTTGAAAATATTGCGGAAGTTTTCTATCAGACTCATTCGCCGTCTATACTATTAGTTTTGCACTATAGTTAATGATCCACCAGCTTTTTCTACCTTCTCTATAGCAGACTTGCTTGCGGCGTGCACTTCGATTTCAATTTTTTGTTCTAAATCACCACGTCCAAGAAGTTTTACGGATTCGCCTTCACTTGCCAATCCAGCATTTATAATATCTTCCAGGGATATTTTGGTGTTCAATTTTCCGGCTTCAATAAACTCACTTACAGTATGCACGTTTATTACACGGTGCTCTTTGCGGTTAAAATTTGTGAAGCCAAACTTAGGTACGCGGCGTTGGAGTGGCATTTGACCGCCTTCAAACCAAGCTCGTCTTTTAAAACCAGAACGTGAACGCTGTCCATTATGTCCACGACCGGATTGTTCTCCGCGTCCTGAACCTTGACCACGACCAACACGTTTAGTGCCTTTCTGATTTGGTACCGGTGCTTTTAAATTACTTAAGTCCATCATCAATTCCTTTAGATATTATCCTTCAAATACTTTGTTGAGAGAAATACCTCTTCTCTGTGCAACTTCAACTGGATCAGTCAATTCTTTGAGTGCGGTAAAAGCTGCCTTAACCATGTTATGTGGGTTTGAAGAACCCTGTGATTTAGACAGAATGTTATGTACACCAGCTACATCAAGAAGTGATTTAACCGCGCCACCTGCAATTACACCCGTACCTTCAGCTGCCGGACGTAATAAAACTTTTCCAGCACCAGCTTTACCAACAATAGGATGGTAAATACTTTTGGTCTTGGTTAGAGGTACGCGAATCAGGTTTTTCTTAGCGTTATCAAATCCCTTTTGGATAGCATCAGATACTTCATTTGCTTTTCCAAGGCCATGCCCGCAAACTCCATTACCGTCGCCAACTACTACAATAGCATTAAAGCTAAAACGACGTCCACCTTTTACTACTTTGGCAACACGGTTTACGTGAACCAACTTTTCTTCAAGGTTTAGATTTGCAGCAGGTATAGATTGTTTTCTTCTTATTTTAGGCATTGTTTATCCCAATTCAATTAAAAGTCTAATCCACCATCGCGGGCGCCATCAGCGGCGGCCTTTACGATGCCGTGATATTTGTAACCACTTCGGTCAAATACCACTTTATTAATTCCTTTGTCCTGAGCTAATTTAGCAATATCAGTACCAGCTTCTTTAGCATTTTCCACACCGGTTTCAGCTTTTGATGCTGCAAGAGTAGTTCCTGCTAAATCATCAACCAATTGAAGGTATGTATACTTATTGCTTTTAAAGATGCTAAGTCTAGGACGCTCGGCTGTACCTTTTACGGTAGACCGAATACGACGCTTGATCTTGTTTCTTCGCTCAGTTTTTTTCTGTTGTCTTTTATCCATTATTCAAATCCTCTATTTAGCAGCTGACTTACCGGCTTTACGACGAACTTGCTCGCCCAGATATCGAATTCCTTTCCCTTTGTAAGGTTCTGGTTTTCTGAATGATCTGATTTTAGCAGAAACTTGGCCCACCATTTCTTTATCTACACCGGAAATGATAAGGATAGGGTTTTTACCAGACTTGGTATCCACTTCCATATCAACAGCACCAGGTGGTACAAAGAATATTGGGTGAGAATAACCCAGGTTAAGTTCTAACACATCACCGTTCATGGATGCACGAAAACCAACGCCAATGATTTCTAATTTTTTTGTATAGCCTTCCGATACACCAACTACAGCATTGTTAACTAAAGCTCGGAATAAACCGTGAAGAGCTCGATGCTCTTTTAGGTCTGTTGCTCTTTTAATGAGCAATTCATTCTCACTTTTTTCAATACTGATATCAGGGTGAATACGGATCGTATTGGTTCCTTTTTCTCCTTTGAAAGTTGCAATGTTATCAGCGTTTATGCTGAACTCAACTTTCTCAGAAATAGGTACCGGTAAATTTCCAATTCGTGACATAGTTCTAAAAACTGTTTATTAATAAATGGTGCACAAAATCTCGCCGCCTACATTTAGCTTGCGAGCTTCTTTATCGGTCATTACACCTTTTGATGTTGAAAGAATAACAATACCCAAGCCGTTTTGGGAACGTGGAACATTATCTCCACCTTCATAAACTCTTAAACCGGGCTTTGAAAGTCTTTTCATACTACGGATTACAGGGTGTCCATATGAATCATATTTCAGAAACAAACGGATCATTCCTTGTCTGCCGTCTTCAATGTCAATGTATTTTGAGATATATCCTTTGTCTGCCAAGATTTTAGTCATGGCTCGCTTCAATTTCGAAGCGGGAATATCTACTCTGCGATGCCCGGCTTGTTGGGCATTCCTAATTCGTGTTAAATAATCTGCAATAGGATCAGTCATCGATTCCTTAGTTAAATTTACCAGCTTGCTTTTCGAACGCCAGGAATCTTACCTGCTAGGGCAAGTTCACGAAATTTAATTCGTGATATTCCATATTTACCAACATAACCACGGCTTCTTCCCGTGATACTGCATCTATTGCGAACCCTGGTAGGGCTAGCATCGCGAGGCAGTTTCTGAAGGCCTTCATAGTCGCCAGCTTCTTTGAGCTTACGACGTTTTTCAGCGTACTTTGCTACAGTTTCTTTTCTTTTTTTGTTACGTGCTATCCAAGCTTTCTTAGCCATAATAAAATATCTCTTAGTTTCTCGTTACAAATGGCATTCCAAAATGCTTAAGCAGTGCATAAGCTTCTTCATCAGTCTCGGCTGAAGTTACGAATGTAACATCAAGACCGTGTACTTTTGAAACCTTATCGGTATCTATTTCCGGAAAGATAGTATGCTCTTTAATGCCGAGGGTATAATTACCACGACCGTCGAAGCTCTTATCCGGTACTCCCTGGAAATCACGAGTTCTTGGCAAAGCCAAGTTTACAAGTCTATCCAGAAATTCGAACATGATTCGTTGACGAAGGGTTACTTTACAGCCAATTGGCATTCCTTCACGAAGTTTAAAGTTCGAAATAGATTTTTTCGCCTTGGTAGTAACTGGTTGTTGTCCAGTTATCGCAGCTACGTTATCTACAACCGTGTCCAAAATCTTTTTGTCGGTTATAGCGTCACCTACGCCTACGTTAATTACGATTTTCTGGAGTTTGGGTATGGCCATTGGGTTTTCATACTCAAACTCTTCGCGCATCTTATCGCGAATTTCATCTTTGTACTGTGTATATAATCTTGCTTCAGCCATTGCTATCTAATCTGCTTTATTTATCCAACATTTCGCCACTTGTCTTGGCATAACGAACCCAACGGCCATTGCCGTCTTCTTCAATTCGCTTACGACCAACACGGGTAGGTTCGTCTGTGGAAGGATCAATAACCATCACATTAGAAATGTGAATAGCTCCTTCTCTTTTCAGACGTCCACCTTGTGGATTGTCTTGGGTTGGCTTTTCATGATGGGTTTGCATATTAATTCCCTCAACGAGCACTCGCTCCTTTTTTGGGAAAACCATCAATACACGGCCTCTTTTTCCTTTATCGTTACCAGCGATTACTAAAACTTCGTCGCTTTTCTTAACGTGTAATTTCTTCTGTTTATTGAACCTGCGTGGCATACTCTAATTCCTTTTTTAAAGTACTTCCGGTGCTAGCGACACGATTCTCATGAAGCTTTTTTCACGAAGTTCTCTAGCCACTGGGCCAAAGATACGTGTACCTACCGGTTCTTGATCTTTGTTAATAATAACCGCAGCATTTTCATCAAAACGGATGTAACTACCATCCTTTCTGCGGAACTCTTTTTTTGTTCTAACAATAACGGCTTTTACTACTTCGCCTTTTTTGACGTTTCCACCTGGTATTGCTGTTTTGACAGATGCGGAAATCAAATCGCCTACACGTGCATATCGTCGCCTGGAATCTCCAAGTACTTTAATACACATCAGCTTTCTAGCGCCGCTGTTATCTGCTACATTTAATGTCGTTGAAGTTTGAACCATCGCTAATTCCTAATTCTCTTTCGTTACTTAGCTTTTTCGACGATTTCTACCAATCGCCATGATTTACGCTTTGATAGTGGTCGGGTAGACATGATATGTACCTTGTCACCGATGTTTGCTTCGTTGTTCTCATCGTGTGCCATGTACTTAGTAGTCTTGGTAATATACTTTCCATAAATGGAATGCTTTACCTGACGATCTACTGCGACCGTTATACTTTTGTCCATACGGTTACTCACCACATGTCCAACTCGTTCTCGTCTTCGGGCTCTTTCTGTTTGTGCCATAGTTTAAATCCTTTGCTTATTCAGCACTACTTTTTTCATTAATAACGGTTTCCAATCTGGCAACCTCTCTTCGGTGATTCTGTAGTCGGGCCGGGTTTTCAAGTTGTCCGGTTACTGACTTTGAAAAACGAAGATTTTGTAGTACATCACGCTCATCTTTCAAGCGAGCTTGTAATTCAGTAATTGTCAAGTCTCTTAGTTCGTGTGCTTTCATCTTATCCTCCCTGGTAGTCCCTGCGAACTACAAACTTAGTTTTAATAGGTAGTTTATGTGAAGCACGACGAAGAGCTTCTTTTGCACTTTCTTCATCCACACCGCCTATTTCAAATAGAATTCGTCCGGGTTTTACAACAGCTACCCAGTGATCCAAAGCACCTTTACCTTTACCCATACGGGTTTCAGCCGGTTTACTAGTCATTGGTCTGTCAGGGAAAATCCGGATGAATGTCTGACCGTCTCGTTGCAACGATCGTGCAATTGCGATACGGCAAGCTTCAATTTGGCGTGAAGTTATGAACTTCGGCTCAAGTGCTTTTAGTCCAAAATCACCAAAGTTAATAATGTGGCCACGTTGCGCATTGCCTTTCAGCTTATCGCGATGAACACGGCGTCTCTGAACTCGTTTTGGTTCTAACATCGTTTCTTATTAACTGTTTTAATTAAGATCTGTTTCTGTTTCTGCTGCGACGACGACTTCTTCTACCTTTGTCATCTCTGCCTTTTCCTCGGCCAGAGTCAGAATCTTGTCGAGTCTGAGTACCAGGTGTTAAATCAACATCGCCAATAATTTCACCTTTGAAAATCCATACCGTTACTCCAATTGAACCATAAATGGTGTTTGAAGTAGAAGCTGCATAATCAATATCTGCACGAATTGTCTGTAGTGGAACTTGACCTTCTTTATATTGTTCAGTTCGGGCCATTTCAGCACCACCAAGTCGTCCGGCACAACGTACTTTAATACCTTTAGCGCCCATTCTCATAGCGGATGCGATAGCAGTCTTCATTGCTCTTCTGAATGAAACACGTGCCTGTAGCTGCTGTGCAATATTTTGAGCTACCAAACTTGCATCCAATTCTGGACGTTTAATTTCGCTTACATTAATCTGTACTTCTTTGCTGGTGATCTTCTTAAGCTCTTCGCGAAGCAATTCAATTTGCTCACCGCCTTTCCCGATAATTACACCGGGTCGGCTTGTTCTAAGCGTAAGCAAAATTCGCTTTGGGGTACGTTCAATAATAACGTTTGAAAGACCGCCGTTGCGAAGTCTTGTATGCAAATATTCACGAAGCTTTTCGTCTTCTATGATGAGTGCCGGTTGGTTCTCTTCCGAAAACCAGTTGGAATCCCATCCTCGAATAATGCCTAATCTAAAACCAGTCGGATTTGTTTTTTGTCCCAAGGTATTGTTCGTTTATTCGTTTACACTTTCTTGATCACGCGGAGCCACTTTAACAGTAATGTGGCATGAGCGTTTGTTAATACGATGAGCTCTACCCATCGGTGCTGGCTGAATTCTTTTCAGCGTTACGCCTTCATCAACATAGATTTCCTTAATGATAAGGTCCTCATTGTCAAAGCGCTCTTCCTGAAATTTATCTCGTAAATTAGCAGCTGCAGACTTGATCACTTTGATAACATCTTCTGCAGATGCTTTTCTAGTAAATTCTAGTCTCTTAATCGCTTTTTCTACTGTTTCACCACGAACGGCATCAGCAACAAGGCGAACCTTGCGAGGAGCTCTCCTCAAATGCTTTTGTATTGCTCGTGCTTCAAATACTGGAGTATCCATCTCTTAAATCCGATTAAATTATTTAGCTGCTTTCTTCAATGGGTGGCCACGGAATGTACGTGTAGGTGCAAATTCACCTAACTTATGGCCTACCATATTTTCAGTTATAAACACAGGGATAAATTGTTTTCCGTTGTGGACCGCAAGGGTTAGTCCCATAAAATCAGGAGTAACCATAGAACTACGTGACCAAGTTTTGATCACTTTCTTGCTTCCACTTTCATTAGCTTCATCAATCTTACGTTGAAGCTTGTAGTAAACAAAAGGCCCTTTTTTCAGTGAGCGTGGCATACGTTATAATTATTTTTTCTTGGTTTTTCTTCTTCTTACGATGTACTTGGAAGACAATTTGTTACGATTTCTTGTCTTCTTACCCTTAGCGGATTGTCCCCAAGGTGAACGTGGATGTCCACCTGAAGCTTTTCCTTCACCACCACCCATTGGGTGATCGACAGGGTTCATTGCAACACCACGAGTTTGTGGTCTTCTACCTTTCCATCGGCTTCTACCTGCTTTGGCAATAGTAGTGTTCATGTGGTCAGGGTTACTTGTTTCCCCAACGGTTGCGTAGCAAGAACCTAAAATCAAGCGAACTTCTCCAGATGGAAGCTTAATACTTACATATTTATCTTGCTTACCAAGCAACTGAGCACCGGTTCCTGCACTTCTGCAAAGAGTACCGCCTTGGCCAGGCTTTAATTCAATATTATGAATGAACGTACCTGGAGGCATCTTGATCATCGGGAGTGCGTTTCCTAAATCAGGAGCAGCTTTTTCTCCGGAGATGATGGTATCTCCAACTTTCAATTTATTTGGTGCAAGGATGTATCGTCGTTCACCGTCAGCGTATGCTACAAGTGCGATTCGTGCAGATCGGTTAGGATCATACTCGATGGTTTGCACTGTTGCAGGCACATCATATTTGTTACGCTTGAAATCGATAATACGATATCGGCGCTTGTGCCCTCCGCCTCTGTGGCGAGAAGTGATACGTCCATGTCTGTTACGTCCACCGGAATTATGTTTTCCAGCTAATAAAGCTTTTAATGGCTTATCAGTTGTAATTTCATCGAATACAGGAGCGATCCTGTGTCGAGTTCCTGGTGTAATTGGTTTTAATTTCTTAGTAGGCATTATTCTCTAATCCTTAAATTTCAGCAAAGAAATCAATTTCGCCTTCTTTGACCGTTACAATGGCTTTTTTCCAGACCTTAGTTCGGCCTCCTTGATAACCACTTCTTGTATATCTGCCTTTTGGTTTAGAAGGCATGATTAAAGTGTTTACTTTTGCCACTTTTACTCCTGGATAAGTTGCTTCAACAGCATCTCTAATCTCAGGCTTTGAAGCGTTCTTCACTACTTCAAACGTATATTTTCCTTCTTCCTGAAGACGGCTTAATTTTTCAGTAATAACTGGTTTTATAATAATACTCATGCTGCGGCCTCTTCAGTTTTTCCTTCAATACTATTTTCAAGAGCTGTTAGCGCACTTTCCTGAATCACAAGCACATCTGCATTCATGATGTCATAAGTGTTAGGCTTATAGCCTTCCAAAACTTTAACTCCGGGAATATTGCGGGCAGACTTATAAATAATCATGTCTGTTTCTCCAGTCAGGATCAATGCTTTCTTACCTGAAACTTCAAGAGCAGCTAACATATCAGCAACTTGAGAAGTTTTCGGCTCATCGTAAGAGAAATCTTGTACTATTACGATACCTTCACTTACTGCTTTCAAAGTAAGAGCAGATTTGCGAGCAAGCTGACGAGTTTTCTTATTCATCTTGAAACCATAGTCGCGTGGCTTCGGTCCAAAAACCGTTCCCCCTTTTCTCAATAAAGGAGACTTAATATCACCACGGCGAGCATTACCGGTTCCTTTCTGGCGGTACATTTTCTTTGTACTACCTGTTACTTCACTACGCTCTTTAGTTTTAGCTGTTCCCTGACGCTTGTTAGCCATATGTCGACGAACATCTTCATAAAGAACAGTTTCGTTAGGCTCGATGGCAAAAATAGCATCGCTGAGTTCAGCTTTCTTGCTGCTTTTCTTTCCGTCTATTTTATATATATCTAATTTCATGACTAGTTGTTAACAGACGCTTTATTATGAATTTCTACGTATCCGCCTTTTGCTCCGGGAACAGATCCGGTAACCAAAACAACATTTGAGTCTTCCAGAATTTTAGCGATGCTAAGATTCTTTATCTTTACTCGCTCGTTTCCAGACTGACCAGCCATTCGCATTCCTTTGAATACTCTGGATGGGTCGGAAGCATTACCAATAGCACCAGGTGCTCTTAGTCGGTTATGCTGACCGTGAGTAGCATCGCCAACTCCGGAAAAGTTATGGCGTTTTACAACACCTGTAAAACCTTTTCCTTTGGAAATTGCCACTACGTCAACAGTATCGCCAACACTAAATACATCACTAATGTTTAGCTCGTCACCGACATCAAGTCCTTCAGGGATAAAATCTCTGAATTCTACTACTTGATGTTTTGGTGAAACACCTGATTTTGCGAAGTGACCTTTTACGGCTTTACTTACATTCTTTGGTTTACGATCAAAAGCAGCTAACTGTACAGCTTTGTAGCCGTCTGTTTCTTCTGTTTTAATCTGGGTAATAGCACAAGGTTCAATTTCAATAACAGTAACCGGAATATTCCGACCAATGTTATCAAACACGCTTGTCATACCAACTTTTTTTCCTATCAAACCACTCATCGTGTTCGGGTCCTTTAAACTTTAATTTCTACATCAACGCCGGAAGGTAATTCCAGCTTCATCAACGCATCTACAGTTTGTGATCCGGTTGAAAGAATATCAATGAGACGCTTATGAGAACGATACTCAAATTGCTCACGTGATTTCTTATCAACAAAAACGGATTTATTCACCGTAATGATGCTTTTACGAGTGGGCAGCGGGATTGGTCCCGATACTACCGCACCAGTAGATTTCACAGTCTGAATAATCTTTTCAGCTGATTTATCGATCAAGTTATGATCGTATGACTTCAATTTGATTCTGATTTTCTGTTGTGTTGCCACGATCAGATCCTTAGTCTAAGATTTTAGTTACCACTCCGGCACCGACGGTACGGCCACCTTCGCGTATCGCAAAGCGTAATCCCTCTTCCATAGCCACTGGCTGGATAAGTTCTACACTTAGTTTCACATTGTCTCCCGGCATAACCA
>Ga0306868_1000989_pt1 | contig 16069 bp, 12 predicted proteins | sample AntRauTorckE6832_FD_190411 | JGI IMG/M metagenome (GOLD analysis project Ga0306868, IMG submission 190411) | Saline lake microbial communities from Rauer Islands, Antarctica - Metagenome Torckler E6 #832 (v2) (version 2) | ecosystem: Environmental > Aquatic > Non-marine Saline and Alkaline >... | reverse complement strand
AAATCCTTAACCTCAACAGAGCCTTCGATTCCTTCCTGCTCCATAATTTTTTCTATACTCATCTTTAAAATTAAGCTGCTGCCAAGACCCATTCCACATACTGCTAATACTCTCATGCTTTTCTCCTCCTATTTTTTTTGACTGATCAATAAAATTTAAGAATCTTAAAATTATTTTGACTAAAATTATTGCTGTGCCAGAATATCTTCTATATACTTTAAGATATCTTCTGCACTTCCCATCGCAGCAATTTTATCAACTGCTGATTCTTCCATCAAAACTACAGATAATTCGGAAATCGTTTTTACGTGTTTTTCATTATCTACAGTTCCAAAAGCAAAGGCAATCTGAACCGGATCATTGTTCTCATTCCCAAATTCAACAGGTTCATCCAGAGTAATTAGACTGAGACAGTTTTCTTTGACCCCATCTTCCGGTCTGGCGTGTAAAAGTGCAATTCCTTTTCCGATAACTACATAAGGTCCATTATCAATAATTGACTGCTTCATTGCTTCAATATATCTCTCTTCAATTTGATCTGCTTCTAATAATAGCTTGCCAGTTTCGTCTACTACTTCTTTCCAGTCAGCAGCTTTAACATTTACTGCTATGTTTTCCTTTGTTAAAAGATCTAAAATCAAATCTTTTCACCTCCTGATTTAATTCTTTTCTTTATCTTCTGTCTTTATTATACTCCCGTGATCCTTGAAATAGCATGAGTTAATAAACAACTTCTTTTTCTGGCTATTGTGGCAAAATACTTCGTTTATTATAAAAAAGACACCTCATTGCCGGATTTTAAACGGCATTAAGGTGTCTGAATTCCTCTTCTTTAACTTTTACTTATTAAGATTTAAAAATTATTTTAAGCAAAAGTGTATAGCTTCAGTAATTTTTTTAATTCCAGATTCAAAAAAATTTAGAACTCAAATTTATGAGCTGCTAAACCCTTAACTCCAGCTTGATATTTAAAAATTCCTCCAGCATGTGGTTGAGCCTTTTTTTCTTCTTCACTTAGTCCAACACTGGCTGTAGTAATATATAACTCATCTAGATTTCGGCCTCCAAAAGCACAGGAAGTAACATTTGAAACAGGGAGTTCGACTTTATCTATTTTTTTACCAGTTTCAGGATCCCACCTTGAAACCTGCCCACCGCCAAAGTGTGCAATCCAGAGCTTACCCTGAGCATCAATAGTCATCCCATCAGGTACTCCTTCACCTTCAGGAATTTCAATTATAACTCTTCTATTTGAAATTTCACCAGCCTCTAAATCATAATCAAAGGCAAAAACTTTTTTAGTCGGTGAATCAATATAATACATCGTCTTATTATCAAGACTCCAGGCCAGACCATTAGAAATCTTTACTTCATTAAGCTTCTCTTTTAATTTCAAGTCTTGATCCAAACAATATAAGGACCCGATGGGCCTATCTTCTTTTAAGTCCATAGTTCCCACCCAGAATCTCCCTTTTCGATCACATTTACCATCATTAAATCTTGTTTGGGCAGTATTTGACTCCGGATTGACTAAAAATTTCTGCTCAGAAGTTCCTTCATCAATAATATAGAGTCCATCTTCTAAAGCTGCCAGTAATTTCCCATTTTTGGTCGGGATAGCCGCTCCAATCATTTTTTTTAGCTGAATAGTTTCATTTTTTTCTGCTGCTGGATTATAGATATTGATTTTTTTCTCCAATATATCTACCCAGTACAACAGCTCTTTTTTCTGATCCCAGAAAGGACCTTCTGCAATCTGAGCCCGGGCATCCAGAACTAATTCAAGCTTATCATTAATTTTTTCCATCAAATCAACCACCTTTTAAGCTTCCATATTTTTGATCAATGTTAAATCTCCAGTTTTAGCCGCCTCCAATATGGGAGCCATATATTCATCTACCAGGGAAGCATTAAGAGAAATCGGCATATTTTTTAATTTCATCTCCAGCTGCGGATCTTTAGCTGCTTTTAAAGCTCTTTCAAGATGCTGATCAGTAAATCCATCCAGTTCTGATAAAGTGGTAGGGAAGTTAATCTTTTTAGCAAAATTAATCATGCCTCTCGCAACTGCTTCACCAAGTTCTCTCCCATCCAAGCTATCAATATTTTCTTCTATATAACCTTTTCTCTCAAATACATCTCCTATTACTTTAAGCTGGTCTTCAATTGCTGGAGCAAAAAAGACTGTATAATAAATATTCATTATTCCACAGACTCTGCCGTGACTGCTTGCATCTACTAAAGAAAAACTGGTCAGATGGCCGCCATTAGTACCACCTACCATAATTGAATAAGCTCCCAAATCTGTTGCCAATCCCAAAGCTTCACGGGCTTCAGTATCATGTAAATCATCAATCACCTTAGGTGTGTTTTCAACTATCAGCTCTAATGCTGTAGAGGCAATTTCTTTTTCTAAATCATAATTTTCCTGATCAATACCATAAAAAACTTCCAGACAGTGGGCCATTCCATCAAAAGCACCATCTACTGTAACCTTTAAGGGCATAGTTTCTGATATCTTATAATCAAAAACAGATTTATCAGGAATAATTGCCTCATCTACAATTAATTTTTTCTGGCCGCTTACTAGATCTGTTACATTTGAATATTTTGTTAGATGAGCCCCAGAACTCGATGCAGTTTGAATAGCTATGATGGGAGTTAAATGTTCTCTGCTGTGCTCTAAAGCTTCTGTTACAATACCGGTTCCAAAGTAGCTGTCAATTTCCGGACTGTAATGACCAAGAGAAGCCAGCACATTAGCAGCCTTAACCGCATCAATTGTACTCCCTCCTCCAATCACAACTATAGAGTCAGGTTCAAAAGTATGAATATATCCTGCCAGCCGATAGACATCTTCCCGGGGAGCATTAGGTTCTGCTCCCGGCAGCAATCTATTTCCAGCTATTTTTATCTTATTATTCTTAAATGATTTCTTAACTTCTCTGACAGCAGTTTCCAGATAAGTATCATTAGAAATTAATAAGGCATTCTCTCCAAATTCTTTTGCGTATTCTCCTACTCTATTTAGAATCCCAACACCTAAAGCATATTCATCTCCTTTAAAGTCAAATAAAAGACCTTCTGCTTTTTCTTTTAAATCCATTTTAGATATACCGCCTTTCGTGAAGTTTTTAAATCTCAGAATTATCTTAACTTACAACATTCTGAGGCTTACCAGCCAACCATTTTTCGATATTAGCAAAAACTATCTCAGCTCTCTTTAAAAATGCTTCCTCAGTTGCAAAGGCCGTATGAGGTGTTAAGATAGTATTTTTAGCATTTAAAAGTGGGTGATCTTCTGGAATAGGCGGCTCCATCTCAAAAACATCGATGCCTGCTCCAGCAATTTCTTCTTTATTTAACGCTTCTGCTAGAGCCTCACTATTAACTACCGGACCCCGGGCTGTATTAATTAAAACTGCAGTCTTTTTCATTAAAGCAATCTCTTCTGCGCCAATTAAATTAACAGTCGAATCTTTGAGAGGTACGTGCAGGCTCACAATATCACTTTTCTGCATCAGTTCAGCAATCGACAGATATTCTACACCAAGTTCTTCTCCCAGCTGATGGTCTTTATGGTCATCAACCAGAATATTGCAGCCAAAGGCATCTGCAATTCGAGCAGTCTTCTGTCCAATTGAACCAAAACCAATTATGCCAAAGTTTTTTCCTGCCAGTTCATTTCCAATAAGTCCGGCTCTGGTTTTGGAAGCTCTAACTGCCTGATCAGAATCTTTAATCTTACGCATTAAATCAAGGGTCAGTCCAAATGCCAGCTCTGCCACAGCCTGATTGGCATAACCGGAAGAATTGGATACTAAAATATCATTTTCTTTACAGGCCTCCATCGCGATATGATCAAAACCTGTAAAAGCAACTGAAATCATCTTTAAATTTTCTGCAGCATTGATTACCTCTGCAGACAGCGGCTGATTGGCAATGATTAAAATCTCAGCCTCTTTCACTCTTTTAATCATTTCTTCATCATCTTCTGCTCGCTTGGAATAAGCGGTCAATTTATGTCCCTCAGCTTCCAATCTCTGTCTGTATTCTTCAATCTTGATCATCGAAATATTGATCGGCTCAATCATCACAATTTTCATTTTTGAAACCCCCAAATATTTTTTTAGAAAATTAACAAATTTCAACAGCACATAAATGCTATTTTAAGCACCTTTTTCTTCTTTAATCTTTTCATAAGCATCATTAATCTTTTTAAATTCCTGTTCAGCAAAATCTACAAATTCTTCCGGCAGTCCCCTGCCAATTACATTATCTGGATGAAAATCTTTTGCCTTTTTACGATATTGACGTTTAACTACTTTAAAATCTGCCTCAGGTGAACATTCTAAAATCTTATAATATTTTTCTAAATCATTAGTATCCACATACTGAGATCTGATGCTTTCATACTGATTGTCATTTAGCTTAAAGATTTTTTTAGCTTTTTTAATATATTCCTCTTCTTTATGATGAAAATCATTGTCTGCTACTGCAACCCGCATTAAAAGATCAAACATCCCTAAAACCAGAGTCTGCTCACTTTTAAAATTATCATAAAACTGTTCTGCATATTCTTCAAAACTATTGTTTTTCTTTTTAGCTTCATCAAAAACTCTAATTGCCAGTTTACGAGCTTCTCCCTGCAGCTTGAGCTCATGTTTAATAAATCGATCAATAGTTTTAATCTCGTTTCTGGTTACAGCCCCATCAGCCTGAGCAAACTTTGCCAGCATCGAAAAAATACTGGTAAAAAAGATTGTCTGTTTTTCTTCCTGCTGATTTAAATTATTCTGCTGTCTGTAAGCCTGCTGACTGCCAGCATTATCACTGCTCTGATCAAAATGATTACCAATTGCAGCCCCAATTACTGCTCCTAAAGGGCCACCAAAAGACCAGCCAACTGTTCCTCCAAGAATTTTTCCCATCCAGGCCATAAATAAATACCTCCATTTAAATTAATTAGTTCTTAACCTTATATCCAATCTTGAATAAATAAGTAACTACTAGTAAAAGTATAACAGCCAGACTGCTGATTATTAAAGCTGAAAAAGCAGGCGCCATATCTGACTGACCAACAAAAGCAAAGCGAACTGCATCTACCATATAAAAAACAGGATTAAATAAAGATACTTCACTCCAGATTCCGGGCAGCCCTTTAACAGAATAAAAAACTCCACTTAGAAATGTCAGCGGGGTAATAAAGAAGTTGGAAAAAATAGAAACATGATCAAACTTCTCTGCCCATAAACCGGCGACAATCCCGAAAAGAGAGAAAATAGAAGAAACTAAAATAGCAAAAAATACTGCTAAAAATGGGTGGGCAACTGCTCCTCCATAAAAGAAAGTAGCCACTAAATAAGTTACACTACCAACTACAAGCCCTCTAACCATTCCCCCGATCATAAAACCTAAGGTTAATTCAATATAAGAAAAAGGGGCCAGCAGAAAATCAATGATAATCCCATTATATTTAGCTCCAATTAAGGAAGAAGATGTATTAGCAAAGGAGTTCTGAATCAAACTCATCATAATTAAACCGGGAACTATAAAATTAATATAGGGGATTCCATAACCTGCAACCTCTCGATTCTGAAAGGAATAAGAAAAGATAATTAAATATAAACCAGTTGAAATTAGAGGGGCAAAGATAGTCTGAATCGCTACTTTAGAAAATCTTGCAACCTCTCTTTTAACCAGACTAAAGAAAGTGATGTTATTAATTATCATCACCTCCCAAATTAGTCAGCTTAATAAAGACATCTTCCAGCTTTGCACTCTCAATATCAATATCAACAATCTCTAAATTTAAAGCATTAATCTTTTTAAGTATTTTATCTAAATCTTTTTTGGCAGTTTCTATTTCAATCTGCCGCTGATCATCATTTAATTTAAAATCAATTTCGACCAGTTCTTCCTCTAAGCCGTGAGCTGCATCAGCAAATTTGATCTTAATGATTTTTTTATCTATAGAATTGATTAGACTTTCTTTGCTGTCAACCTTAACTATCTTACCTTTATTCATAATTGCAATCCGATCACATAATGCCTCCGCCTCTTCTAAATAATGAGTAGTTAAAATTATAGTCTTTCCTTCTTTATTTAAGTTGATTACATATTCCCAGAGGCTGTTTCGGAGTTCAACATCAACCCCGGCAGTAGGCTCATCTAAAACAATTATTTCCGGATCGTGAACTAAAGCTTTTGCAATTAAAAGCCTTCTCTTCATTCCCCCTGATAACTGTCTGGGACCTATATCTGCCTTATCAGCCAGACTTAAAGCCTCCAGCAACTCATCAATTTTTTTGCTATTATCTTTAATCCCAAAATAACCGGAATGCATCTCCAGTGTTTCTCTAACAGTAAAATAAGGATCAAAAGTAATCTCCTGAGGTACAATTCCTAAAGATTTTTTAGTTTCTCTATAATTTTTAATTATATCTTGTCCAAGAACTGTAACTGTTCCCGAATCCTTATGGACTAAACCACCCAAAATACCAATTAAGGTGCTTTTCCCAGCCCCATTAGGACCGAGCAGCCCAAAAAATTCACCTTTTTTGATATCTAAATTTATATCCTCTAATGCCTGTAAATCACCATATGTCTTATTTATATCTCTAATTTTGATTGCTGTTGACATTTTTTCCTCCTTATATCTCCCAAAATGGGAAGCTCTATTCTTATCTATTTTCTTTTAATTTACACAGTATCTCTCATTCTGGACATTGATTTTTTAATGGTAGCCGTCAGCCAGATTGCCATCATTAGAAAAGAAACTGATTCAGCTATCGGGAAAGCAAACCAGGTAGCACTCAGACCAGAAAATTCTCCCAAAAGATACATGCCGGGAACTAAAAGTATTGCCTGTCTTAAAAAAGTAATGGCAAAACTGGGCATTCCCTTCCCAAGAGCCTGAAAAGTTGACACTCCAACTATATTTAAAACCATAAAAAAGTAGGATAAACTAACTCTTTTTAAGGCCCCAACTCCGATATTTAAAAGCTCAGGATCACTGTTAAATAATCTGATAATAGCAGCTGGAAACAGCTGAAAGACTATAAAACCAATCACTCCAAAGCTTAAAGCGGCTGCATTACCAACTAAGATAGTTTTTTTCATCCTTTCTGGATTATTATGTCCAAAATTATAGCCGACTATCGGCAGATAACCCTGAGTTAAACCAAAAACCATCATCAAAAAGAATGACTGCATTCTAAAAATTAAACCCATAACAGCTATTGCAGTCGAAGAAAAAGCGCCTAAAATTAAATTAATAAATACAATTGAAACACTAAAAAGTAACCTGTTTGCCATTGCCGGAATCCCAATATTATAGATTTCTTTAATAATCTGAAAATCAAATTCAAAATCCTCTAATTTTAGAGTTAACTCATTTTTATCACTAAATAAAACAAAAACAATAAAAATTCCACCAATAAAACGCGAAAATACTGTTGCATAGGCTGCACCAGCTACTCCAAGCTGTGGAAATGGTCCCAGCCCAAAAATCAAGAAAGGATCAATAATCATATTTAAGACTGCCCCAATAATCATAGTCAGCATCGGTAAAAATGTGTTTCCCTCTCCCCTCAGAATATAGTTAAAAGTAGCAGGGATAAAAATTGCAATCGAGCCGGTTAAAATTATATTGATATACTGATAACCTAAATCTATTAAAACCGGATCATCAGTAAATAATCTAATAATGTTTTCTGAGAAAAATATTCCGAGCAGACCACCCAGAATTCCATAAATAATTGCAATAAAAAAGACATGCTCTGCAACATTGTTGGCACGCCGCTTATTACCCTGACCTAAAAGCCTTGAAATTAGAGAACTTGTACCAACCCCGGTCCCAACTCCAACTGCGATTAAAAACATCTGCACCGGAAAAGAAATTGATAAAGCCGAGAGAGCATCTGTGCTCAGCCGGCCGACATAAATACTATCTACTATATTATACATAGCCTGAATGATCATCCCTATTATTGCAGGAGCTGATAATTTAAAAAGTAATTTTAATATCGGCTCCTCACCCATTCTGGCTGATTTTGATTCTAATGCCATTTTAGCCCTCCATTATTTGTTCTAATATTTATTGATAGTTTTAAAAAATCTAATCTGCCTGCAGCTATTACTAAAACTTGAAAAATCCCCTTGCTGGCAGAACAGATTTTATTATCTAATCTGGACTCCATAAGGGGATTATATCATTAAGTTAGCTATATTTAAACTAAATTATACTTATCATTTTTAGATTCTAGAGCTGGAATTTAAAATCAAGTTAAACTTTCGGCTGCAGGCCAGACTTGTCTAAAAAGATAAATAAGGGTTTTCTATATATTCTGCAAAATCTTTTTGCACTGTAGTTTCAAATTCAAAAAAATATTTTTATAAATATATATTCATTTAATCACTGTTATAGTAGGGATAAAAAAATATGTCATTTTAGAACAGTCAAATAAACTGTTCTAAAATGACACATTGGTTAGAAAAATAGTGTTTTTTAATATTTTTCCACTTAAATATTTAATTTATTGCTTTAATTGCTAATTTATATTGATTATTTTTTTCATTTTTATAAAATTGAAGATTTTCAGCATCGACTTTTGAATTTATAACCATATTTGCTGAAAAGATTAATCATTTATCTCACCGGACAGGCTCCTGTTTCACAGGAAGCATCATCTATTTGTCTTTCTAAATATTCAGTTTCATACTTAGAAACCAGAGAAGGATTAAACCTTGCCATCTCTTCTACCCGTTGATTATATTCTTCTTCTGTAATTTCTTCATAAGGCATTAAATCATAGAAATTATCATTATAGGAAATAAAGGAAATACCAACAACACTATTCCAGTTCTCCCATAACCATTCTTCTACAGCTTCCCATTCATCATCACGCACATGAACAGTGATTGAAGCATTATGGTCAACATAGTTTTCCATAAACATCTTATATGTTTCCAGCTGTTCTATTGCATCTACATCCCCTTTAACTTCTCCTTCAGGAGCTTTAACCGGGAATTCTACAACCAGTGTTTCTGGATTTTCTGGATCCTGACCAACTTCTGGATGAATTGGATAATCCAGTTCTTCACAGACTCGGGCCAGCGGATCAGAAGCAGAAATACGTACCCGCCTCAAATAATGAGCACTGTGTGAATAATGAAGTCCACTAGAAACTGTAGGCATCTGAGTCTGTGTTCCCTCAGGTTTAATAGTTGTGATCAACTGCGGCTCATTATCTCCTACATCTTTCGCAATTTCTCCCGCAGCCTGATGAGCAGCTTCTCTCAGTTCCTCAAGCAGCTGAGCTTCCTGAGCTTCATCCAATCCAGCAGCATTTTTCATATCCTGCCAGCCAGTTAGAGAAGTACCAATTAATCTATCTCGTTTATTAATCTGATCCCATTCTGGTAATTCAAACTCAATCAATGCCATCCTGTAACCTGCTCTGGCAGAAAGTTCCTGTGCTTCAAACATCGCTTCCTTATCGATATTACCTTCCTGATCAACAAAAGACATTACATTTAAAGAGGTTAAATTGCAGACTCCTCTGGAATCAAGTAAAATTTCAGCACAGGGATTAACTCCCATAAAGTTATCACGGCGGCGGCTTCCCTCAACTGCATTGATAAAGCCAGGCTCACCACTAAAGCGCATCTGTTTAACATGCCACTTTAACTGCTCCCGAGTCGGTTTGCCCTCATAGAAAATACTATTATTGCTCATCTGACGGTGAGATATTTCCTTATTAATTACCCATTCATCATCTTCTTTAATATATAAATTACTCTTAGCCTGAGCAATTTCCTTATCATCTTGACTGAAAAGACAGATCTGAGAGGAGCGTCTAACTCCACCAGAGACAACATTCTCGGCAATAATATTAGCAATATCCATTGCATCAATAGCTTTTAATTTTACCCGCTTAATCTCATCTAAAGCTCGGTCCGGCTTTTCGGAAAGCAGTTTATCAATTTTTGTAAACATCCGCTTTAAGCTCTGATGACCGGAAGCTGTTCCCCCAAAGGTTTTAAGTTTTTCACCCTTTGGACGTACAGAATCATAATTAAATATAATTCTCTTTAGAGGACGATATGCATGATCAACTAAAAATTTAAAGTAGTATTCCAGCGACTGAATCCAGCCTTCTTTGGAATCACCTACATTAATTGTTACTACATCATCTTCGTCAAAATCAAAGTCTGTATATTCTCTTCTTTCATCACTGTCTACCGGCTCATAATATTTATGAATAACTTCAACATCTGTTCTGATCTTCGGCAGCTGCTCTACATCACGCGGCAGAACTCGAAATCCAACTCCGGATCCGATCATGAGCAAATAAAACAAATCCTGATAAGCTTTAAAACTATCGATAACTGTAAAGGAACAGTTATAGTTGCTCATTCCATATTTTTTGCTGGATTCTGTACTTGCTGTCCAGAGTGTACGACCAGCTAAAAAATTCTTTAAGTTATAGACATTCTCATAAAGTTTTTCGGCTTCTTTTTTGGTAGTCTTAGCCAGTGAGCAGTTATATTCCACAGCTCTCTTAACTGTTTCCCACCAGTACTCCCGACGCTGTTCATCTTCAAGCCAGCGGGAATATGTTCTGTAATAAATAAACTCTCCCAGCTCAGTTGGAAAGGGATTGGGTTGGTGCTTATATTTACTTAAGAATTCATTTGTTAAAAGTGGATTTTCTCTTTCCTTTTTTCTATGAATTCTTGACTGCTGTCTTTTGTTTCTGTATAAAATATAGACCTTGGCTGTTGCAACATAAGCTGCCTTCATCAATTTTTCTTCCACTAAATCCTGGATTTCTTCTACCTTTGGTACTCGGTCCTGATTATAAAATTTTGTAATTAGAGCTGATTCTACATCTAAAGCTACCTGTTCTGCTTCATCCTCGGTCGCATCTTCTCCAGATTCGACCATTGCTCTATAAATTGCCTTGGTAATCTTATCCCGACTGTAAGCGACTTCTCTCTCATCACGTTTAATTACCGTCATGTCGGATTTACTCAAAATAAAAACCTCCTTGGAATTTTTGTACATTTATATTATTTATTTGTCTATTTATATACTGAATAATAATTATAGCATAAAACTTATGATTTATAAATTAATTTTCCAGTCAAAATATCTAATAGCTAAACAGGAATTCAGATTAAATCTATTATGATAGAAATGACTAACTCTCTAAAATATTTATCATAGCCTCAGGCACAAAAGCTAATTGTTTAAACTATTGCTGCCTCAATTTTATAAATTCCTCTGCAAGTTCAGGATCAAACTGAGTTCCTGCACATTCATTTATCTCTGCCAGCGCTTCTTTTTCAGAAACAGCCTGACTGTAGGGACGATTGCTGGTCATTACATCATAAGCATCGATGATTGAAATAATTCTTGCTAGATAAGGAATATCTTCTCCAGCCAACTCCCTGGGATAACCACTGCCATCCCAGTGTTCATGATGAGCGTATATCTCATCTGCCACCATGGCAAATTCTTCTGAGGCAGAGGCAATCTTATAACCCTGTTCTGAATGTTTTTTCATAATCTCCCACTCATTATCAGTTAATTTATCGGATTTATTTAAAATCTTCTCACTGATATTAGTTTTACCTATATCATGCAGAGTTGCCAGCAGAGAAAGCCTGTTTAACTCAGAATTTGAAAGTTCAACTTTTTCGCCAAAGTCAAAGGCCAGCCTGGTCATTCTAACAGCATGTTTTTTGGTTTCACTGCTTTTTGCAGCAAGTGTGTTTAAAAGACCCTGCACAATTTTACTTTTACTGCTTCTGCTTTCAGATAATTTGTTCTGATACATTCTGTCATCAGCTTTTTTTAAAATCTCTGTTATTTTCTCTTCCGGCCTATTTTTAGTAGCCCAGCCCAGAGCTATAGAAATCAGGATTTCACTTTTAGCGTCAGCCATTTTTGATTTAATTCTCTCTATCACCTGCTTTGCTTTTTTCTGATCTGTCTTTGGCAGCAGAATAGCAAACTCATCTCCACCCTGTCGGGCCAGAATATCTTCTTCCCTAACTGAACTTTTTAAAATTGCTGCAGCTTTTTTAAGCAGCTGATCTCCTTTTTCATGTCCGTAGCTGTCATTAATAATTTTTAAACCATTTAAATCTGCCATAATCAGACTGATCGGCAGCTGTCTTTTGGTATCAAGTCTCTGCATCTCTTCTTCAAAAAAGCGGCGGTTATATAAACCGGTCAGTGAATCATAATAGGTTAGTTTTCTAATTCTTTTCTCATCTAAATATCTGGCAAAGGCACTGGTGATAACATCAGTAAATATCTGAAACATATTAATTTCCTGATTACTGAAATTCTTCTCTTTCTGAACAGTATCAAAACCAAAAAATCCAAAAAGTTCATTTTCGATAAAAATAGCCAGAACCAATAATGATTTTACATTTTGAGCTGCCAGCAATTCTTTTTCACCTTCTGCTGCAGCCGGCAGCTTATCTAGATCTTCAATCTTAATAATACTTTTATTTTTTAATTCTTTAAACCACCAGTTAAATTTAGCAGTTGATAACTGCTTCAACCTTTCCTTCTGTGCTTCTACTCCTGCCGCTGACCATTCATGGGTGTTGGTCATAGTTTTCCCGTCATCTGAAAATTTAAAAATATAACTGCGCTCAACTTCAAAAAAATCAGCTATTTTCCCAAGTGAATTATTCAAAATCCGATCAATATTGCCGCTATTTACAGTTAATAGTTGAGATGATATTTCAGCCAGTGTTTTCTGAAATTGATGCTGAATTTCCAATTCTTCTTGCTGTTTTCTTCTTTCGGTAATATCCTGAGCCGAACAGACGACATACTCAACTTCTCCCTCATTATTAAGCATCGGGTTTTTAACTATTGAAAGCAATCTTTTTTCATTATTACTGTTTTCAGTCCACTCTTCAGTTTTAATTTTTCTTTTTTGTTCAAACACTTCTTTATTGCCCATTCTGCAGATTTCTGTTTCCTGCTCATCCAAAAAAGTAGAGACCCTTCTATTTTCTATTTTTTCTTTTGGAATTCCTAAAAATTCTGCATGAGCCTCATTTGCCCGACCATAAACCAGCGGCTCTTTTAAATACCAGAGCTGAGTATCAATTGTATTTAAAATTATTTTCTGTTCCTCAAGACTTTCTTTTAAATTATCATTATTATTCTGCATATTATACTTAACAAAATAGCTTAAGGCAGCTATTATGAAATAAGAACTAAAATAAAATATTATAAATTCAAAACTTTTTTCTTTAAAAATTAAAGCTGATGTCAATATTAAAACCAAAAAGAAATTAGTAATTAAATTTCTTTCATCAGCCTTAAAAATTAAATTAAACAGGGCAACAGCAGCTATCATGGTAAGAGCAAGTTCTAATGCAAAATCCAGTTTATAATTATAATATAACAGCTGCAATACTGAATATAAACTTAAAAAATAGCTAAATTTATCTACATTTTCTTTAATCAATTCTATTTTAAATGATAGAAAATAAACTGCTAAAAATAAGGAAATACTAAATATCCTATTCCCCAAACTCATTGGATCTACAGCATCTGCAATAAAATATAATAAAAAATATATTGCATAGAAAAGAGGTATCAGCAGTAATGTTTTTCGATAGTAATTTGATTTTTTATAAATTTTGTTCATCTTTAATTTGGATTACTAAAAAAATCCAATTTAATCCTCCTCTTTAAATTTAAACCTTAAATAGTAATTATTATTGTAGCATTTATTAAAGACTATTAAAAGAAATGATCCGCCTCCAAAATAATAGAAAGATGAAAAACTTAATTAAATAAGAAAAATTAAGTTCTTCATCTTTAAGATTATCATATATTTAATTATTATCAAACAAATTTCAGCGGTGAATTTCTTCTTTTTTGCCCTGATAGACCTCAACCTGCTCCCAGGTGGGCAGACCTTCTATATCACCCTTAACTGTTATACATAAGGCTCCAACTAAATTGGCCAGTTCAACTGCATCTTTAATCGGCAGTTCTCGTAAAAGACCGCTGATTAAACCAGCTGCAAAGGCATCCCCGGCTCCTATCAGATCAACAATCTTATCCACACAGTAGGGCTCGACATGTTTAATTTGATCACCCTGATAATATAAAGCTCCTTCGGCCCCAATCTTAAGCACTATTAAAGATTCAGGCTCCATCATCTTGTAAAAACCTTTGATTATTTCTTCCGGATCAGAAAGACCGAGCAAAATTTCTCCCTCTTCAACTCCCGGCAGCAGAACATCCACCTGAGGAATTATTTTTAACATTATCTCTCTCATTTCTGCAACATTATCCCAAAGTTTAAGCCTCAAATTGGGATCAAAAGAAATTTTTAAATCATTTTCTCGAGCCACTCTTAGTGCCTCGAAAAATGCCTGCTGAGCACTCTGACTTAAGGCCGGGGTGATTCCTGTTAAATGAAGATGTTTTGCCTTTTTTATATATTCTTCATCTATATCTTCTTTTGCCAGATGGCTGGCAGCAGAGTTATCACGATAATAAAAAACTTTTGGTTCTTTAGTTGTATGCATTTCTTTAATCAACAATCCAGTTCTATGCTCGGCATCTCTTCTTACCTGAGAAACATCTACACCTTCACCTCGGACAAAAAACTCGACATAATCACCAAGTGGATCTTTGCCCAGTTTACTGATCCAGCCTGACTTAAAACCAAGACGCTTAACCCCAATTGCCACATTAGATTCCGCTCCTGCTATATATTTAGAAAAATGGTTCAAATACTTTAAAGAACCTACCTCATTTGGTGCCATGGCAGCCATTGTCTCTCCCATAGTAACAAGATCAATCATTTAAAATTCCTCCTAAAAAATAAATAATTTTTCTTTTATGTTAAAATTGAAAAAAGGCCACAGCCTGAACTGAAGCCCTCTATTGGAATAAAATTATTAACTATGTATTTCTTAATTCTCTATTTATCTTTTAACTCTTCCGGAAGCATTTCCTCCAGCTAGAGTTTCTACCTCTTTAACACTTACATGGTTAAAGTCACCCGGTATTGACTGTTTTAAAGCAGAAGCTGCAGCACCAAATTCAGCCGCTTCCTGAAGCTCTTTACCTGTAACTAAGGAATAAATTAAGCCGCCAGCAAAGGAATCTCCTCCACCAACACGGTCAACAATATCAATTTCGTATTTAGCTGACTGGACAAAGTTTTCTCCATCAAAGAGGATAACTAACCAGCCATTACGAGAAGCACTGTGGCTTATTCTTAAATGACTTCCTACTAACTCGAGGTCAAAACGATCGATTAACTGTTTTGCAACATTTTTATAACCTTCAACATTTAAGTCACCACCAGTAATATCAGAACCACTTTTAATATCAAATACCATTTCGGCATCTTCCTCATTAGCTATTACAACATCAGTATATTCCATCAAATCTTCCATCACCTGACCCGCTCTTTCTTTGCTCCAGAGCTTGGCACGGTAGTTTAAGTCACAGCTTACCTTAACCCCATACTTTTTAGCAGCTTTTACAGCTTCTAAAGTAACATCTGACATCTTTTCACTTAAAGCAGGAGTAATTCCAGTATAGTGGAACCAGTCAACACCAGCAAAAATTTCTTCCCAGTCAAAATCTGCACTTTCAGCTTCAGCAATTGCAGAGTGAGCTCTATCGTATACCACATTTGATGGTCTCTGACTTGCACCATTCTCACAGTAATAGATTCCTAAACGGTCTCCACCGCGAGCAATATAGTCTGTTTTAACTCCAAAACGGCGAACTTCATTTAAAGCAGCCTGTCCAAGTGGATTTTCAGGTAACTTAGTTACAAAACGAGCATCCAGGCCATAATTTGCTAAAGATACAGCCGTATTTCCTTCTCCACCACCATAAATAACATTAAAAGAATCTGCCTGAATAAAACGCTCATGATCCGGTGGGGTCAAACGCAGCATAATTTCTCCAAAAGTAACAACTTTCTTAGACATAATATAAAAACCTCCTGATAATTTTTATAATAAAATTCAATAAAAACAATTGGTTCTTTGACAA
>Ga0306868_1000976_pt1 | contig 16239 bp, 23 predicted proteins | sample AntRauTorckE6832_FD_190411 | JGI IMG/M metagenome (GOLD analysis project Ga0306868, IMG submission 190411) | Saline lake microbial communities from Rauer Islands, Antarctica - Metagenome Torckler E6 #832 (v2) (version 2) | ecosystem: Environmental > Aquatic > Non-marine Saline and Alkaline >... | reverse complement strand
TTCCTGAAATATCGGTTAATCCTGGCTTTATTTCTACCCATTCACCGTCCCATGTGCATTCAGGTAACCGCATTATAACACGAGAGCCGAAGAACCTGCCGTTGCCATCCCCCATTGTATTGCTGTAATTAAATAACCCGACCATGACCCCCTGAAAAGTTATCTTTGGCCTTATGTATTGTGACTTATAAACATCCTGACACAATAGATTCAACTCTTTCGTATCACTACCTAATTTAGAAGTCCACTGATAAGCCCTGCCCTCGCCTGATAAAGACATTGCATTTTTTGCCATTAATTGAGAGTTGACAACATCAGAATCCCTAAAGAATATTTCTAAATCATATCCTCCACCATATACGTTATCCATATCAATCTCTAAAGTCTCCACAACCTCTAATAAGCCATTTAGAAACTCCACCTTAACATCATCATAATACGTATACTCATTGTCCTGCCACGCATAGAACCGGATTAATACTTCATAAGTTACGCCTGGTTTATCAGGTATTTCGGGGGTGATCTTTTCAAAACTTTGCCATTGCCTTTCATGGATTGATGTTTCGGGGACAAAGGGCCATAATCCGTAATCAAACCAACTATTGTTAGAGGCAAACCATTTTGTCGTACCGTCATCTAGGATAATCTGAGGCTCATATACCGCTGATGGTGTATCTGGTGGGAACAACCCCGATTGTTGGAAAGTTTTCCATTGCCCCGAGACTCTGAAATATTGTAAATTACGCCCCGTTAATCCCGTTGTGCCGTGATAGGTCGTTTTATATTCTAAGTAATAATTATTATTAAAATACTCTAACCTCAATCCCTGAGTGCCATTCTCAACATGCGCCAGAAGGCCAATGTTATTACTATCTGTATAATAATCACTTATTGCACTCGCATTATCAAAAGAAGTATCTAAAAGCAACTGATTTTTTAAAGGGAAATTAACATTAATAGATGCACGGGGTAACGTTGTCTTTATAATCGCATCATTATTAATGAATCTTAAATAGTCCGTACTTGAGGCATCATTATCACTCAACTCTTTATTATATAGATCCGATGTGCCAGAAGTTACGACATTCCCAGCTGAATTAATCTGTCTCCATATGGTCGAATCAAATAGCTCTGCTATCCTTGTGATGTGCCACTTCCCCTGTTCCATGTAAATCACGGCATTAAAAGGAGTTAATATTTTCTCAAGCACATCATAACAGGATAAGGCTTCCAGTGTCTCCTCATCTACAAAAGCCTCCTGATCAATATAAACCTGTTTTAACGGAGAATAATTTGTCGCGCTATCCATGCCATCCTCATACACATTCACCCTCTCAACAAATCCGAGCGATAAATTTAATTTAGCCAAAAGTTTTATAAGGATATTCAATGCAGTATCTCTCCCCCTATATAATGCACCGCTATTTTTATAAGGTATCCCCGAGAGCATGCCCAACCCATCGGTTGCCATTAGCTGAACTATGTTGGGAGCTGCTTTATATGGCCTTTGATAATTCCCTGCTAATACAAATCCCATCCAATAGACAACAGCGTCTATCTTTAGCTCTACCCGGCACTCATTTTGCTTTATAGCCAACATTTCATCGAGCCGATCAACAGTGTCCTGATACAATGACATGGTACATACACTTGCACGAATAGGCTTATATATATCATCTGAGTCAGCGTTCCATGATATCTCCATCCCCTTGGATCTTAGTTGAATGGATGACCCTGAATAACCGTCAAATTGAAGGTTTATCAGTATCGTTCTTTGATACCGATCTCTGAAACTTGTATAATATTTGGTCACAAAAGCCATTAATACAATCTGTTATTTAATTCTGATGTTTGATTATATGCCGTTACTAAATTATTGCCTCTTATATATAATTCCTGACTATCTGATCCCGATCCTCTGGGCTCAAAAGTCTTTATTTTATCTCCGTTATCTTTATTTGAAGATGCGAACGCTCCGATCCCCTTTAATGCAAGCCCCCCCACTATTAACCCCAGTCCCTGCGGAGTTGCTACCCCTAACTTAATCCCAGCTGCAATTGCAATATCGCCTAAGGCTGACACTATCATTGCGCTTAACTCATTTAAAGTATCTTGTAATGTTTTCGTTCCGGCAGCGACCCTCCCCAGTGATTCAGCGAATGATGAACCTATCTGCGTAAAAGTCCTTGTTAAAGTATCTGATATTGAAGCTCCTTTCTTTACAGATACCCTCTCCACATCCTCTAAGGCAGGCTCTATTTTCAGCAAAGAGGATATCATATTCTCAACCTCTGAATCAACCTCTGCGGAGAAGTCTGATATACCACTGTTCTGCAAAGATACACCTATCAAAGATAAATCAGGGCCCTCATATTTAGTTATCTCCCCCAGTGCTTTTGTCTTAGCTTCGAGTAATTTTATCTCGTAATTTAATTGCCCTATTTCAGATATAGACGCATTATCCCTGCTTTTCTTTAGAGTATCTATTTGCTCTTTTAAATCATTAATCGAGCCCCTTTTGATCTCCGTCTCATCAACAATCTGAGTTGTAAATTCCTCAGATACTTTCCCGTAATTCCTCAATTCAGCTATCTGAACCTTGAGCATTTCGGCTTTCTTCTTATCAAAACCCTCGGCCATAGCTAAAGCCTTGATATATTGCAGTATTAAATCATTAACTGCTTTCTGCTCCGCCTGTTGCTCATTCTGCGATACACCTAATTCTAAGTATCTATTAGCTAAAGTCTTTACCTCCTTCGCATCCTCTATGACCGCATTTTTTGTTGAGTCATCCCAAACCTGCTTTCTTATTTTCTCTGCACCGTCAAAAACACGCTGTAACCCATCGGCCATTAATTTAAGCGTAGGAACCACCTTAACAAGTATCTCAGTCACCAGACCGCCTATAGTCTCCTTTAGATCACCGAGTTGATTATCTAATTGCTGCAACGGCCCTGTTCCAACCTTAGCTGCTGCCTCTGCCTGACCACCAAAAGCGGATGTTAATCCATTGGCCAAGCTGGTTAGTCTCTCAGTTGATCCGACATTTCCCTCGACCTCGATACCATACCTTGATAATGCGTTAGTGCTTGATCCTAATGTCTTACTTACCAGGTCAGCTGCACCGGCTAAATCCATACCCTTAGCTGCTGCCAGATCCTGAACTAGAGGGATAATAGTTTTTATCTGATCCTCCTCCTTAACAAAAGCAGCTATAAGAGCCTGAGCCCTTATAGTCTCTTCATCGCCGAATAAAGTAATCTTTTGTAATTCCTGCGCTTGCGCAATTAACTCCTGCTGTGCAGACTTCCTCCCCTTTAGAGCTACAAGTAATTGATTTTCTGCCTGCGCCTGAACGTTATACGCTTTAGTAGATGCCTTTGCAAAATTAACAATCGCACGAACACCGAAGGCAGCCACAATAGCAGGTCCGAGCGTACCAACAGACTTTTTGAAGTTACCTAGCACTGAATTGCTCTGCTTAATACCTTTTTTAAACTTGGTATTATTTGCCGATATGACAGCTGTTAAGCTTGCTACTGTGCTAGTTCCCATGTCTCTTTTCTTAACTGTATTAACTTCTCATCATCCGGCACATCGACCGACTCGTCCCACGGTAGGGGTAATATCTTGTTAGCAACCCTGTGCTTTATCTTGTAACCATGTACTGGCTTGTTTTCAATTGATGATAGTATTAGTCTTGTCTGCTCCCATGATTCTTGTGTTCTTCTGTTCTCTGCATCATAATAACCACCAATCGCATTAAATAACTCGCTCAAATCATAATTGTACCAAAAATCCTCATATCGCATTCCCATCTGACCAAAGCATATACTCTGTAATTCATCGAATGTTATTTTTTTTTACTATCTCCCTTCTGCTCTTTCCCATAATCAGCAAACACCTCGGTGACCTTGGTAATTATCTCATTATTATCATCTGCATAATCAATGAATTGAGCTACACTTTTAAACATGCACTCAATACCCTCTTTCCTTGCTCCATCCTTTACACCAATATACAGCAATGTTAGCAGATCCATGAGATTCATCTTATTCATATCTAAAGCCAAAACCTCATTCATAGATATTTTCCTCATCTCAGAATATTCAGCCAGTGCATTCATCCCGTAATTTACCGGGATCTTAACGCTGTTTACTTCAATTATTCTTATCATATCGCTGGATCTCCACTAAGTTGAATTGAATAAGAACCAGTAACTAAGCTATCAGAATTTGCACCCGACAAGCCGATAGATGTTAGCACCCCATCGCATGAAATAAATGGAGAGCCGTTTCTTTCGATCGAAACACTGAGTGTTGTCCCGGCATTCACCAGAGTGAATAATGAAGCCCATTGAGAGCCGTCTGCCGCTAACAGATAACTGCCCGAAGCAGTACCGGATACCTTTCCGCCCATAAACTCAGCGTTCATCTCACTTGTCTGCGAAGTGGTCTCTAATGCCTCGCCTGTTATATCCAGGCTTACATCGGTGGAGGCTGCAATGATTGAACCCCCTACCTTTAATACTAATTTATACCCTAATAGTGCCATATCATTTATTTATTTATGCTGGATTTCCACTTAATTGAATCGAATAAGAACCGGTAACTAAACTATCAGAATTGCCTCCCGATAACCCTATCGAGGTGATCACACCGTCACAGTCAATGAACTTTACTGTATCCCGGTATATCTCAACCTCTAACACATTACCTGCGTTTACGTGTGCGAAGAGATTCGTCCACTGTTCACCATCCGCAGCAAGCAAGTAAGATCCGCTAACTGTACCGGATACTTTGCCGCCGATAAATTCAGCGTTCAGTCCGCTGGTCTGCGAAGTGGTCTCTAATGCCTCAGCGGTTATATCCAAGCTTACATCTGTTGATGCGGCAATGATCTCATTGACCACACCGGAGGAGTGCTGTTGCACCCTTAGCGTTAATTTGTATCCTAATAGTGCCATGTTAATTGAATTTTAAATTATATTCTTGTGTTATGTTTATCTTATCTAAATCAGGGATATATCCAGAATCGGCCTCTGAAACCCACCGGGATAGCATCAATGTTTTATCATCATATAATCCAGATGCGTTATCCATGCCAGTAAACAGTGTATCCGCTAATGATATGCATGTATCGTAATCGCTCGCATATATGTAAAGCACCAGTGTAACCTCTGTAGGTCCTGTAAAATCTTGCGTTAATGTAGGTTCAATTCGCACGGTATAAACAACATAGGCCGCTTTCGTTTCCTGTGGTGCAAAGAACGGATAGACATTTGATTCAATGTCATTAAGTAAGTCATATATAGCGGCTCTAATGCTCATATTTTTCGTGCTTTTTTCATCTCACGCTCCATTATTATTCTGATTGACCTTGATAATTTTGCTTCCATATTGGTTAAATTACTCTCAAAGAATCTATTAATTGTCAACCTACTGTTCCCTTGACCATATTCCCAAAACTTCAAGTAAAAAGGATCTTTCATATAGTCGCCTCTGGGGCCCTTTGGGCCTAAGAAATAAACAGCACTCTTTTTGCTCCGGCCAACCTTCTTGCCTATACTTCTTCTGCCAAGCCCCGGAGGGTGCCATTTATGCCCACCCGGCGTTAATGCTGTTTTTCTTATTGGCATCTCCCTTTTTAAAGGAGCAACAAAACCCTGAGCAACATTGCCAACGACCTTCTTTAAAGACTTCTGCTGTAGCTTATAATCTAAACTTGCAAAAACCCTGCTTAATTCCTGATCGCCTACTAATTTTATGTCAACATCACTCATCATCCTGCCTTGCGGCTATTAATACCGTTTCTAATCTATTTTTATGGCTTATTGATGTGATATTATAATTATCATCCCTATACCTAATCCTCATCTTTGGGGTGATTTTTTGCCCATTATTGTAATACACAGCAAAGCTTTTTACATCATTATAAACCATCATGTCGGCATTGAAATTCTCATTACCTGATACTTGGTCAACCTCAGCCCATAGCGTTAAAAAAAGACCCCATGTCTCAGTAACCCCCCCGGCTGTGCTTCGGGTTTCAGTTACCTTATATATTTCTATCTGATCATTTTTCATAACTGCGATAGTCGTTAATCAACCTCTCAACCTGCGTCATCTTTGTCTCAAGCGAATCACCGGGCCTGTTATACTCGTTATACACCCTCTGCTTAATCCCTAGCTTTATATCTGCCGGGACAGTCGTAAACCCACCGATAAAGGTTATCTCCATCGCATCACTGCGATCATATACACTCGGCAAATCAGTTATAATAATCTGAGCAGGCCTGATAGATAATGCCGTCAAATAACTATCAGTAGATAATGTTTGCAAAGTATTAGATTCATCATAATACTTAATACTTGAAATACTAGCAACTGGCCACTTAAAAAAGAATATATCCTCCTTAATCTCCTCAGGCGATAAAAACAATTTCCATGTCTGAGGCATGATAGCAAGATTAGCCCTCTGCTCTATCATCTTTGCTGTTGCCTCAATATATGATCGCACCAAATCATCATGATCATAATATGATTCAATCCTCAAGTGAGTCTTCACCTCCTCGATAGAGACAGGCAGCGTAGTGGCTTCAGTTGCTATTATGTATTTCATTTTCTAATTGTTGTAGTTTTAACTTTCGCTTTTTTAACTACAGAGTCTTTAGGCTTAGCCTGAGGTGTTATATCTTCCGCTATGCCTATTTTTATTAGATATTCACAATCCTTAAAGGGCAGGGACTTTGCACAAGCCCCCGCCTTATAAGAATATCCATAATTATGAGCTGGCTTCTTAAATCTGATAATCATCATTATACAGTTTCAAGTCCCTCAATTGCTGCAAAAGATTCCGCATGCCTTAAACCAAGGTCGAAATATCCTACACCTGTTACCCTGATCTCATCAGTCTTATCTAATGAATAGGGATTCACGATAAACTCAAGAGCACCCCATTGGCCGATAATCAGGTCTTTCCAATTTCCGAATACAACAGCTGATAATGCAGTCCCCGTTCCCCTTGTGAGAGTTGAAGGCAGTGCATTGGTGATATAAGCATTGTAACCATTAACCATACCATCAGTTAAAGGTGTAAACATCTCCCAGATATACCCGCCCTGATAAGTAGACTTCAAAGTGTTCTTCATCTTACCAGCTGCCTTAGCATTAGTAATATAAGCAAGTGAATTACCCTCAAGAGCATTGTCCTCAGCTATCATTCTCTCCAACTGGATGATATTCGCCCAGCTCAATACAGTCCCGTTACTACCGTGATCACCGTTATTGATTGCAGATGCAAATAAACCTGTGGGTTGATTCGATGTGCCTGAGCCTGTGAATACTGCCTTTTCAAGAGCATTCATGTGGCCATACATCAGCGAATCCCTTACCTCAGCCTCTACATCAACACTTGACTGGCGCAATAACTGACGTGAGAACTCAGTGTAAGCAGTCAGCCTGTTAGGCGTCAAAGTGAGAGCATTGTAAGAAGGATCAGATTGTGTTGCAATCCCTCCCTCTGATCTCCATGTTGCTACACTATCAGCAGCACGGCGTGGGAATCTAACATCACCATTCAGGTCACCTAAGATAGTCGCTCCGGCACGGCCAACAGCAAAATTGTTTCTTAGTGAACCGATAAGCCCCAAAGTGTCCTCAGGTACAGTATATCCGCCAGCAGCGTCAACAGTTGCCTGTAGAGTTGCACGGGAGTGGATAATGGTGGGGATAGTGATCGCCATGTCATCAACTGACAAACCTCCACGTGATTGCTCTTTCTTACCCTCTTCATCCATCTCCTTCTCAACACCTGTGAGCTTACCTTTAATACCCTCACGGATAAACTTCACGTAAGAGAACCTGTTTAGATCCTTCTCATCTTTCTCTGAGAAAGGCTTGCCAACAACACCGGGGATATTCTTAACCTTAGCAGCTTCTGCCTCAGCGTTTACCCTTGCCTGTTCAGCTTCGATGTTCTTACGCTTGGTAAGAGAATCCATCCTGTCAATGTCTCCGTTTAGAGTTTCTACTTGTTTCTCAAGAGCATCAAAGGATGCCCTGTTTTCATCTGTTAAGCTTTCCTTACCTTCCATGAGCTTATTCATCTCATCTATAAGGGCAGCTCTCTTTTTTCTTAATTCTTCCATTGTTTTAATTTTTATTAGAGTTGCTATTTATCGCCCACAGTAAGGGCCGTTAACTTCATTTTTGATATTCTATAATTAAATTCTCCTAAATCCCGTTTCTTCTCCTCTTTGCCTTCAATCAGATCAATCACCTCTCTGACGGTCATGGCCTCAATCTCGCTCATCCGCTTATTCCCTCCAAGTTCTTTGTAGATGAACCTCAAAGCATCATAAGTCTGCGTCCTTAACGCCTTTTTCTTTGCGTTAGGATTCGATGGGATATTAACAATCGACAGCTCAAGTAGCTCCTGACCCTCGTAATATTGCAGTGATGGATCTTCTTTTAGCTCCCTGTTCCCCATCCTCGCTTCACCAATTTCCAAGAATCCCACCGATACAGTCCTTAAGAATCCACGGTCAACCTTGCTCTTAATCTTCATGGCTAATTCATTCTCCGTATCGAAAATAACATCAACCATCAGATCGCCATCCAGGTAAGCAATACCCTTGCCGATCACATCATCAGGATTGGGTGCATTGCACATATCACCTCCGTAAACATTGTGCTGATAACCGATAATAGGATTAGAATTGAAATTCTTAATATCCCAATTGTCGATATTCAGTACAGTACCATGCCTGTCAGCATGAGCAGTAGAGGCGACAAAGGTATAAACATCATCCTTGTTCTCATTGATACGCTTATCTCTTAACTGCCCCCCTATCTCTCTTATTTTTCTATTTTCCATCTTGATTGTTATTTGTTGTTGATGTATTCGGATTCTCATACTTATCACCTTCGGGATAAGGGTTAAGATTCTCAAGGTTCCGAACCTCATTAGGATTCATCCACCTGTTAGCTATTGCAGAGGCATATAGATTAGTCCGTGCGGCTGTATCGCCTCTCAACAGATCGTTCATATTAAATCTGATTTCTTTCTCGCCCACCTCGTCATTTCCAAGTAGCTTCCATTCTAATTCGGTTTCGAACCGCTCAACGGTCGGACGCATGGCATAGGTTAGAAACTGCAAGTTCTGCACTTCGATATTAGAGAAGGTTGCACGTGAAAGATCATAAAGCAGGGGAGGAGGAACATTGAAGACCCTCGCAATATCCTGTATCTGAAATTCACGGGTGGCCAGAAATTGAGCTGCCTCAGGTGGGATAGTGATTGACTTGTACTTTATTCCATTCTCAAGTAACGGTGTTCCATGATTAACATTTCTTTTCCAGTTATCAGCAAACTGCTCACGTGCGACATCACCAAGTATCTGATCAGTCTCCAATACCGCATCTGAATGGCCTCCTTTGCCGAAGAACTCAGCCCCGAACTTCTCCGCTGCAAGCCCCAGTCCAATCGACTCGGCTGCCATTGTTATCCTTGACTTACCCTGAATCCCATCAGTGGAAATATCTTTGAAATGCAGAACATCCATCATTCTGTATTCACCATCCAGTGAAGACTCTGTACCGCTAACCTTATAGAATATCTTACCATCCCTGACAACGGGCTCGCAAAAATTAGGGTGGATGGGGCTGAGTGCAACTATCTCGCCCTTTTCACGGGTGATGATATTGTAAGCATTGCCCCATAGATCCAGATTAACACTGTTCAGCTCCCAAAAAGTATAAGCATTCATCCACGGATTAGGTCGATAAGCTAATAATTTACTAAGGCTATCAGTGATTTTTATTTTTTTGGGTCCGTTAATTTCAAAAACCTGCTTTGGGAAAGATGCTATTAGCGACCCACGTAGGGATACAGCTGCAAGTACAGCCGTGAATTTCAATGAAGTTTCTTTTGTTACCGATACACCGGATAGTGACTTACCACCCAGCGCAGTTAGTAACCACTGCTTAGGGTTTTTTAAATCTGTATCTAACTCTCTTTTTTGGCTACCGTCAAAGCCGAATTGCCACCATTTAGCCATAATATATATATATATATGGCGCAATATACAAACTATATATTTAGTTTGAAGTTATAAATTATAACTTTCTTTCAAACAAAAAACCCCTCCCGAATTAACGAGAGGGGGAAACTAAACTAACTGTGAAAAAAACTATTTTTCAAAGAAGTCTATTGGGCTTTCTCTGCCTACGTGCTTTTGATATTCAATATCTGCCTTTGCAGAAGATACAGTTTTCCCAAAAACATTGGCCAGTTGTTTTACTTCAGAGATTCCAATCTTACCTTCTCTAAGCTCTTTAAAAACCTCAATCATTTCGTTTCTTAAATCTTCGTTTTTCATGTCGTTTGTTTTTTAATGTAACGTTCTATTTGTATAAGTAACCTTTTTGATTCTATTAATCCTTGTGGAATGTCTGACGAGTTAAGTGTTGAATCCCTTGCTAAGAGCCTTCTTATATAACCATCTGTACATTGTTCTACGTATTCTTTATCGTATTCTTTAATGTTTTCTTTAATACGTTCTTTATTCTTTTGATAGTATTCTTTCTGGTATTCTTTAATGCATTCTTTATTTTTTTGCCGGTATTCTTTCTTGGCTTCTTTAATACGTTCTTTATTTTTTTGCCGGTATTCTTTATTGTATTCTTTCTTATATTCTTTATTTTTTTGCCGGTATTCTTTATTGTATTCTTTCTTATATTCTTTATTTTTTTGCCGGTATTCTTTATCGTATTCTTTAATACGTTCTTTATTTTTTTGCCGGTATTCTTTATTGTATTCTTTCTTATATTCTTTATTTTTTTGCCGGTATTCTTTAAAACATTCTTTACATTTATTTCTTCCTTTATAGAACTCAGTTTCATCTTTTTTTATTCCGCACTTAATACAAGTTTTCATATCAGTTAGTTTTTATTATTCAAATATATAAACTAATTTCTTTAGAACCAATATAAATAAGAAAACCCACCGGTGAACCTAAATCAGATATTGTAACAGTATGATATTACTGAAAGCGCATCTATCATGATCCGAATAATTTCTCCATTCTACTTCTAAATTCCTGTGTTATACCTTCATCCGATACATTTAAAAACATAGCATTAAAGTCTTTATCATACTCATTATGAAGGGGAGTATCCTGTATGATGTTTCTTTGGATTTTATCAGTTATTAATATAGGCTTTTCGCAATACTCTGCAGCATAGAGCGAGCTAACTAAATAAGCAACCTTTTCTAATCTATAACGCTCAATTATACTAATCAAATTATTAATCTTGAAATATCTGGGCAAATGAGTTTCAAAATCCCATAGATCTTCCCTGAACTCAGCTATCCTATTATAAGTACTGGCCCAGCATCTTTTATAACCCGGATCTCCTTTTCTTCGTTCCATATACTCGTTTATGTCTATGATACGCTCTTTTGCGTAGATTTTTTTTAATTGTTGCTTAGAGATGGGCTTTAAGATGAAAATATCATCATACATCATCACAAAATCCTTGCTTTTTATAGTCTTTAAAGCGGCCTGAATCTTCTTTAGCATATCGAAATGCCTGTAATATCCAAGCTTTGATGACTCCACAGCGGTGCAGGGCACGTGAATAACATCAAGCCCAGGATCATCACCCACCACAATGCACCTTGCATCACCTTTAAAGTTCTTTCTGACTGACTTTATAGAGTATTCAAGCTCGTTAAACACACCTGATTTGCCGAAATATGACGGCCCCTTTATATAAATCCAGATAAAATCCATCATCTTAGTAGTATATATTCACCATTAAACCATGACCTGACATTAATCACATCCTTAAACCTCACTGGTCTATTACCCTTATCGCTGCCGATGTATAATTTAGGATTTGCATCCCAAAGGATTTTCAGAATCAAAACCAGAACAAAAATCAAGGAGATTAAAACTCCTGCTAAAATTCTTAGTAAATATTTCATAATTTATATCCCGTTATTTTATTAGCCATATTCTCACTGTGAATTACCATGACCGCCAACTGCTTGCGGATCTTTTTGGCAGGGATTTTACTGCCTCCATCTTTATCCGGATAGCCATCTGTTAATTTATTGTGCGGACGGCAATAGCAAGTGCGTATATCTGTTGCAGGCTCAACTAAACTAAGGAATGGGCTGGTGGGCCGCTCTCTGAATCGCTCGCCTTTTAGCTGGTTTCCAGATGTATAATAGTCACCACTTACCATATCATACTGCTTGTAATCTATATCAATGACATATACCTGAGGTTGAAAGGCCAATTGAATAGCCTTCAATGCACCAGGGAGATACAGATCATCATTATCCATCCTGGATGTAATTACAAACTCAGTGTCTATCTCAGCTTGTTTGAAGTAATCACGAACATCCATTGTTGTCGGGATCATCCGGTCATCTGTTATAATCTCACTAATCACCTTATCAGGAGTTTGGCTATCGAATGACAATATCCATTTAAACGCTACTTTCTGAGACAGCACACTCTTTTTTGTCGCCTCAAATAATTTTATCCTTTCACTCATCCATTTCTCAGAATCCTCACGGTCATATATACCGTTGTTAAATCTTGTTAGAATAAAGTGACTGAATCCTGTCGATTTCTTTTTGTCTTTCATTTTTATAATTTTTACGTAAAACTCTAGATTTCTGGCCTCCCCAAATGCGATGACAATAAACTTCTTTATCTATATATCCCGGCATATGGCCGAGGCTCATTAATTTCAAATGCATATCATACTCTTCACCTGTCCATAGCTTTTCATTCATCCCACCAATAGACTTTAATATCTCAGTCCTGTACAGTGTGGTGCCGCCATGAATACGATTCATTTCTAAATTACCCTTTAGACTAAGAAAATCATCAGAATAATTACCGGGCTTGTATATCCAATTCTCATAAGTGACCTGGATGGCATTCGCACATATCCAATCGAAAGAGTCTATCCCCTCAGCTAATAGTTGTAATGCTCCGGGAGGCAGGAAATCATCCTCACATACAAACTTAACAAACTCCCCTGAAGCTTGCTTTAATCCTTTGTTAAAATTCACCGCTACAGAAGAATCTGAATAGACCGGGATTATCTCATGCATGTAATCCTGCGATTCTATTGACTCAATACACTGCTTCAAGAATCCTCTGTCTTTGTTGTAAGGTACAATTACGCTAATCATAATATTCAGTATTTAACCATTTTTCATCATCGTAAACGAACTCCCGCATCTCTTCTGATAGCAACCTATCCGGCTCAGGCTTATTAATATGCGCCTCTAAGATCACCCGGGTAGCCTCTGCACGGTCAGCAAAGGGAATCGCACCGGGGATATTGCCATTGAAGATTGATCTTCTGCCCATTAACCCCATCTCCACACAACTTAGACTCATGTTATCATGCGTAGTTAACCGAACACCCGTATGGCAGGAGGCATATAGTTTATAAAGATCATCACTGTACAACTCAACATGACCAAAAGCAGTCTTTATAAATGGCAATTTCTTACGCTTTTCAAGATCATTAACCAAATCAGTGCCATAAAAAGAATATCTATTCTTATCCCTTACATGATAATGATACAGATTACTCCCCTTGGTAGGCTCAAACCTGAGCCAATCGAATGTAACAGGAAATACAACTTTATCAATATACTCTAATCCAACAGCTTTAAGATCCGATTGTATCCAGTGAGAATGTGCGATATGCCTTATACGATCTTTGTTCTCTTTGCAGTAATTCACGAACCATGTCTGACCCTTTAACCCCATCGAATCCGACCCACTCCATACAATAACACACAGCCCCTTATGAGCGACAATCCAATGCATAACGGTTTTAGTATAACATCCGAAACATATCAGCGGATCATTCTTATCAATATCAGGAGTGTAATTGCGAACCTTATACTTTAACTTGAAAGGTTTCATAAACGACTCCATTGTAATTAATGCTTTTCTGATTCTCATTTTCGCTGATTTATCAGTACCTGTTTAAATGAATTATGATCCGAATACTTACGCTCTCCAAACAAAGCAACATGAACAGTCTCCGCAAATTCATAACAAAACTTATATGTCCTTTCCGGGTTTTCCTTTACAGTAGTTTCGTAAAGACCAATAAACTCCCTTGTACTTAGAATCATAGTATCAGAATTTTACCGGTGAACTCCTCTTTATGCTCCTCACCCATCTCCATCGCTATCGCCATAGCAAGAGCAACCATGCCATCTATCTTATCAATGCTTTTACTTTTATCAAACTTCACATTACCTGCCGCATCCATCGAGATCGAGATATTGGATAACATCCATCTCAATATTGGATTCCCATCATGAGCAATAGTCTTTAGATAAACCCTACGCTCAAGCTCACGAACAGGGCCGGACATGGATACATACCCCTGACCATAGGCATGCAACTTATCCATCGGAAACCCTGCCTTATCTAATCGACCCACTAAGCCGCCAGAGTAATACCTATCAAAAGCTACCCCCTTGATCTTGTACTTAGCAAAGATCTTTAGAATATCACGGGCCATGAACTCATCATCAAGAGCATCACCAGGCATGATGTTTAATAACCCATCCTCTTTCCATTTCCAATAGTTTACCCTGTCCTCCTTCTCCCTTACCTTGCGCTCAGGGATCCAGAAATGAGGCTTTACATAATAAACACCATCCTTTAAGAACAGCAATACAAGAGCATTGATATCTACCGAGGCAGCAATATCCAAACCACCCCAACACTCACACCCCTCAAGATCAATATCCTCCCCGACACAGTTCATCCAGTCATCATCCTTTACCCATACCTGACTTGCATCAGTCCATATATTCAAATGCTTTGTCTTGAAACTGACCTCATGAGTATTCTGATTGATGGCCTTGGTTGCCTCCTTGCGAATATGATCCCATGAAGGGCTATCCCCGATGTTGGGATTTGCTTTTGCCCAAATAGTTTCATCTTTCCAATTGTCGCCATCATCAATAGTGTATATCAACCCCATCAGATCCTCCCTGACAATCACACCCCTCAACACATTGATCACCATTTGCCGGTTCTCATAGCAGGGGTATGTCTTATTGAAACCTGCCGTTGTTATCATAGCAGTGATAGGATTCTCACGCGCCCCCATTGACGAGGTGATCACCCTGACCAGCTCCCAATCCTTATACTCATGCACCTCATCAAATATACCCATCGAGGTGTTAAGCCCGTCAAGTGAATCGTAATTAGCTGCAAGGCTTTTCATCTTGCCCATGTTATCACTACACAATATATCATGTGCCCTGACTTTTAAATACTCTTTTAGATAGGGTGTCTTTTTAATTATCCCCATTGTAGCGGTCAAACACTCCTTAGCCTGATCACGATTGTTAGCAACAGTGTAGATCTCCGGAGCATTCTCATTATCCATTATCATGTGATACAATGATACAGCAGCTATAAAGGTTGTCTTCCCGTTCTTTCTCGGCACCTCTATATATAGATCCTGAAACCTCCTGCCGCTGCCATCTTTCTTCTGCCATCCGAAAAATACATACAATGCCCATGACTGCCAAGGAGCAGGGATCAGCTTTTGACCTGCCCACTTGCCCTTGAAATGATTCAGGTTACTAACGAACTCTATCGGCTTTAACCCTAATCGCTCATCAAAGTAATAATCCCAATCCCTTTCAAGATCATTGAAATGTCGCTGAACAGATAACCGCACAAACTCACATGCCGGGATTTCTCCGCTTAGAATCTTATTGCCGTATTCAACTGGATGCTTCAATTATACTTTGCTTTTAATTTCTCAATAGGATTCTTATCATGAAGCTTGATCTCAAACCCGTCCCCCCTGGCTTTAGCACTTAACCCGAAATGAACACTTAACGACTCGATAATCTTTACAGCATCCTTAACCACATTCCAAGCAGGATTCTGCCTTACCATAGTCTCACCTGCCAACACCGGGCCACGATCTTTCATGACAACATTAGCCATGTCGTAATGCATATAAGCATTCGCCAATACAGCCAGTAGATTCTCATCACCCTCCCTAAATGAACCCTTCACAAGATCATACAACTCCTCGAATTTAGAGTATGCTTTCTTATCTAAATGACTCGGTTTTCTCATAATCTTATTTATCTAATTATTATTGTAGTTATCAACTAAGTTTTTAGTTCTAAATTACTATTTATAAAATTCTTTCA
>Ga0306868_1000975_pt1 | contig 16262 bp, 14 predicted proteins | sample AntRauTorckE6832_FD_190411 | JGI IMG/M metagenome (GOLD analysis project Ga0306868, IMG submission 190411) | Saline lake microbial communities from Rauer Islands, Antarctica - Metagenome Torckler E6 #832 (v2) (version 2) | ecosystem: Environmental > Aquatic > Non-marine Saline and Alkaline >... | reverse complement strand
CTGAGGTATTAGAAAAAATCAAAAAAATAACAAATAAAGATATTATTTTTTATCCAATAGATCTGTGTGAAACAGAACCAGTAAAAAAAGTTTTTCAAAGGCATAAAATCGATGCTGTGATACACTTTGCCGGATTGAAATCAGTAGGAGAGTCCGTTACCAATCCACTGAAATACTATCGAAATAATCTTCTGTCATCGATTAATTTAGTTGAAGTCATGGCAGAAAATAATGTAAAAAAAATAATTTTTAGTTCATCGGCTACAGTTTATGGTAAACCCAAAACATTGCCAATAAAAGAAGACTTTCCAACATCAACGGTCAATCCTTATGGTGAAAGCAAATTAATGATTGAAAAAATATATACGGATTTATACAATGCTGATAAAGAATGGGAGATCTCCATACTTAGATATTTCAATCCTATTGGAGCCCATAAAAGCGGATTGATTGGAGATAATCCAAAGGGTATACCAAATAACTTGATGCCATATATTACTAAGGTCGCAAAAGGTGAAATGGAAGCGTTGAAAGTTTTTGGAAATGATTACGATACTGATGATGGTACTGGTGTAAGAGATTATATCCATGTAGTCGATTTAGCAAAAGGTCATGTAAAAGCCATTGAAGCTTTAAAATCTGGCATAAATATATATAATCTAGGTACTGGTAAAGGGACATCTGTATTATCATTAGTTAATAAGTTTATGCAGGTTAATAAAATTGAAGTACCATATGAAATTGTTGAAAGAAGAGCTGGAGATATTGCTGCTTGTTATGCTGATCCTTCAAAAGCGTATAGAGCCCTTGATTGGGTTGCAGAAAAAGGAATAGAAGAAATGGTAAAAGACTCATGGCATTTTGAAAAAAACAACAAAAAAGACAGTTAAGGTTAAAAATTGTTTGTATAAAACAGATATTGGTATCTATGGTATAGGTGATAATTATGAAAAAAGTATTTTTAATTGTGATGGTGGTCTTCCTTTTATTAGGAATGATTTATTTTTACAATCAGAATAAAAACTTATTAAATCATATCAAGAGTTACCGTGTTTTTTATGGTCGACCAAGTGAAACATACAAGGAAGACTTTAAAAATTATGATTTACTAATATTAGAGTCATATTTTTATAGTGAAAAGGATTTAAAGGTATTAAAAGAAAATAGTAATCAGTTATACTTTGGTTACCTAACTGTTTTTGAAGTAAGTCGCTGGGATGAAGCATTAGTTGAATTAATGGCTACAGATGATTATTTAAAAATTAATGGGAAACGTTATGAAAAAGAAGGTATTAATAATGACCTTGGTGATATTCGCCATGAATCTTATCGAGAGTTACTCTTGCAATTGATTAAAACGCGAATTGTTGATAAGGGTTTTGATGGCGTCTTTTTAGATACTGTTGATTGGATTGATTATTTTGGTTATCAAGATGAGACGTTAATGAAAGAGTTTGCAGAAAATTATAAGTCTTTTTTAATTGAAATAGAAGAGAGATATCCAGATTTATTGATCATTCAAAACAGAAGTTTTAAGTCCTATAAATCATTCTCTAAAAAATATGTAGATGGTATTATGTGGGAAAATTTTAAGTATGAGGAAATGTTTAACGAAGACTTAGAGATAACCATTGATTTGATAAAAAACAAATGGCTTTATGGGAATCAAGTATTAACAGTTTCCCATAAGGACTATAAAGAGAATAAACGTTGGAGTAATCGAATGTCATGGGTATTTATGCCCAGTTATAATAGTTATTCTAACTGGCCAAATACAAAAACAGATGACTAAGAAATTGTTTTGTAATATAATGATTGCTAACATGGTTTAATAATCCATTAATACTAAGATTTTAGTAGACATTAGTTCCCTAGGGATATCAAATATTAGGTCTAGGAGGTCCAGATGAAGAAAGTTTTAATTTTGTTTTTATTTTTGCCCATTATTTTTTTATCCTGTGAGAGTTCTGTTGAAAGTGAAAATTTAGAAGATAACAATACATTATATGATTCTACGAATAATATAGAACTTTATGAACTACAATTAACTATTTTCAAACCAGAGAATAATACATTGGCAGAAGGGGCATATACCTTTGATGAATTAAACCAAGGCAATGGTAAGATGCCAGACAGAAATAAAGATATTGAAGTCAGCGCTTTGTTAAAAGAAGTTGCCTCAGGAAAAAGTCAACCGGGCATGATTGGTTACGGCTTAACTGAGCCCAATGCAGTTGTAGAACAACGGGGGCAGTCGGCAAGGCTATATGATCAAAAGTCATATCAAATTGATCTGTTAGCATCTGGCGGTTTATTTAAAGGCCACGAGATCCTTAATCTCAATAAGCATGCTGCTGATCCAACTAAAATATATAATAAACTAAGTTTTGATTTGTTTACTTACTCAAATGAGATTTTAAGTCTACAGACAAACTTTGTTAATTTATGGATAAAAGATTTGAATAAAGTAGATCCACCCTTTACGGATTATGGACTCTTTACCCAAGTAGAAGAAGTTGATGAGAATTATTTTAAAAAAAGAAATCTAGATGACAATGGTCACCTTTATAAAGCCAAAATTTTTGAATTTCAAGAGTATCCAATGGCGATTCAGTTATCGGACGCAAAAGATTATTCAGTAGATGATTTTGAATACCGGTTAGACATTGAAGGCTTAGAAGACCATAGTAAGTTAATAAATATGCTAAAAGATGTTAATAATCCCTTGATTCATATCAATGACGTGATGAAGGAACATTTTAATAGAGATAATTATTTAACATGGCTGGCTTCAAATATACTATTAGGCAATGTAGATACGGCCAGTGGTAATTACTATCTTTATTCTCCTGAGATGTCTCAGACCTGGTATTTTATTCCGTGGGATTATGATAAAAGCCTAAGAGGCTATGGAGCAGAGGCGCTTTGGAAAGAAGGCCTTACTAATTATTGGGGCAGTGTATTACATCAGCGGTTTTTAAAAAATGATGATAATCGAGAAGCCCTGACCCAAAGAATTGATGAGCTTTACAAAGAAGTTTTTAATGAAGAAAATATCAAGACGCTAATAGATGCATATGAACCAATTTTAAGAGGCGCTTTTTCAAAAAATCCAGATAAAAAAACGGATCAAGAGATAGATGAATTAATGGATGAGTTGGATCAAACAAGAAAGGATATTTGGGAAAATAAAATGACTTATTATGAAACCTTAGAGAAACCAATGCCCTTTCATTTAGGTACTGTTGTTGACCAAGGAGAATATATTTCAATTAACTGGGATGATTCCTATGATTTTCAAGGGCAAAACCTGACCTATGAGTTATTGATTAGTGATGAACCAACAATGAATAGTATTTTGTATCATTATGAAAATATTAAAGATACTGAATATGTTTTACAAAGCGTGCCTTCTGGACGATATTATTATAAAGTGATTGCTAAAGATACAGAGGGTTTAACCCAAGAAGCCTTTGATATATATGTTGATCAAAAAACAGGCTTATATTACTATGGTATTAAAACATTTTATATAGAGTAGGTGAAAAATGAGATTTGAATATAAATATTTATTGGATCAAAAAGAATATTATCAGTTAAGAAATGCATTATCACTCTTAATGGATGAAGATGAAAACAGTGGCAAAAATGGGTATCATATTAGAAGTATTTATTTTGATGACTATAAAAATCAGAACTATCATTTGGCTTTAAATGGTATTAAGAAAAGAGAGAAGCATCGCATACGTTTTTATGATTGTAAAAAGGATCTTATTCGTTTTGAAAGAAAAATAAAAATTGGTCATCAAAGTCAAAAGAAGAGCTTTAAAATTAACTTTGATGAGATGAGTAGGATTTTAAAAGATGAGTGGGAAGAGCTAATAGAAAAAGGGGCCATTGCTGAAAAACTGTACATTTATAAGAATATAAAGGTATTAAAACCTAAAATACTCATTGCTTATGATCGTTATGCTTATACCCTACCTTATAACCAGATACGGATTACTTTTGATTTGAACATTCGATATTCAACGGTTAAAAGTGATTATTTCAATGAATATTTACCCTTAACCCCTTTATCTCATGCATACTACTATATACTAGAGGTTAAATTCAATAATTTTTTACCAAATTTTATAAAGAGCGCATTGCAAAATTATATTGGTCACCCAATTTCAATTTCTAAATATGTATTAAGTCGTCAAGAATCAAGTAGAGGATATTAAGGAGAAAATTATGAGCTTTCAAGATTTATTAAGTAAAGTCGAATGGGCGGATTTGCCGAATCGGTTAAGTGTAAGCCAAGTAACCATTACATTGAGCATCACTTTTGTACTAGGATTGATTATTTTTATAACTTATAAAAATAATTATAATAGTATTTCATATAATCATACATTTAATGTTTCGTTAATTATTATGGCTTTAATTACATCTATGATTATATTAACGATTAGTTCAAACATTGTTTTGTCATTAGGTATGGTTGGTGCCTTGAGTATTGTTAGATTTAGATCAGCCATTAAGGACCCAATGGATATTGTTTATTTGTTTTGGAGCATTAGCTTAGGTATTACAACAGGGGCTGGCTTGTATCCTGTCGCTTTAATTGCATCCCTCTTCATATCAGCAGCTATTTTTCTTTTAATGCGGCTAACAAATAGTTTAGATGTTTTTTTGCTTGTGATACAATATGAGAGAAAATCAGATTTAGAGGTGTTAGATGCCTTAACCAATCTAGAATATACTTTAAAATCAAAAAGAGCTTATGCTGAAATGTTAGAATTAACCGTTGAATTGAAACGCGTGACGAAGGGAACGAATTTTGTCGAAGATATTAAAGATATTAATGGGGTGCAACAAGTATCTTTTGTTACTTATAACGGGGACTTTATAGAATAAATTAATTGAGGTTGATTTATATGATTAAAAAATATTTAAAACCAATGATAGAAATCACCGTAATAAATCTCTTGATTTATCTTGTTTTCTTTCGAATACAGTCGAATCCTGAAGTTTATTTCCAATTAAATCCACATCCTTTAATTTTTGTGGTTTTAGGCTTTGCACTTTTTTATGGCAATTTTATTGGCTTAATAGCAACATTAGTAACGGAAATCTTTTATTTTGTTCTTTTTTATGAAGCCTATGGGGATCTAAAGTTACTCTTGACAGACGTTGATTACTTCAAGTATCCTTTAATATTTTTATGGATCAGTACATTAGTCGGAACAATTATTGATAACCATAATGATCATATTGAGTATTTAGAAGATAATTATCGAGAGTTAAAACATCATTACAAGATTTTAAAGGTAAATTATACCCAGTCCGAAAAAGCTTTAGATGAGTTAGAAGATCAAATTATTGATGCTGATATGAGTATCATTGCGTTATATGATATTGCTCAACGATTAAAAGAGTTAGACCAAGAAGAAATCATGACAGAGATGCTGGGTATTTTCAGTAAATACTTAAAGGCGACTAAAATAGTAATTTACTCTAATTATGATACAAGTAACTATCTAAGGCTAAAATTGGCTATGGGTGTTGATATGAACACTAGAGACTCATCTAAAAAGATAACAGTAGGCTCTATTGAAGAGAGAGTCATCAAAGAAAAAGAAGTCTTTCGTTATTCTGATGTACTTGGAGAAAAGGAATTTCTTTTGATGGGACCAATCATAAAAGATGATGAAGTGATTGCTGTTTTAAGTATTGAAGAAATGTCATTTGATATGCTTTCTAATTATGCCTATACATTGTTTAAAATAATCCTGGATTGGGTTAATTTATCATTAGATAATGTGAGAATCATTGAGGCAGAAAAAGAAAGTCAATATATTGAGAACACCGAAGTATTAAAATATGATGCATTTAAGAAATATCTGCTTACTGAAAGAAGACGAAAGAAAGATTACCAATTAAATTATTTCTTGCTAACGCTAAACTCTAAAGGCAATGCTTTAAAAGAGAGCCAATTAATCAAGTCTTCAATAAGAGATGTAGACCGAGTAAGTTTTAATGATGGAAGAATTTATGTTCTCTTTCCAGCAACAAGTGTTGAACTTTATGATCTAATAACTCAAAAAATATTTGATAGAATTGGAGAATCTTTTGAAGTGATACATCAAGGGCCTAAAAAAGGTAGTGATGAATAATGAGTCTTTATTTTTTTGTGATGTTATTTTTAATGGTAATGAGTTTATTTTTTTTAACCTTAGTACTTATTATGAAAGAGTTTTATATATTATTTACTTTGTACATGCTAGTTAGTTATATGGTTTTAAGATATATTTACTACAATAAAACGAATGAATACCAAGGCATCCCAATATACATTTATCTGTTTATGCCGGGATTAGGCAGTATTCTACTCATATTCATTTTTTTCCCATTGTATTATTTTAAGAGAAGTAGCTTTTTAATAGAAGATTATGAGACGTATATTAATTTTAAAAATCAATTGGATCGAGAAAAGAGTTTCGACTATGAAGAATCTATAAAAATACTTAGTGGACTAGATTTGATGAATCATCTTAGTCCAAGAGCAAAGAAACAGCTGATTATTGAAAAAATTAATAAGGTTTCTGGAAATAAAATACGAATTTTGAAGTCTGCTAATCTAGATAAAGATACTGAAGTGCAGCATTATGCAGCGGTTATGTTAAATGAAATAGAAAACAATTTTAATAATAAGATTTATGAATTACAAGAAGAATATAAAGAAAAATCTAGTTTAAAAATACTTGACCAACTCATTCGGGCTTATAAAAAATATATTGAATCTTCACTCCTTGAAGAAAATGCCCTTAGTACTTATAACGATGAATATATACGTTTATTGAATATAAGAAAAGAAAAAAGCAAATTAGAAAAACATCATATCATAGAATTAATGGATGCTTATATTCGAAAAATGGATTTTATTAAAAGTAGAGAAATATTTGAAATAGGTATTAAAATCTATCCGAAAACCCTAGAATTGTATTTGTTAAAATTAAAGTTGGATTTAAAACTCAACAATCATGAAGCAATTCGAAAGGATATTCAAGCACTTGAAACATTTGATCTTTTGGCTATTGATTCAAGTCATTATAAAAGTCAAGTAGAATTTTGGTGTCAAAAGCCAATAGAGAGGAAAATATGATTGTATGTATTATCGCTGAAGGCTCATATCCTTATGTTACTGGTGGTGTTTCTTCGTGGATTCATCAGTTAATTAGATCCTTACCAGAAATTGACTTTAAAATATTATCGATTATGCCAGATTATGAAAAGAATTTAGAAAGACGTTATGAAGTACCGGAAAATCTAAAAGAGATTAAAACGATTTATCTAAATGATTTTCTAAAAAAGAATCAAACTCATAAGCAAATCAAGGTGAAGCATCTAACGGATGACAATCACAAGTGTTTATTTGATTTAATCACACTGAATCCAAAAGGAAATTTGTACCATATGTATCAGTTACTTAATGACAAAAAACGTTTTAAAAAAAGTATTGATTTGTTAAAAAGTGATATTTTTTGGGAATTTTCTAAAACTGTGTATGATAAAGGATTTAAGGAAGAGAATTTTAATGATTTTTTTTGGACTTACAGATCTATGTTTATTTCAATCATCAATATGTTTGAAATCGAAGCTATAGAAGCTGATGTATATCATAGTGTTTCTACTGGTTATGCTGGATTTCTAGGTGCCATATTAAAGTACCATGGGGAAAAACCTTTTATTTTAACGGAACATGGTATATATCCAAGGGAACGAGAAGAGGAAATTTTAAAAGCCCCTTGGGTGCCAGATAAATATAAAAATTTATGGATTGATTATTTTTATTTTATTTCCAAGTTGTCTTATCAAGCAGTTGATGAGCTCATTACTTTATTTAAAAAGAATCAAGACATACAACTGTCAATTGGTGCGCCTAAAGACAAAAGTATTATTATTCCTAATTGTATTGATTTAGATGCTTTACATTATCGGCCCTATGAAATAAGAGCAAATGATGCATATGTTATTGGTGCTGTTTTAAGAATCACACCGATAAAAGATGTAATGACATTAATCAGAAGTTTTAAAATTGTAAAAGAGACATATAATGAAGCAAAACTTATAATAATTGGTCCCCGTGATGAAGATGAAGAATATTATCGTCAGTGCTTAGGCTTAGTGGAACTCTTAAAATTGAAAGAAGCTGTAACTTTTACTGGTAGAGTAGATGTTGTAGAATACTATAGAAAAATGGACGTTCTAGTATTAACTTCCATTTCTGAGGGACAACCTTTGGTAATTTTAGAAGCCATGGCTGTCGGGTTACCAGTTGTGAGTACGGATGTAGGGGCTTGTAGAGAGCTATTACAGCCGGATCAACCCTCTAAAGCATCTGGTATCATTACACCATTGGTTCATCCAAAAGCCACTGCAGACGGCATTATAAAGATACTTCAAAATGGTAAATTAGCCTCTAAATTTGCAAGAAATGGTCGAAAAAGAGTGGAAGAAAGTTATTATCAAGATATCTTTATAAATGCTTATAGAGAATTATATACAAAGAATAGGTGATATTATGGCAGGCATAGGATTTCAATTAAAAGCGCTTTTTAAAGAAAAGTCTTTATCAAATAAAGTAAAGGCTTATGTTTTTTCTGCTATAGTATCATCTGGCCCTTGGATAGCAGCAGTTATTACCGTGAATATAATTTTATTTTTAGCAAGAGTTTATTTGGATTCAACAACGGCCCAATCTCTATTTTTAGGAACAATAGTTTATACCTTTGTATTTTCACAAATTTTGACAGCGCCCTGGCAGATGATCATCACAAGATTTTATTCCGATCGACTTTTTGAAAAAGATTATGCTTCAATTAAACCAGCCTTTAGCGGTTTGAATCGAATCATTTTTTTTACTAGCTTGACCATTGTTATTGTGTTTTATTTTAATAAACCATTACCTTTATACTATAAAGTGTTTGCAGGTTACTTATTTATTTTGTTGTCTTTGATTTGGATTCTCATGGTGAGTTTAAGTAGTATTAAAGATTATACGTCTATTGCAATGGCATATATTGTTGGTGGTATTATTTCCATTGCATTGACGGTTTATCTTTTGAATCAACCGATTCTGTTTCCAGAGTATACATTTCAGAGTAACATTTTGTTAAGTTATATCATTGGTTTAAGTATAACGTATATCATATTGATGTATTCTTTTTTAAAAGTTTTTCACTATGGACATGATTATAATTATGATTTTATTAAATATCTAAGTTTGTTTCCAAGTTTATTTTTTACTGGTTTGTTCTATACCTTAGGCTTATGGATTGATGATATAATCATGTGGTTAAGTGTCATTGGGGTTGATGTAATAAACACTTATAAATATGCACCAGTCTATGACAATGCGGTTTTTTTAGCCTATTTAACGATTATACCTTCAGCAATTATGTTCTTAGTTATTGTTGAGACCAGTTTATATGATCGATATAAAAAATATTATAGTTTTGTGAATGGTGAAGGTAACTTAGAGGAAATTGAATTAGCAAGAAAAGAGCTTCAAAATATTATACGAATAAAGCTATTTCATAGTTTCCAAGTACAAAGTTTAATTACAATAACCATTGTTCTTTTTTCAAGAGAAATTTTTAAGTTATTGAATTTAAGTGTACTGATCAGAAATATTTTTAGAATAACAGCTTTTGGGGCATTATTTAATATTTTTATTTTGCATATCATTTTAATTTTATTGTATTTTGAATTTAGGAAAAGTGCCTTATCAATTGCCATCACTTTCTTTATCAGCAATGCTATATTTACAACTATATTTTCAAAATTTGGTCTAGAGTATTTTGGGTATGGTTTTACCTTAAGTTCTTTCTTGAGCTTGATACTGGCACTGGGAGTAATATCTCATATGTTCAAAGGTTTAACGGAGAGAACTTTCCTGACTCAACCCTTAGCGAATGTAGAACCAAGTGGATTTTTCGTTTCCCTTAGCCGATTATTGAGAGTTTATACTTACTCAAAAAAAAATCCGCCTAAACTAGGGGATTAATTATTGGTAAAGTAAATTGTAATGAATTTCACGGGAATCTACAGAAAATCTGTTTTGATCAAGATAATCAATAATTTTTTTGGTAACTTGCCTATAGCTTTTGGGTTTTTGATCATAGATAACCATTGAATGGCTAATATAACCGTCACCTTTTAAATATTTATTTTCAATATAATCCGTTAAATAATCGAAGGCAATAAAGCAGCTATAGACCATAATGATTTCACAGTTAATAGTATTTTCTTTAAAAAAAGTATTATAAGCTGGTGGTAATTTGCCAAACCATACAGGTGTAATAAGAATAATTAAGTCATAATCTTCGCTATTAAAAGATATATCCTCTAAGGGGTGCTTTTTTTCAAGGCCTGCGATAAAGGAACAATAGATGTGTTTAAACAAGTCTGTCTTAGGTATATACTTTTGTGTTTTTAGACGAAAAATATCGCAGGATATTTTATTAGAAAGTCCCTCTGCAAAGGTCTTACTATGATTAGTTAATGAATAATAGAAAATTGCTATGTTCATAAATCACCTTTTTCTTCAACTTAAGAAACCCATCTATTACATAGGTTTGTTATTATATTAATTTTATCATTATAATTATAAATGTCAATTACTTTATAATAAAGTTAAATTTTTATAAGGGTAAAGAGCCAAGTGTATATAAAGTTATTGTCATCTTTGTCAGGATTTGAGAGACATGTTTTCAATATTTAAAAGGATAGAATTTAGTAAAAAGAGTAGATGTTAGGAGTAATATGTCAGTAGAAATTAAAGGAACAGTAGAAGATATTATATTCCAAAACGAAGACAATGGTTTTTGTATTGCTATTATTGACCATAATAACGAAATAGTTTTTGTTAAAGGGATCATCCCTATTATAGAAATTGGACAGATGATGTCATTTCTTGGCGACTTTGTAACGGACCCAAAGTATGGGGAACAATTTAATGTTGACTCTTCCCAAATCATTTTACCAACAGATGAAGATGGTATTGAATTATTTTTAGCCTCTGGTTTCATCGATGGTATTGGACCAGCTTTTGCTGAACGCATTGTAAAGGTTTTTGGTAAAGATACTTTGGATATTATTCAATATAACCCGGATAAGCTTTTAGAAATTGATGGCATTGGTGAAAAGACTTTAGAAAAAATAACGACTTCCTATATTGAAAAAATGGCCATGAAAGAAGTTGTCATATTTCTTCAAAAATATGGTGTATCAACTACTTTTGCCACAAGAATCTATGATGTGTATGAAGAAAAATCCATTCAATTTATAAACAAAAACCCTTACCGACTAGCCGATGATATTAATGGTATCGGTTTTGTTATTGCCGATCGCATTGCTAAAAAGATGGGCGTTGAAACAGAATCTCCCTATAGAATAGCCAGTGGTGTGAAACATGTTTTAAAGGAATCACAAAATGAAGGGCACACCTTTTTATATAAAGAGACGCTAATACATCGTAGTGGACAGGTTTTACATGTTGATGGTTTACTCGTTGAAAACGAAATTCAAGAATTAATGATTAAAAGAGGATTAGTTCTTCAAATGATTGACGGAAAAGAAGCAGTTTATTTGCCTTATTTAGCAGAAGCTGAAAGCTATGTAGCGAATAAACTCATTCAATTAAATAATGCCTTTTACCGTTTTCCAATAGATATCGAAGTAGAGTTAGAAGCCATTAATGAAGCCCTAGGGATCAGCTTACATGATTTGCAAGAAGAAGCCATTCGAGAATCTTTAAAAAATGGTGTCCTTGTTATTACAGGTGGTCCAGGCACAGGTAAAACCACCATTATCAATTCCATCATAAAAATGTTTAATCGAAATGATTATAAGGTTTTATTAGCAGCACCTACTGGAAGAGCAGCCAAGCGCATGACAGAAACCACAGGTAAAGAAGCAAAAACAATCCATCGTTTACTAGAATATTCAAGGGGATCAGACAATTTCTTAATGTTTAATAAAACGATGAATGATCCTTTAGTCTGTGATGTCTTGATAATAGATGAAACCTCAATGGTAGATATTTCATTAATGAAAAGTGTTCTGGAAGCTTTAACAGAAGGCACACGGTTGGTTTTAGTTGGGGATGCAGACCAATTGCCTTCAGTAGGACCAGGAAATGTCTTAAGACATATTATTGAATCAAAAATCATTAAAACAGTAACCCTTAACAAAATTTTTAGACAAAGTGAAGAAAGTTTAATTGTAACCAATGCCCATAAGATCAACCAGGGAAAAGGCATTGATTATAACATTGAAGGGAAAGATTTCTTCTTTATAAAAAGAAAAAGACATGAAAATATTTTAAGTGAATTGAAAAGTTTGTGTGGTGAACGTCTAAAGGATTTTATTGATGTGGATCCTTTAGAAGATATCCAGATTTTAACGCCTATGAAAAACCATCTCCTTGGCACAAGAAACATTAATAAAGTGTTGCAAGAAACCTTAAATCCACCGGACAAGTTTAAAAATGAAAAAGAATACCGAGATCAAATCTTTCGTGTTGGGGACAAGGTCATGCAGATTAAAAATAACTATGATGTGAAGTGGCAAAAAAATGATGGGGAAGAGGGGACTGGTATCTTTAATGGGGACATGGGATATATCTATGGAATAGATACCTATGATAAAGAGCTCCTTATTACCTTTGATCAAGATAAAAATGTACGGTACAGTTTTAACAGTTTAAAAGAACTTATTCATTCCTATGCCATTACCATTCATAAAAGTCAAGGGAATGAATTTCCAGTGGTTATTTTACCTATGAGCTGGATACCAAATATGTTAAGTGACCGAAAGATTCTATACACAGCCATCACCCGGGCAAAAAAACTTGTGGTCATTGTTGGAGAAGAAAGATATTTAATGGATATGATTAATAATGAAAGAAATTTAGTAAGAAATTCTGGATTAAAAGAACGTATTATTAAAAGAAATGATTTAACCCTTCTATAGAAAGGATCATATCAATGAAAGATCTATTATTTAATCTTCTTTTTCCAAGGAATATCAAATGTATTCAATGCAATGATGAAATTGATTTAGAACGTCTCTATTCTCTATGTGAGCAGTGCTTTAAACAAACTATTTTTATAAAAGGCAATACTTGCAAATACTGTGGACGTTTACTAAAAACGGGAAATATTTGTTTAGAATGCGAAAAAAACAGGTATTATTTCACTAGAGGTTACTCAGTTATAGATTATAATGAAGTTTCAAAAAAATTGCTTTTTAAATTAAAAAATCACAAAAAAACTTATATTGCTTATTACTATGCACAGATGATTTATGATAAACTAAGGGTAGAAGAAAAATTAGATTATGATTGTATTACATATGTGCCTTCAAGTAGAGTAAAATATAATCAAAGAGGCTTTAATCCAGCAGAACGGATTGCGAAGCATTTATCGAAGTATTCTGGACTACCTTATAAAAAATTACTTCATAAAAATAAAGCAACTGTAGCAATGAAAAATCTGAACCGGATGCAGAGGAAATTAACGGTGAAGAATACATTTAATGTAGTTAATAAAGACTTGAATTTTAAGAAAGTACTATTAATTGACGATGTATTTACTACAGGGGCAACTTTAAATGAATGTTCAAAAGTATTATATGAGAATTATTTATGTGAAATCATAACTGTAACAGTGTATGTAGGTCATACGAAGACTTGAGACTAAGGGAGGCAAATAATGGCTGAATTAAAGAATTGTAGAAATTGCGGGCGAATGTTTTCATCAGAAAATGGCCAAGAGTTTTGTAGCAAATGTCGTCTAGAAGTAGAAGATCATTTTAAAATTGTAAGAGAATTTGTTTATGACAATCCTGGTTGTACTGTAAAAGAAGTAGAGGATGGCACCGGTGTCCCAAGGGAAGAAATTCTTGAATATTTAAGAGAAGAAAAACTTGAATTAAAAAAAGAATCAGCTGATCTCAATTGTCAACGTTGTGGTAAAGCAATTAAAAGTGGTCGTATGTGTTCTAAGTGTGCAAGAGAATTAAAAGATGGTTTTTCTAAAGCTTTTGAGTCTGACAAAGGTAATAATGATGAAAAAAGTCAAAATAAAGGTTGGCATTCTAAGCATAAAAGCTAATAATAAACTAATTAAAAAAAATTAGAAAAAAAATTAATGACACCTTCAATATTGCCGATACTTTAAATAAGAAAGTATTCGGTATATGGAGGTGTTTTTGTATGAAAATTTATAATAATCCTAATGTAAACAAAGTGATGAGAAAATATCAAAACAATGTAGAAAAAACGAATAAAACAAATAAGGCGAATTTCAAGGAAGATAAACTTGAAATTTCAAGTAGTGCAAGAGAGTTTCAATTAGCAATGTCTGCTGCAAAAAAACTACCTGAGGTTAGACAGGAAAAAGTTGATGCAGTAAAGAAAGAAATGGCTCGAGGAAAATACAACCCTTCTGCTAATGAAATTGCAAAGAAAATGTTAAGTAATTCTAATTTAGTTAAATAAATTAGATTTATTTTTTTCTGAAAGGAATGATTAATGTGTCTGAATTTGTAGATCAATTAGTAATGGCGTTAGAAAAAGAAGAAGAAATTTACCAAGATATTTTAGAGTTATCATTAAATAAAAAGCAAGCCATTATTGATGGTGATGTTAAAAAACTTGAAAAAATAGTAAACAAAGAAAAAGCTTTGGCCATGAGTTTAATTAAACTTGACAATATACGCGTACGAATTGTTAATGAGATTTTAAAAGAAAATGGTATCGATAGTGTCGAAAATATTACTGAATTATCTGAGTTCATTGATTCAAGTGCTAAGGAGAAGATCCTGCACTTAAAATCAAAATTGAACCATGTTATAAAGAAAGTAAGAAACGAAAATGATTTAAATAAAGACTTAGTTGAACAGCAGTTAGATTACATACAGTTTAATATTGATTTAATGACGAATGTAGATTTAGGCAGCAATAACTATAGTAAGGAAGCAAATGATAATGTTAAAAAAGGACGAAAGAATTTATTTGATGCAAAAATATAAGGAGGTGTCAACATGGCAAGTGCATTTTTAGGACTCGGCACATCATATTCTGGATTAACTGCGAACCAAAGAGCTTTGCAAGTGACATCCCATAATATAGCTAACGCAAATACCATTGGTTACACAAGACAACGCATGGACATGAAAGCTTATAAACCGGATCAACTGCCCGGTGGTTTAGGCTCATTAGGTCTAGGTGTAGATGTGACAGCCGTAAAACAAATAAGAGATGAATTTTTAGATTTTAAATATAGAGGAGAAAATGGTAAATCTGGCGAATGGGCGGCAAGAGAATCCGTACTCAAAGATATTGAAGCCATTATCAATGAACCAACGGACTCGTCTATTGCTTCAGTCATGGATGAATTCTATGAAGCTCTACATGAACTGAATAAAACCCCGGAAACTGTTACCGCACGGACGTTGGTTAGACAACGGGCCATATCATTAACAAAAGAGATCAGTCGTATGTCGACTTCATTTAAAGAGTTGCAAGCGGACTTAAATATTGAATTTAAATCAGCTGTAACAGATTTAAATAATAATGCTAGCCAAATTTCTCAACTTAATAAAATTATATATGAATCTGAGTTAGAAGGTGGCCGAGCCAATGATATTCGAGATCAAAGAAATGTATTATTAGATGAAATGTCTGAACTTGTAGACATTCAGTACTATGAAGATGAAAACCAAAGATTTCATGTGCTCTTAAATGGTACAGAAATTGTTTCACATTACAGACATGATGAATTGGTAACAAAAAATAGAGATACGATGACACATGACGATGATGCTATTGACTTAGTAGATGTTGAATGGGCTTCTGGGGCAAGTTTTGAAACAAACTCAGGAAGAATTAAAGGCTTAATGGATGCAAGAGACAATATTGATGGTAACTATAAAGGGATCCCTTATTATATTGATAAATTGAATGAATTCGCCAATACATTAACGGGACAAATCAATATGATTCATAAAGACGGTTATGGACTGAATGGTTCAACAGGCATCAATATGTTTACCATGAACAATATGACAACAGCAGAATATGAAGAGCATTTGTTAACAAAAGGATTGACTAAAGATGCTTCAGCAGGTCCGCCAATTAAAGTTACGTCATCAGTTATTTCTGCTTTAGAAGACTTACCAGATGATGCCACTTTAGAAGAAAAACAAAT
>Ga0306868_1000972_pt1 | contig 16279 bp, 10 predicted proteins | sample AntRauTorckE6832_FD_190411 | JGI IMG/M metagenome (GOLD analysis project Ga0306868, IMG submission 190411) | Saline lake microbial communities from Rauer Islands, Antarctica - Metagenome Torckler E6 #832 (v2) (version 2) | ecosystem: Environmental > Aquatic > Non-marine Saline and Alkaline >... | reverse complement strand
TAATCTATTTGAGCGATTTTTTAGTTGATTTTTGCTGTTTCCCGTTAAAAAGACCTCAAGAGAATCCTTAAATATAGACGTTTAAGCACTCAATAATATAATCCCACAATAATTTTACAATGTTCATAACTACAACACCTTAATTTTATCACAACATTTTATTATTTGAAAGTATTAATTATATATTTCAAGACTAGCTGAATAAGAAATTTAATTGCATCATTTTAAAGTAAATTTTATATTTCGTATATTATAGTGCAGTTTTATATTCACTTTTTTCTTCATCAGACAAACTATAAGTAATGGTTTCGGTTAGAAAAAACTTTTTATTTAAATCACGCACCATTTAAAAATGTTTTTTTCAAAACACTTATAGTAAAGACAAAAATATTGTAGTTCCACTTTATAATTTTAATTTTATCTTTATTCCGATTACAAAAGACAAATAAAGCGTTGAAAGGAATTCTAAATTAAAGATTCTTAAACTAAAACAAATATTCCATCAATTATTTTCTAAGATCCATTGGACCAATAGGAAAGTACGCTGCAATATCTTAATGAGTTTCTAACATAATTTTATCATCGAAATTCAACTGTATATTCAGTGTAGTCTACTAAAAGCCACTTCAGTAGTAAACCACCTAAAATTTGGTGTCTGAATCACTTTGCCAGTCGCCCATGATTGATTTCTTAAGTGGATTTTACAGGCTTAGTTTTTTTAAAATCCAATTTAGGAGTTGGCTATAAGTTGAATTTTTTACTTTGTAATAATCTGTTTCATTTAAAAGATTATTTAGAAAACATTTATTGTTTTATGCCAAAAATCTAATTTTTTAAATTCACTTTTAATTGGATATTCACCTTTTTTCTTCTCAGAGTACTTATCTCATAGAAAGTGCGTGATTAAAAAGTCTGATATATCTCATGCTTACTTCTTTTATTACATTATAGAAATGCTTTCTAAAACAAATCTATATCTAGTCTCCTAATAATATCCATCAATTTATCCTCATCTACTTCTTCATTGTTAAGTTCTGCTTTCATCAACTCTTCAATAAGTTCTTGAGGTAACTCATTTAACATGCGTTCAGTCAATTCTTCTTCATTAATTTGGTATATTCCATTTTTAAATTCTCTCATGAATTCACTCATGTCCTCGAGGTATATTTTAGTATTTAACCCAGCCAGATAATCTTTCAGTGCGTCGTAGTAAAATTTTCGGTCCGTTGTTATTTCCATAGGAATAATCTTATTCTGATTCATTGTTTCTTCTATCAATTCTTTTGCACTCTTGCTAGAATCTTTTTCCCCTTCAACTACAGTTTGATTTAAAATCATTCCCGAAGCTTTATCCTGTAAAACAATCATTTCTGGAAAAAAATGATTTTCCGTTAGATCTTGGAAAAATATTGATGTCAGTTCCCATTGATCAGATGATTTTTTGTTATTTTTTTGAATTCTCTTAACATCTAACTCACCGAACTGAACACTTTCAAATACTGGAAACCCTTCTGTATAGGTATACTGCCATTTTCCATTTTTAAAAAAAGTCTTAAACATATTCCCTTGTTCTTTTTGTTTTAACAATTTCTCAATTCTATTTTTATATTCATCATGTATGACTAGGATTCTTTCTAACACCAGGCTTATTATCCTAAACTCTTTACTTTCTAAATTTCTAAATGCTTCCCCACGGTAACTTCGTTCGAAAAATGGATACATACCATATAAGGTGTTTGGTTTATACTTCTCAAAAATTTCTATATCTTCATCGAGTAAGTCCTCTAAATCGTCAAACAAAAGGGCCACGTAATTCAAATTTTGAAAGAGATCTAAAGAATCGCTATCAAAAAGTATATCGAAAAAACCAGACAGTCCAAAACTACCAACATGAATATTCAAACCATATTCCTCTTCACCATTGCCTAAGATACTACAATAATACGACTCATCAGTCTTTGGATCTTCAATTACAATAAGTACATCACTTGGAAATATTTTAAAGGGTTTCACTTTAATAAACTCATTCGCTTTTTCAATCAACTCTTTATACGCTTTATTTATTGTTGTTCCCTTTGTTTCCTTTTCAATTTTTCCCCAATGAATTATATCCTTAAATCGATCTAAAGGCCCATCATAACCACATACGCCTATTCTAGGAGAATTACTTGGGTCTGGATAATCCTCATTATCTAAGTAATAATCTGGCATTTTATTTCTCGCTAATATTTCAATTAGATGCTCCCTTTTTTTACCATAAAGGGCATCAATTACATCTATTTCCAACTTAGTCGTTGATCCAAAATCATACTCATAACTAAAAGATTCACCACTCTCAATTAAATCCTTAAGTTCTATATCTGTGCCATCAATACCAAAACTGCTTCTGTTGCCTATAGAATAATCGTCTCCATGGTAACTAAAACAACTTAAATGATCACAACATTCAACCCAAATGTCTCTTAAAAATTGATCTAAGTCTTCTAAAGTAAGACGTCCCAGGACATTTACATAAATAAAAAATTCTTTTCTGTAAGCATCTCTAATCTTTAAAACATAATATTTATTAAAACCATCTAAATAATCATTTTTAATAGCTTTACATGATTTTAAATGTCTTGTAATTCCTCGAACACTATATTCTTTGCCGCACCCATTGCATTTTACTTTATTATTTTCCATTTTTTTTATATACTAAAGTCTAATATTTTAGTATATTTCCCCCTTTTCAACTCTACAATTTAACGGATCTACCTTTCATTATTTTAATTTTATCATTTCTTAATAAAAACTACAATTAAGAATTTATTGTATAAATTATTCAATTATAATCTTGATTATTTATCAATCCAATATATAATTGAACTAAAGGAGACTATTATGGAAAAAATCACTGTATGGACAAGACAAGATAGAGAAATACTTAATTCTTTTGATCATGGCGTTTATCGCTGCAAGGAAGAATACATCAATCAAAAAATGGAAGATTTCTCTGATTATTATAAAAAATTATACCATTGGTATAGCAAAAAAGCCGAAGCAATTGTTCCTAAACCGGATGATTCAATTAAATATCCTATATGGGTATCTGTTGATGAAGAGATGCAATTAAGACCTAATGAAGATTCTGTTATATTAAAATTATCAATTCCTAAAGAAGAAGTTATCATCACAGATATAGAAAAATGGGGTTATGTCGTAAACTTTTTATATTTACCTAAAAATAAAGAAGATTATGAAGCCCATAAAGAACTTTTAAAAAATTACCAAATAAATGATCCAACAGAATTAATTATGGGAGATCTTAGAAATTTCTATCCACAATTAACGCAAAAAATTAAAAAGAGTTGGGATAGGTTATTTGAAAAGTATACTATTTCAAATACTCGCCAAGGCACTATTTGGCAAATTTGTAAAAAGGATATTGTTGAAATTATTGAGGATGGTAAATGAAGCAATTAATCTATACAGTTCAATAAGGCATTGCTTTAGAAAAAAATGGATACTTCAGACTATGATCACTAATGGAATTTTTAAATCAACTAAATACACCAAAAACATCCTATAGATGAACTTTTTTAACTGTCCATTCTATAGGATGCATTATTTTTTCTATAAAATATTCTTTTTAAAGATTAAATCGATAATTTTGGGATCAAATTGAGTTCCAGCCGAATCCTTCAATTCTTTTTTTGCCTCTTCCAAAGATAAAGGTTTTTTTCTATATGGTCTTGATGAAGTCATAGCATCATAAGCATCTGCAATTGCAATAATTCTTGACTCAATTGGAATCTCATCTTCTTTCATTCCTTCTGGATACCCTTTTCCATCCCACCTTTCATGGTGACTTAAAATACCATCCGCTATACTAGAAAACTCACTTATTGTACTCAGCATTCTGTAACCAATTTCCGGATGTTTTTTAATTTCATTATATTCTTCTTTCGTCAATTTTCCTGGTTTTTCAAGGATTTGATCTGAGACAATTATTTTCCCTATATCATGTAATAAAGCCATTGTAGCAACATCATCTATCCTCTGCTGGGATAGATCTAGTGCTTTAGTTATCTTGATTGCCAATTCTCTAACACGTTGAGAATGACTTTCTTCCCGTGGACTCTTTTCAAACAGTGTTTTAATAATTGTTTTGATCGTCATACCACGCACACTTTGACTCTCGCTGATTTTCTTTTTATACATGTATTCTTCAGCATTCTTAAAAACATCTTCTCGATCTATTGTTTCATCTGTTTTTGTTGCCCAACCAAAAGCTATGGATAAAATTCCCTTGTCATTATTTAGTTGATTTGCGCCTTGAATAATCCGCTCAACAATTTTTTGAGCATCCTTTGAAGTTGTTTTAGGCATCAAAACTGTAAACTCATCTCCACCCCATCTAGCAGCAATATCATCAGCTCTAAGATGTTCTCTAAAAAGGTCAGCTGTTCTTTTTAACAATTTATCTCCTTCAAGATGTCCAAATGCATCATTTACAAGCTTCAACCCATTCAAATCCCCGATTACAATTGTCAAAGGATAATTTCTTGGCGTATCAAGGCGAGTCAATTCTGCCTCAAAAAATCTTCTGTTATATAACTCAGTAAGCACATCATGAAAGCTCATATATTCAATCAATTTTTTTTGCTTTTGTTTATGTGTCACATCTCTAAAGACCAACACCACACCTAATATTTCATTTTGCGTGTCCTTAATTGGGGAAGCACTGTCTTCTAACAAGTACACACTACCATCTTTTGATGTTAAAGTAGTATGACTATCCATTTCATGTTTGGTTCCAGATTTCAATACCTCCGCAACAGGATCTATAATACTATATTTCGAATTCTCATGAGATAACCTAAACACATCCTTGTAAAACTTTCTCTTTGCTTCTTCTTCTGTCCATCCAGTCATTTCAGCACATGCCTTATTAATCATCTCTATTCTTTCATCTAATCCAACGACCATTACCGCATCACCAATAGATACTAGTGTTGAAAAATATTTATTTTTTTCAACTTCAAGCTTATCCCTATATTTGAATCCTTCAATCCTATTCCAGACACCACTCATGAGTGTAGTGATCTGATGGATATCATTGGTATCATAATCCTGTGCTTTGTTGGCCAGTCCTACAGTAGCAACGATTTTATCATTTTCAAAAACTGGAATTGCCATCCATTTATCAACTTTTATATGACCCTCAAGGTAACCTTTTTTAAGAAGATTTGGCTGATTAAAATCATTAATAATCATTGCCTTTCGTTGTCTGATGACCTCACCCCAAATGCCAGTCTCTTCTAATTGATAAACTGTTTGTTTCTCTGTAATATGACATCTTTTCATAACACCTATGGACCATGAATTTAGTATGAGTTCTTTTTTTTCTTCGTTGACAAAATAAATATATCCAAATTGACTACCAGTCATCTTAATCATATCGTTCAAAACATAGTCTAACCAGTCAGCAATTGAATCATGTTCCTGATTCATTACATTAAACATTATTGTATTTCTAAACAAATTATTTTCTAGATTCAAAGTCTTTCTTTGGACTTCTTTCTTAATCATGAAAAAAGAAGTCAATAATGCAACAATAATTACTCCAATTAAAACTACAATAAAATAAATTATTATCCTTCTGTAGTCTGGTGTCGTATCAATTAAGAAAGGAAACCATTTTATATAAAGTTCTTCGTACGTTCCGTTCTCCGATACTATTGCTAAGCCTTCATTTAATAATGCTAAAAGTTCCTTATCACCTTCTCTGACTGCAAAACTGAATTTTTGTTCATATCCTTCTAGTGAAAGCTTAATCCTGTCAACACCATCATCTGACATGTATGTCATGGCTTCAACATTTGTAATTTTCAAGTCATTAATCAGTTTAAGTCCTACCAAACTCTGAGCTAGAACCGCATCGTGTTGCCCTGAACTAAGCAGTTCAAAAGCCTCAGTATATGTATCAACTAAAATAAGTTGATCAGTGAAATCCATCATTTCTGCGTACTCTTGAGAATTATCACCTCGCATAACGATGATCTCTTTGTTATACAAATCCTCTTCTGATGTAATTTCTGTATAATTATTACGAACAAAAATATTGCCACGCATAACAATATATGGTACAGTAAAATCAAAATAACTGTCCCGTTCTTCAGAATACCCTACAAGGGGTAAGACATCTAACTTTCCGTTTTCTAATTCTTTCTTTATCGTATTCCAGTTGTCTACTTTAAATTCAATTGATAAGCCCATTTCTTTTGCAACTGCCTTCAACAATTCAACTGAAAAACCATCTGCTTCTCCATCAGTAACAACAGAAAAAGGTGGGTAATCATATTCAGTCGCACTTTTATAGACTATACCTTCTTGTTGAGAGGCAAAGGTTATAAAATTGCTTCCGATCACTCCTAAGAAAAAAAGAAAACAAACAAGACTTGATGTAATACTTACTTTCAATTTACTTTTCATAACAAAATTCACCTCTCTATGTCAAATTCTATTTTTATTATACCCTTGTCCCTAACTTATCAAACATTATTATCAAAATTTTCTAAGTCAATTACTTCATAATATAAGGGCTATATATGTGCCTATTTAGGGTCTATCTTGATCTTTTTTAACCCTCCCCAACTTTTCAATCCCTTCTAAAAATGCTTCTATTACTAAACTGTTATTGAAACCTTTTTCTTCGAAATTTACAAAGGTAACCTCAAGAATTATTTCTCTTCTTTCCGCGAATTATATCCATCCCACCGCTAAAGTAGTGGCCTTTCCGCTTCTAAATTGCAATACTATATCGTCAAATTTCACACCCCTTCATATTGATCAACATATGTTTAGTATACTGGCTTTATAAGCTTAACAATACACCTAAAAAATCTGACGAGAGATTTATAATCAATTAATAAGATATCAAATAAACAAAGTAAAAATGAGCTAATCATCATGCTTAAGGCCATGATTAATCAAACTCATTTTATAAATTAATATTCATTATTTAATGGTTATTTTTATATTTCACCGATTATTTTGCAGTCTCTATACTACTTTTAAACGCCTTAAACTAATTTTTTCATTATTTCATTCAATGCTTCAGGAGACTCATCTGAAATTAATGCTTTTGAATATTTTTTATCAATTAAATGATCTGTTTTTAATACTTCTTGATCTAAAGTTATCATGACGTCTTTAATCCTACCCTTGTTAATTGATAAGTCAAACTCATACAACTGATCACCATGAAATAAAGCATCTTTTATTTTAAAGTTAGGTGTATAACCAATAATCCACTCCCATGTATTATATTTATCGTTAACTAATTTTTTAGTTAATTCAATAGTCTCTCCATCTAACTCATAATTTTCTCCATTAAAATAATGATTGAAATAATCTTTTAAGTGTAAAATAAAAGTTTCTACACTGATTTCTTCTGGTAGAACTTTTTTTAGATTAATGATTTTTGATCTAACACTTTTAACACAATTTGACTGATAGGGTATTTTCTTTGGCTTTAATGACTGACTGAGTAATGATTCATTTGCATCAAAAAGCAAAGTCCCATGATGTAAAATGCGATTCTTTTTGGTGTATTGAGCTGTTCCAGATATTTTCATTTCTTTGTATCGCATATCATTTCTTTCAGAAATATATGTGTCAAGACCCTTTTCCTTTAAAAACTTAACAATTGGTTCCATTAATTCACTGAATTCAGTAAATTTACCTTTGCTTTTATTAAAAATCATTGTATAGTTAATATTTCCTTCATCATGAAAAACAGTGCCACCACCAGAAATTCTTCTTGCCAATTTAATATCTTCTTCTTCAAGATAATCTAAATTGGTTTCTTCAAAAGGATTTTGATTTTTTCCAATCACAACACTTTTCCTTCCCCGCCAGAGTAAGATATAATCTTCATCCATTTTATTAAATAATATCTCTTCTAAGGCTAAATTGAAATATGGATTAAGTGATGGACTGAGTACTATTTTCATAATTTTCACCTCATAATTAATCTAATACATTAAATGAATTGCCTGTTTAAAGACATCGTGAGCTGCTTCTTGAACTGATTCAGACATTGTTGGATGTGCATGAATTGTTGTTACAATTTCATCTACAGTTGCTTCTAAGCGTAACGCCAATGCGCCTTCTACAATTAACTCTGTTGCTTTAGGACCTACCATATGCATCCCTAGTATTTCTTCTGTTTCACTACTAATAATAAATTTAACCAATCCTTCGCCTTCATTCAAAATCATAGCTTTTCCACTACCAGATAAAGGAAAAGAACCCACTTTATAATCAATATTTTTTTCTTTAGCATCTGCCTCTGTCATGCCAACGGATGCTATTTCAGGTTTTGTATAAACACAATAAGGAATAGTTTTGAAATCCATTTTAGAATTTATAGTCATAATATTTTCAACAGCTGCAATTCCTTGGGCAGAAGCCACATGCGCTAACATAACACCACCTGTACAGTCTCCAATAGCATATATATTTTCTGCTGATGTTTGCATCATTTCGTTAATTGCTATACCGTTTTTTTGATCAATATTAAGGGCTTCTAATCCTAACCCTTCAACAACTGGTCTTCTACCAATAGATAGTAATACCTTTTCTGCATTAAGGATGCTCTTACCCTCCGCTGAATCAATATGAATATCTATATGGTCTCCATTTTTTCCAAACTTTGTTACTTTGGTTTCAGTTAAAATCTTTACACCACTGTCTTTTAAACTATAGTCTAAATATTGCGTTAGTGTTTCCTCCATTGTTGCTATTATACGTGGTAACATTTCGACAATTGTAACATCTACTCCTAATCTTGAAAACACACTCGCAAATTCAGATCCGATAACCCCGCCACCAACAATACATAAGCTTTCAGGTAATTCTTCTAAACTTAAAATTTCATCACTTGTTAAAATACCCTCTGTATCAATACCAGGTATCGGTACAATTGTTACTTTTGAACCTGTGGCAAGTATTGCTTTATCAAAGGTTACTTCTTCAACGCTACCATCTAGTAAAGTTACTTCTGCTTTATTTTTTTGAGTTAATTTTCCAGTACCTCTTAATACTTTAACAGCATCGGCTTCAAGTAATTTTTCAACGCCTCCGACTAAATCAGAAACGATATTATTCTTTCGATTTTGAAGTGTATCCCAGTTAACTGCTAATTTTTCAAAGTCAATTCCAAGTGCTGAGCCATCTTTCATTAAAGTATCGTATAAATCAACAGTATTTAGAAGAACCTTAGTAGGAATACATCCAACATTTAAACAAGTTCCACCTATATATTTTTTCTCAATTAAGGTTACATCTGCCCCTAATTGGGCTGCACGAATAGCTGAAACATAACCACCCGGGCCGCCACCAATAATTAAAATTTTCATTCTGCCTCCTTATAATACTAAAATACTTGGATTTTCAATATACTCTTTGAGTCTATTTAAAAACTCAGCAGCTTTTGAACCATCAACTACTCGGTGATCTGCTGTCAAACTCAAATTCATCATTGGTTTGAATTTTAATTCACCATCTATTTTATGTGCTACATCTTTAATCGTATTGACACCTAAGATTGCTACTTCTGGATGATTAATAATTGGTGTGAAAGATTCCATACCGTACATCCCTAGATTAGATATTGTAAAGGTAGCACCTTGCATTTCATCTGGCTCTAAAGAATTAATTTTAGCCTTTTTAGCTAAAGACTTTATCTCTTTTGAAATGCCTTTAATACCTTTAACGTTTGCATACTTAACAACAGGTACTAAAAGGCCCTCTTCTTTAGCAACAGCTATACCCATATTTACATAATTTCTAGTAATTATTTTCTGACCACTCATCGTTGCATTTAATTCCGGATACTCTAATAACACCTTAGAAAGAATCTTAACTAGAATATCAGTATAAGTAATTTTGTAAAATGGTTTTAATTGTTTTCTTAAATTTTGCATTTCTGTTGTATCAACACTTAAATTATAATTAACGGAAGCCGTTACTTGTTGAGATGAATGCATTCGATCCGCAATAATTTTACGCATGGTTGACATATCTTTAGTTGTTTCTTTAGGTGAAGCCATTTCCTGAACTCGTTCAAAGTTCCAATATTCAATGACATCATCCTTCATAACTCTATCTTCCTTAGAAATATTATTTACATCAACACCTAAATTTTCAGCTATTTTATCAGCTGTTGGGGAAGTTTTTACTTTTTTTTCTGCTTCTTTCTTCATATTTTCAATGAATTCTAAAACGTCCTCTTCATTAATAACACCACCCGGTCCACTACCATCAACCAATCGAATATCAATACCTTCTTTTTTTGCTAGTCTTTTGGCTTTTGGTGATGCTTTAACTCTCTTATTATTATTAGAGGATTTTTTTTCTTCTTTAACCTCTTTCTTAACTTCTTCTTTTTCAACTACTTTATTTGTATCTTCTGATACAGACGCTTTACTTAACAATTCAGATATATCTTCATCTTTATCTGCAATAATTGCTACAGGTTCTAGTATTTCTCTTGTTCCAGATTCTACAATTATTTTTCTTAAAATGCCACTACATGCTGCCTCTATATCATTTGTTAGTTTATCTGTTTCAACAGAGAATATTTTTTCTCCTTTTTTTATTACGTCGCCTTCTTTTTTAAACCATTTGATAAGGTTTCCTTTAGTCATTGTTAAGCCAAGTTTTGGCATTACAATTATTTGTCCCATTTATTTCCTCCCTTTTAAATCTATGTTATTTTTTAATTATTCATTATAAATTACTCACCTATAGACTCTAAGATCTATAGATGAGTATAATAATTTATTTTCTTAGATAAAAATCTTCTTGTAGAGCTATTTCTAATGCTTTATCAACATTTACATGTAACGGACCATTTCTAGTTATTATAAAACTTAAATGATCACCTTTTTTAAAGCTTATCTCTCGCTCACCATCCACTGCTATAACACCCTTGTAAGAGGCCTCCCAAGATATTTCTTCATTCATTGGAATTTCTTCAACGGATTGAGAAGTAACTTCTATTATTTTACCAGCTGCTAATGGCGCATAGAATTTATTGTTCCCTTGATTAATAATTAATCTCGCCCCAAAGGCATCATCTTCCCTTACAATCTTGTTAACACCTAGGATTGCTGAAAAACCAATGGAAGCGGGATGCGCTCTTGAAACAATGATTTGTTTAATATTTTCAACATTCCATATGGCTTTTGAACCAATGACAATTTCATCGGAAATAACGACATCTACTAAAGCCAAATCAATATAACTACCATTTTTCTTAATCTCAATGATCTTATCTTGCTTATAAGCAGTTTTAAATTTTTCTTTATCCGATGCAATTGCTGCTGCTGCCATTCCAACAACTGTTCCTTCTAACATTTCAGGATAAACATTATTTGTACCTGTTGAAACACCAATGATTGGTACTTTCTTTAGGTGTTTTGCTGCCAATCGATGTGTGCCATCGCCACCTAAAATTACCGCACAACCCACAGATTTTTCTTCTAATAATTTTGCCGCTTTTTCTGTATCGATGGGTTCAGCTTTAATCTTGTAATCTAGTGTTTCAATTTCAGCAGATAATTCGCCGGATAATTTAAGTTTCCGCTCAACTTTATACCCCATTACATAGGAATCTGGCATAATATATATTTTAGTCACCCCAAATTTTTGAGCACCTAAAATAATTCTTTCAATGATATTTACCTTTTCATTGTTATCTATAACTGTTGCATGAGAAACAAGTCGTCGAATATCTTTGCCAGATGCTGGATTAGCAATAATTCCAATTGTTGACATAGATTAACCCATCCTTTTTACTATTTTATTAAAATAATTTTTTTACTTCATTTACAATATCTTCTTCACTCGTAATAACATAATCTTCTAATACAGGTGAAAATGGTATTGGTGTATTTAAAGAGCCTACACGTAAAACAGGTGCATCTAATTCATAGAAGAATTTCTCTGCTATTGTTGCAGCAATTTCTCCAATATATCCGCCACGTTTAACCTCTTCAGATACTAAAACAACTTTATTTGTTTTACTTATAGATTTTTCAATTGCATCTAAATCTAATGGATAAAGCGATCTTAAATCAATAACTTCAACATCTATTCCTTTTTCACTAAGCTTTTCTGCAGCAGATAAACTATCATAAACTTGCTTACCATAAGTTAATATTGTTACATCTGATCCTTCTCTTTTAATTTTTGCTTTACCAAAAGGTATTGGTTCAATTACATCAGGCACTTCGCCTTCAATACCATAAATTGCTTTATGTTCTAAATACATTACAGGATTGTCATCCTCAATTGCTGTTAACATCATACCCGCTGCATCATGGGCATTAGATGGGTAAACAACTTTCAAACCTGGAACATGGGTTAACCAACTTTCAAGAGACTGAGAATGTTGAGCCGCTGCTCTAACACCTGCGCCGCCTGGTAAGCGTACAACCATGGGTAATGAAATTTTACCACCAAACATATATCTCATTTTTGCTGCTTGATTCACTAATTGGTCCATGCCAACAGTTAAGAAGTCAACAAACATTAACTCCGCAATTGGCTTTAAACCAGTCGCTGCTGCACCAACAGCTGCACCTACTATTACACCTTCTGAAATTGGCGTATCTTTAACTCTATCTTCAGAAAATTCTTCAAACATGCCCGCTGTTACACCAAAGCATCCACCAAATTGTCCAACATCTTCACCAAAAATTAGTACTGACGGATCTTCTAACATTTTTATTCGCATACCTTCTCTAATACCTTCACCATATGTCATTTTTCTCATTTTATCTTACCCCCTCAATAATATCTGAGTAAACATCTTTAACGGCTGATTCTAAATCAGGGACTTTGCTGTTTTCAGCAAACTCAACTGCCTCTTCAATTAAAGTATCAACTTTTTTATTGTAACCATCAATTTCGTCTTGATCTAATATTTCATTTTCTAATAAATATTTTTCCATTCTTGGTAACGGATCTTTTTCTAACCATCTATTAAGTTCTTCATCAGTTCTATAAACTGTTGGATCACCTTCAAAGTGGCCTCTATGTCTATAAGTCTTACATTCAATTAATGTTGGTCCTTGTTTTTGTCTGGCTCTTTTAATGGCTTCATTAACAGCTTCATTAACAGCAAATACATCATTACCATCAACTGTTACGCCCGGAATATTGTAAGCAACAGCACGATCTGAAATATCATCTATTGCTTGATGTTTTTCTTGACTTAATGAAATACCATAACCATTGTTTTCACAGACAAATACAACAGGAAGGTCCCAAATACTTGACAGATTTAATGCTTCATGAAAAGTACTCTGATTTGTTGAAGCGTCGCCAAAGAAACAAATAACAACTTGATCAGTTTTTCTATATTTAATACTTAATCCTGCACCAGCTGCAATATTGTGTCCAGCCCCTACAATACCATTGGCACCTAATATTCCTTTTTCAGCATCTGCAATGTGCATGGATCCGCCTTTTCCTTTACAATAACCTGTTTCTTTTCCGAAAATTTCAGCCATCATTAACTTAAGATCGCCACCTTTAGAAACAATATGACCATGACCTCTATGGGTACTGGTAATATAATCATCTTCGTTTAAATCTGCACAGGCACCAGTTGCCACTGCTTCTTCTCCTAAGTATAAATGTACAAACCCAGGAATTTTACCTTCAGCAAATAAATCTCTTGCTTTTTCTTCAAACTTCCTAATTTTCAACATATTTTCATACATTCCAAGTATTTTTTCTTCACTTAGCTTCAAATTAAATCCTCCTCTTTTTTTAAATATAGCTCCTATTTTGTTTTGTCTTGACATGTCACATATATATTAATGCAAGTCTGATGCCAATGATAAAATCCTGTATTTACAGGATTTCTCTTTCCCAAAAAGAAAAAAATCCCATTTTGGGATTCCTAAAATGGGAAAACGTTTCTTATTTATACGCTTTTAAGCTAATATTATACTTTTTGACCTTCCGGTAGAGTGTTGATTTGCCAATCTTTAAATATCCACACGCTTCAACTACATTACCACCAGTCTCTTTCAATGCTTCAATAATATGTTTTTTCTCTATGTCTTCAAGACTATTTTTTGTAATGTCTAAATTTATTTTAGAAGGACTTGAAAGGCTTCCAGAAACTTTAATCTCACTACCAGAAATTTTATAATAACTTTTCCTAATAAAATTTCTTAGCTCTCGAGCATTTCCGTACCATTCTTTCTTAAGCAATGTACTTTTAAAATCATCTGAAAAATGTTTTTTATTGTTAGGATTACTCTTATTGATCCCTTTTAAAAAGTGATCTGCTAATAATAAAATATCTTCTGGCCGATCCCTTAAAGGCAATAAATTCAAGTTAATTTCATCTAATCTATAAAACAAATCTTCTCTAAATCTTTTCAATTTAATTTCTTCTTTTAAATCTCTATTCGTTGCAGTAATTATTCTAATATCCAATGGTCTTTGAAAACTACTGCCAATACGCATAATTTTTTTGTTTTCTAAAACTCTAAGTAATTTTGATTGAATCTCTAAAGGCAATTCTCCTATTTCATCTAAGAAAATAGTGCCACTTGAAGCCAATTCAAATTTCCCAGGCTTTCCATCTTTCAAAGCGCCTGTAAAAGAGCCCTTCTCATATCCGAAGAGTTCACTTTCTACAATATTTTTTGGTAAAGCAGCACAATTTATTGCTATAAAGGGGCCATTTTTCCTTTGGGAATGATTATGAATAGAATGGGCTAACAATTCTTTACCCGTTCCACTTTCACCTTGTATTAAAATTGTTGAATCCGTTTTTGAAATACGTTTTGCAAATTGTATTGTTTTTTTAAAAACAGAATTATTTGTCAATAAGTCATTAAAAGTATATGTCGCATTAAAACCAGCCATATGGGTTACAACTTTTCGAACTTGCTGAGCCTCCTTAACAAAAATTACAGCACCGGTAATGTTTTCATTCACACGCGTCGGTGATATATTGATTAAACACTCAAGTTTTTTATGATTATATTTAATCGTATAATCATTTCGTTTAATATTTTTACCTTTTTTAAAAACAGTTTCTTCAATATCAATATCCTCTAATAAGGTTTTAATATCAAGTTTATCAACATCCTTTGAATTTATTCCTAATATATCCATCATTTTATCATTCATTCTTATAACCTTAAAGGAACGCTCAATTGAGAACAGACCATCTAATACTGAATTAAATGCTTTATCGATTAAATCATAACTAACCATTAAATCCAGTTGTTTTTCAATTATTTTTGCAGCTGACGTTACGATACCGAAAGTATGAATATGATCATCTTCCACACTACCTGAAATGTCTAAGCATCCAATGACTTCACCATTTGAGTTATGAATTAAAGCAGCCGAACATGTCCAGGGATGATGTGAAATTGAATAATGTTCAGCACCGGTCATATGTGTATCTTTATTTCTTGCTAAGGCCGTACCGATTGAATTTGCCCCTACATTTGCTTCATCCCAACGGGTACCAAGAACAAAATTCAATGAACTATGCTTACCGTGAATATTAATACATTCTTCCACATGTATTAATACACCTTCAGCATCCGTTAATATTAAACTAAAACTCGTTTCTTTTATAACCTCTAAAATATTTTCCATTACTGGTTTTGCAATTTCTATTAATTTACGATTAAGCTCTAACTTTTCTTTAAGTGCCTCTTCAGGAATGATTTGTCCATAGCCATCATTATAATCTACTCCTAAGGCAATACTCCGATCCCATGCATCTTTTACAAAATCTTTTGTTTCACTGCTTTTTTTCCCATTTAAAATATAGGATTCCCAATTTTTCTTCAGGTTTAATATTTTCTCTTTCATAGTCCCCTCCTAATGAAATAGGTGTACCATTTGCTTTAATTCTAACACTTTCGCTATATAAAAAACAAATCTAATTAAATCTCTGTCAAACATAAATCCCGTTATTCTAGGAGATAGTAAAAATGTCTATAGTCAGGTGATTTGTTAAACTACTGTTATATCGGACCCGTTATACTTAATTGCTTTCCCTTTTAACTAAAGTCACAACAATTAATTCTGGTCGATTAAAGAGTCTAACAGGAATGATACTGTTCCCTAATCCTCTTATGGAAAGTTATTTATTATGTAAAGTTAAAGATTATCAAGTTGAAATATAGACGTTTGATGTTTTCTAACTTTACATAATGTTCTGTGATATTGTAGATAAAAAAGG
>Ga0306868_1000955_pt1 | contig 16476 bp, 16 predicted proteins | sample AntRauTorckE6832_FD_190411 | JGI IMG/M metagenome (GOLD analysis project Ga0306868, IMG submission 190411) | Saline lake microbial communities from Rauer Islands, Antarctica - Metagenome Torckler E6 #832 (v2) (version 2) | ecosystem: Environmental > Aquatic > Non-marine Saline and Alkaline >... | reverse complement strand
AACAAATCAAGCAATACTGATGGTGCTGGTGATTATCGTATTGATGATCAAGGTTTCGGACTTCCAGATAATTTAGATAAGAAAATTATTTGGGGTAGAGATGGTATTGATAGTAACTACGAAAAAATAAATAATGGTTTTGATGGTAAGCTAGAAGATAGAAATGAAGTACCAAGTGACAAAGCATTGAATAATGATCTCACTAGTAGTAATTTTAATCAAAATAACAATAATAGATTTTTTACTAGTGACAGACCAAGAACTGGGTTATTAAATTATACTAAAGAACTTCTTAACTCTAGAGGTAAGTATTCCAATTTTGATCTTACTAAAAAGAAATTTATTGATAAAGATGATAATGTCTTTTTCAATGGTATGCCATTAAGTGAAAATGCTAATGGTGAGGTTGATAGAAGTCGTCAACATAATGTGACTGATCCATATGATAGATATGCTAAAGCCATAAGATTTAATGGTAATAGATTATATGGTGGTAACCAAAATTCTGTAATAAATAAGTCTGTGATGCCTAAAATAGCACCAAATTTAAACACTGAAGATAAAGTAGATATTAAGAATTTAATGTTTTCTATTGAAAATTTAGCTGCTGCTGTAAGCCCTAATGGATTTTTAGAGGATGGTAGTAATAGTATAAAATTACCAGATTGTGAGATAGGTCAAAATAATGGTAGATTAATGTGGTTTGCTCCATATGATCTTAAATTAAGTGAACAAGCTGTTGCTAAACATGATAGCACTTTATTTTTAGGTCGTTCAGAACCAATTTATACTTATAATAGCTCTGAAAGATTAGCATCATTATCATTTAAATTATTAGTGGATTATCCACCTCAATTAAAAGCTGATCCTAATTTACAATCACAATCTCAAGCAGCTAGATTTATGGCTTTCGGTGGTAGTGGTAAATTACCAAAACCAGTTGATATTGGTCAAAAAGAAAAGGAGAAAGAAATATTTATCAGACAAAGAGACGAGTTAAAACCAGATAAGGAAGTTGATAGTACTGTAAATGCACCTGTCATACCTAAAATCAGTTTTTATTTCCCAAATGATGTACCTGAAATAGGTAAAGCATCAAGTGGTGTTGAATATAGTATTGGGTTAAATTATGAAGACGGTGATAGTTCTAATGATACATTTGCAAATGATTTAGGGTTAAATGTTGGATTTACAACTGCTTTTGATGAAATAATAACTACTGCCTTTCATCCAAATAATAGAGGTAATTATGATTTATATTTAACTGGATTTGCTACTAAGTTATTTAGAGGTGCAGGTGCATCAGAATTTAATGAAGCATTATCAGATAGAAGAATACAAGCTGTTAAAGCATATTTAAATAGAAGATATGCTGAGATATACACTGGTAGATCATTAGAACAAGACGGTATTAGAATTATCCCTAGTCCTCAAGGTGATATTAAAGCACCACTTTCAACTAGTACCGAAGAAAGTATTCCAAGTCAAGAGTCTAAGAGTTATAGAAGAGTAGATGTTGAGTTTAGAAAACCAATAAAAAGAATAAAGTCTAGAGGTATCAATGATGATTTACGTCAAAATATTCAAAGAGACACTAATATCCTATTTCTTAATACTAGAATAGCTCAACTGGAAAAAGAAATTGCTGATGCTAAGAATGCAGCTAAGAAAGGTTTTGAATGTACGTTTAATCAATATGAAATTAAAGATGGTATATTCAAAGGTTTTGAATCGACACAAAGACAAGTAAATAAATTTAGTCCTGTGTTTCATTCTCAAACACCAGAAGATTTCCATAGAAGACTTACTTTCTTACAACAATGTGTAAGACAAGGTTCTGCTATAAGAAGAACAGAAAAAACCGATAGTGGTAATATATTTACTGCTGATAATGCAGTATTTGGTCGTCAACCTGTGCAGATATTAAGACTTGGTGATTTTTTCCATACTAAAGTAATTATCGATAATATTCAATTTGAATATGGTGATGCACCTTGGGATTTAAATCCAGAAGGTATGGGTATGCAATTTATGTATGCTGACATCACAATACAAATGAAGATCATCGGTGGTATGTCAATGAGAGGCCCTATAGATGCACTTCAAAATGCAGTATCATTTAACTATTATGCAAACTCAACATTTTACAATGATGGTGTATATGCTAAGGCAACTGCTGCTGAAAATGCACAATTTAGTGAAAAGGGTGATGTAGGTACTAATGGTGAAACAAATCCATTAACTGGTGAGAATAAAAATGAAAACAACTAATTTAAATTATGGCTGGTAAGAAAGATTACGATAGATACGAAATATATAGAAATGATGACTCAAGTATAGATCAATTACCATTTGTTAGAATTACTCAAAGAAGTTCAGATAAATTTGAAAGATGGAATTCTATACGTGATCGATATGATAAGTACGCTAGTAGATATTATAACAATCCCTTCTTTGATTTTCTAATTACATATGCAAATCCTCAATATTTATCTGAATTTGATATACCAGAAGGTGCTGTAGTTAGAATACCGTTTCCATTAAAAGCAGTTAGACAGGAATATGAAGATAAATTAAAAAATATCCGTAATAGGTAAGTAAAACTTTACAATCTAATTATTTATTTCTATATTTAAAGAATTTTACATAAATTTTTTAAAAATGAAAATATTAAAATACGATCATAATGGTTCTGATCATCCAATGACTTTCATTAATAGGAATGGTCAACTGATGGTTAACGCTACTGAATTAGCAAAACCTTTCGGTAAACTAGTTGCTGGTTTTTTAAGAACAAATCATGCAAAATCCTTTATTAAAGCATATCAACACCGAAGTGCAAATTTGCATAACGGCTTTAAACCACTTGAGATTATAAAAGGTGGTAATAATAAAGCTAATCAAGGTACTTGGATGTGTGAACAATTAGCAACTAAATTTGCAGCATGGTTAGCACCAGAATTTGAATTATGGGTCTATGATCAAATTCAGGAATTACTTTCAAAAGGTAAAGTTGAGTTAAAGAAAAATGAACCACTATCACTTGCCAATCATATCTATCTAGAAATACAAAAACAAAATAGTAAGTCAATTAATAATAAAGCATACGTTGAGCGTGATAAAAATGTTAATGCTCGAAACGGCATTATTAAATATAATGTTGAAAGTTGTAAAATCCACACTGGGTTAACACCTAAGCAATTAAAATTTGCTGGTAAAAAATTTGGATATAAATCTAAAGATAGGTGTTCAGCTAAACAAGTAGTGAGGAAATTAGCTCCAGAAGTTGCTTGCCAAATGTCATTGACTGATTATATCATATCTTCATCTGATCAGTATACTACAGAAGATGTTCAAGAAGTATATAATACTATAACAATAAAATCTGAAGATTTATATAAATCTTTAATTGCTTCAGGGATAAATCCTAAAGAACTTAACGAATAATGAAAAAGAATAAGATAATTGTAATATTTAGTTCGCATCATAGCGAAGAAGATAATAATAAATTTATTGAGCACGTCAACAAAACAATCGGTGTTCCACGTGAAACCTATTGTTATCCTAATTTTAATCAATATTCATTAAGTCAAGTCTATAATGAAGCCATTAATAATCATGCTAAAGATGATGCAATTATGGTCTTTTGTCATAATGATATATTGTTCGATACTAAAAACTGGGGAAAGAAATTACTACTACATTTTAATAATCCTAATAGTGATTATCAAATATTAGGATTAGCTGGAAGCGAATCATTATATTCTGGATGTTGGTGGTTAGATTCTACTAATCAAAAAATGAATATGAAAGAAATGATTGGTATAGTTAATCATGATAATGGAATAAGAAAATGGACTTCAGAATATTCAAAACCACATCATGGTATTAAACCAGTAGCAGTAATCGATGGATTATTTATGGCAGTAGATACATCAGATATTGAACATAGATTTGATGAAATATTTCAGGGTTTTCATTTTTATGACTTAGGTTTTGTATTTAAAAATGTTTTAGATGGTTGTAATGCAGGTGTGATTTCAGATATTAGAGTTACACATAAATCTATTGGTCAAATTAATCAAGAATGGGAAAAAAATAAAATAATTTTTGAAAATTTATATAATAATGAAATTCCTTTTAAAATAAAAGACTATTTATAATAGGATTTATTGGTATTTATTGATACATCTATGATAATGGTAAAAATATGAAATGGACTAAAGAATTATGTATTGAATCAGCAAAAAAATGTAAAAATAGAAGTGATTTTAAAATAAATTATAGCGGAGCATTTAGTGCAACAAAAAAAAATGGATGGATTGAAGAAGTAAATAAATATTTACCAAAGCATCAAAAAAAACAATGGACTAAAGAATTGTGTCATAAAGAAGCTTTAAGATATAATTATAGAGTTAAGTTTGAAAAAAAATCACATAAAGCATATGATGCTGCAAGAAGAAATAATTGGTTAGATGAAATATGTTCACATATGGAATATTTAATAAAACCTTCAGGTTATTGGAATAATTTTAATTGTATTAATGAAGCTCTTAAATACAATAATAAAACAGAATGGCATAAAAATTCACCATCATCATATAACGCTGCTCGTAAAGATAGTGACTTATATAATGAATGTACTGAACATATGAACAATATTGGTTCAAAATATGAAAGATTAGTTTATAAATATACATTTCAAGATAAATCAATATATATTGGAATAACATGTAATAAAAAAACAAGAAAAAAAGATCATTACAATAATATTAATAGTCCTGTTTATAATCATATAAAATTAACTAATACATTACCAAAATATGTAGAATTAAGTGACTACATAAATTATGTTGATGCTATTAATATTGAAATTAAGTTAATTGAAATTTATAAAAAAAATAAAGAATGGAATTTGTTAAATAAACAGAAAGGTGGTGGTCTTGGAAGTGAAAGATATAATTATACTAAAGAGTTATGTCATAAAGAGGCTTTAAAATATAACTATAGGTCTGAATTTAAAAAAAATGCAAATAGATTTTATGTTAGTTCAAGAAAAAGAGGTTGGTTAGATGATATATGTAGTCACATGAAATATAAACAAAAACCAAATGGGTATTGGTCTAATAATAAATTAAAATGTTTTAATGAAGGAATAAGATATAAAAATATTAATCAGTTTAAATTAAATTCTGCTGGTGCATATAATTCAATAATAAAAAATAAATGGTATAATGAGTTTAAATATTTTAAAATAGTTTATAATGAAAAAATCGGAAAATAAATATAAGGTATTAATAACATGTCAATTTTTTAATGGATATACGGGTTCTGAAATGTCTGTTTTTGAAATGGCAAAAGAACTTATTAGACAAAATAATGAAGTACATATTATTAGTCAAGTTGTTGGTGAACCTCTAAAAAGTAGAGCAGAAAAATTAGGTATAAAGGTATGGTCTATTGATAAACCACCATTACACTTGAAAAATCATTTTGATATAATACATATCAACCATAAGCCAATCGGTAATGCTATATTACAGTATTTTAATGAAACACCTGCAGTTATGCATGTGAGATCAGAAGTTATACCAACTTTTGAAGAACCAATCATTCATCCTAATATAAAGAAGTATATAAGCATTAGAGATAGTGTCAGGGATCACATTAAAAGTTTTGGTATTAATGATGATGCAATAGTTGATATAGATAATCCATTCGACATTCAAAGGTTTAATAAAAAATATTGTAAGTCAGAAAATAAGAAAAAAATAGTATTATTTATTGGAACTTTAGACTATTTAAGAAAGAACATGTTATTTGATATATTAGAACATACTAAAAAGAATAACCAACTTTTATGGATTATTGGTAAGAATAGTGGTGGATATATTAACGAATTATTAAAAGAGAAACATATAAAGTATTTTGGTCAGCAAAAAGATGTTGAAAATTATATTAAAAAATCAGATATATCAGTTGGTATTTTCAGAGGTAGAACAACAATAGAGGGGTGGTTATGTGGAAATCCAGCTTGGATTTACTATGTAGATAAAAGTGGTGATATTAAAGATAAAGAATTTGTAGAAGTACCTGATGATGTTTCAAAATATAGTAGTGAAACATATTATGATAAGATAATTAATTTATATAAAGAAGTTACATGAAAAAAAAAGCGTTAAGTATATTATTAGTAATACACAACCAATAAATATGAAATATAGTAAATATAAATCAAAAGATTTAGGTATATTGATTGTTAATTTAAATAATATTCAATTAACTAAAGACATAATTAATGATTTAAACAATCAAATAAATAAAAATTTTAAGATTCATTTATTTGATCAAAATTCTTCTGAAGAAGGAACTTCAGAGTATCTAGATAGTTTGGAGAGAATGAAAAAAATTATTGTTATTAAGAACAGTGAAAATATTCCTCTTAATCATTTATGGAACAACTTTGTTAATGATACTAATTATGAGTATATATGTTTTCTTAATAATGATGTAAGAGTAACAAATAATTTTACTTATGATATTATAAAGACATTAGATGAAAGAGACGATGTTGGGATTATAATACATCCAACTAATAACGATAAAATTAATAAAACAACTGAATATAATTTAAAAATATTAGATAATCCACCATTATATCAAGGATGGGATTTCTCATTTAGAAGAGAAGTATATATGCCAATTCCTCAAGAAATGCTAATTTTTGGTGGTGATGATTTAATATTCTCTTATGTACTAAAAAAGAATTATAAAATTGGATTAACAATCAGTTCACCAATCATTCATTTTAAAGAAAGAACTAGAGTTAAAATTGGTAATATTAAAGAAATACAAGCTAATGATGCAAGGTTATTTATTTCTGAAATCAGCAAGAATAAACTACAGTTAGTTCAGTCAACAATGAATGGTGTTATTTCAAATAGATACCCATCACCAACCATGAAATTAATTGAGAATAAAAAGTGTATTTATACTGCACTCATAGGTGATTACGATAAATTATATAGTGTTGATAATGATAAAATAGTAAAACAAAAAGATTGGGATTATATATGCTTTACAGATAATTCGGATATAAAATCTGACTTTTGGAAAATAATTTATATTGGTAACGACACTAAAGAACCATTAGATAATTATAGATTATCTCGATATCTTAAAACAAATTTTGACAAATATCTTTCATCATATGATTATTTAATATGGAAGGATTGTAGGTGTATAATAAATTGTAATTTAAATACATATTTAGATAACTTGAAAGATTCAGATATTTTATTTTCGGAACACAGTAATAGAAAAAATATCTTACAGGAGTGTGATGCATTAATTTCTGGTAATTTAGAAACCACCAAAATGATAAATAAAATAAAAAATAGATATGAAGCGAATGGGTATAAATATGATAATGGATTATATGCTTCAAGAATATTATGTTTTAGAAATAATAAAAAAATAGTTGATTTCTTTAATGACTGGTGGTATGAAATCAATAATTATTCACATAGAGATCAACTATCTTTAAATTATGTATTATCTAATCACAATTTAAAGATAAAAACTCTTTCATTTAAAATAGTGTTTAGTAATAATTTTAAACTGGGTCATAGAAAATCCACTAGATTATCTTTATAATATGTTTTACAGTAAACAACATGATTTATATATTAATAAGCTGAATAATGGTGAACATTTTAAATATTCAAGATTTAATGATGGTGAAATAATCGCTGCATCAAGAATTAATATAAATGGTAGTAATTGCGATAACCATAAATATTTTCCTGAAATGGGAAATGAACTTGAAAAAATATTATTAAACTATTCTTATAGTGATACCTATGTATTTGAACATTATAAGCATTGGTATAATACAAATAATCTAGTACATGGATATTTAGATAATATATATCAACAGAATAAAAATTTGAAATTTCTTGATGATGATTTTATTAGAAAAACTCATGAAATTAAACCGTACTTATTTATTGATTTAATTGAATCGTTTAGAGATAAAAAAATTGTTATTATTGGTGCTGATTATTTAAAATCTTTAAATAAATTCTTTGATTTTGAATATATTGAAATACCTAGATTGAATTGTTATCTCAGTAAAGATAAAATCATATCAGATATTAAAGAAAGAAATAAAAAGGAAGATAATAATATCTATTTATTTTCAGCAAGTATGGCTACTAATATAATAATAGACGAATTTAAGGAGGATAATAATAATTCATATATTGATTGGGGATCAGTGTGGGATACTTTTTTCATTGGAAAAAACTATTCATATTTAAGAAAGAGAAGTTCTAGTAATATGGAAATATATAAAAATTATTATAATAAGTATTTAATATTATGAATAAAAATTGTATTTTCACTTGTAACATTGCAAATTATGATTCCATACCAGTTATTAAAGAAAAAAATAAGAATTGGGATTATAAAATAATTACCGATAATAAGGATTTAAAATCAAGCAGTTGGGAAATAATATATATTGAAAATGTAAATAATCTTGATAAATTGAATAATACTAAATTATCTAGGTTTTGTAAAACTAATTATCATGTGTTTTTTTCTGAATATGATAATTACATTTATATTGATTCTCGATGTATAATTATCAACGATCTTAATAATTATGTTTCTAATTTAGGTGATTATGATTTCCTTTTTTTGAAACATCCACAAGCTAACAATATTAAAGAAGAGATGGATAGAGTATTAATTGGTTTCTTAGAATCACAAAAGATGATTGATAAAATAAAGAAAAGATATGAGGAAGAGGGTTATAAATATAATAACGGATTATTTGCAGGTGGTATTCTATGTTTCAAGGGTAATGAAAGAGTGATAAATTTTTTTAATGATTGGTGGTATGAAATAAAAAATTACTCACATAGAGATCAATTATCATTGAATTTTGCTTTAAGTAAAAATAATAAATTAAAATATAAATATATAGATTTTAATTTAGTCTTTTCTAAATACTTCAAACAAGGAGTAAGAAAAAGTAGTAGATTAAAAATATTATAATAAATTATGGAATTTGATAAATATAAAAATAGAGGTGCATATCATTGGATTGAATACGAAAATAATACACTATATGGTCAACATGTTAATAAATTATTATCATGGATGAGAAAAGATGGAAGAACATTAGATATTGGTGCTGGTGATGGATTAATAACCCATCTATTAGATGCAGAAGGGATAGATGATAATAAAATAGCTATTAAATTGGCTAAAGAAAAAAATGCAAATGTCTTATTTGGTGATGCTTATAAATTAAACTATGATGATAATACATTTGATAATGTTTTAATGGCTGATGTTATTGAGCATTTAGAATTTCCAGATGTTGCAATTAAAGAAGTAAAGAGAGTATTAAAACCAGATGGATATTTTTACGTGGTAACACCCCCAGCGAGAGAAGATGGTGTTTTACAAGATAAATATCATTATATAGAATATTCTCCAAATAAATTAAGTGATTATTTATCTACATTTGATTTTGATTTAACTGAAGCAGTTGAAGTAGTAAGTAAATATGTTAGAATGTATGGAGTATATATAAACCAAAAATAATGATGGAATATAGGACTAAAATAATAAATACTATTGCTGATAAAATTAAAGCAAAAAAATATTTGGAAATAGGTGTTAGAAATCCAAAGGAAAATTTTAATTATATAAATTGTGATATTAAAGATGGTGTTGATCCTGAACCAGTAACACTATGTAACTATAGAATGACAAGTGATGAGTTCTTTAAGAAATATTCACATGACAAAGAATATGATTTAGTTTTTGTAGATGGTATGCATACTGCAGAGCAAGTTTATAAAGATGTAATGAATTCAATTGAAATATTGAGTGACAATGGTTTTATAGTTATACATGATTGTAACCCACCAACTGAATTTCACACTAGAAGTTATAATGAATATCTAAAAACTAGAGGTCAATGGTATGGTGATGTTTACAAAGGGTTTATAAAATTGAAAGAAGATTTAAAAGACTATAGTTGCTTTGTTATAGATGAAGATTGTGGCTGTGGTATTATCACCAAATCATCTAATTTTAATATTAAGAATAGTAATATTAAAGACCCTAGTGGTGAATATAATTGGAAATTCTTTAATAATAATAGAGAATGTGTACTATGTTTAACACAATACAATGAATTTGTTGAAAAATTATCTAACTAATATAGCTGATTTAGGGGAAAAAGAAGATTATAAAGATTTACATAAAATATATAATTTAAATAACAAAATTAAATATAGCTTTAACATGAAAAGAATATTACCAATACACATCGTAACCAAAAAAATAGAGATAATTAATGCAATTGGGTTTAGCTTTTTTATTTTCATTTTCACACACCCAAAAATTAGTAAAAAAAATTCGGGTAATACATTAGAAACATTAATAAACCATGAATTAATTCATTTTAAACAACAAGTAGAATTATTATTTATATTTCATTGGTTATTATATGGATTCTTTTATATTAAGAATAGATTAACTAAATATAAAAGTCATGATGAAGCTTATATGAATAACCCATTTGAAAGAGAAGCTTTTTCTAATGAGGATAATCTTGACTATTTAAAAATTGATTGTGAAGGTGGTGAGTATGATTTTTTAATGAATATAGATTTGTCTAATGTAAGATACATGGCAATTGAAATACATACTCAATTAGGTAATGATAAGATTAAAGAACTAAATAATCATTTATTACAATATTTTACCATAATAAACGATTTAAATGATGGTATAAATATGCATAAAGAATTAACTCTGAAAAATAAGTCTATTTAATATAATAGATAAATTTTTAAATTTTATCGAACTTGATGAACAGTATGTTGAACTAAAATATTATTATAAATACTATGAATAAAATAGGAAATATAATTTTTAAAGAGCAATTAGTCAATCATAAGCTGATTGACTATATCAATTATTTTGATTGTAAAAATGATGGTAATGATTTAAATGTTGATTTTAATCTACCGACATTATTTGTTGGTTGGAATCACTGGAAATCATCTCTAAGTGAGCATTCTAATAAACCAATAAGTATTTTAGAAAAAGAGATTATACCCAATAGTAAGTATTGGGAATTCTCATTTAATGAACAGAAATCTCAACATATTAGCGGTATTGACATGTTTGTACGTAATGCACCTATCTATTATTTTGAGTCAAATTATGAATATGTATTAATTGATCCAGTAAAGGAAAAACTATTCGATAAATTTAATATTCTTAACTGGTATAAATCTAGGACTGGTGATATTAAAACAGATGGTATTTACACATATAAAAATGATATGACTTACATATTATGTGATTATCATAAAAAAATATATGGTATTGATCATAATACTTGGGATTTCTTCGGCATGGAGAATGCAGCCAAAACCTTTATTGGTACATCAGACACCTCACCTGCTCATAATATAGTGCACGATATCGAAGGTGATACTTTTGCAAAATTCAATGAAATATTTGGTGGTTATACCAATCTCAAGAGATATCTAGTAGTATTATTGTCAAAATAGTTATTCCGTAGTATTTATAAGAAACTATAAATATTATGAAAAAGACAAAAGAAGAAGCTTTAGAAGGATTTTTAGATAACGAAGAGCAGTCAAAAAAGCCAGAAAACGGTAATATTGACAAGAAAGAAGTAGTTATGAAAGAAAGAGAAGGCTTAATTGAGAGAGTTGATCCCATTTATGTAACTAAAAATGGTAAACAATTACTTAGAGAGCAATACTAATTTAGAAAATGGCACATATTAGAGAGACTGTTAATGAAAGACTCATGAGAATGAGAAAATTGTCTAATATTTCTGAAGCTAATTATTCATTAATTGGTGGTATGGATGAGGATGATGAAATGCCTGATTTAACAGAACCAGAAGTAGAAGACCCTGCTGCACAAGAAGACCCTGCTTTAGGTGGTGAAGAACCACCTGCTGAAGTACCTGTCGAACAACCTGAAGATGGTATGAATAATGTAGCAGATGATGGTCAAATGGGTATTGATGTTCCAGAAGAACCTGAAGGTGAAGAAATGTCACCTGAGATGGGGGTGGAGCAACCTATGCCTGAAGAACCATCTGTAGAAGAAAAGCAAAATGAAATCATTCAGCTTAATATTTCTGCAATGCAAAAAATGCAAGCAGTTATTGATGGTTTAGAAAATACTGTTGGGTCTCTAAATAGTAAGCTAGGCACACTATCTGCAGATGTAGAAGAAGTACGTGAACCTAAAAACGTGGAAAAGTTAATGAAACGTAAGGAAGATTCACATCCTTTTTATTATAATCTTAATGATATGTGGCAAGGTAATTCTTTTCAAGCAAGAAGAGAAGTTGACGGTATTCAAGGCATTAAGCAGATGGAAGACGGCACATATATGGCTGATTTCGATGACCTACCTAAACACAACAATCAAGAAATAAATCAGAGCTTCAACATGAATCTAGCTGAAAGTAAAAAATATCAGAAATAATGAAAGTACATAATCCAAACGGTTCTAAAGAAAGACTCAAAGAAATGTTTGAGCGAGTTAATAAAGTTACAATTAATGAAACATTTGATGTACCAGTTGTTAATGATAAATCATATCTAGAAAAAAGTGGTGACGAAGAGGCTGAAAAAAAGCAAGTTAACAAATATGATGGTGGTGTAGATTATCCAGCTATTGATGATTTGAAAACTGACCATGAGTCATTAGATAAGATTGCCGAAGAAGAAGAGCTTGATGAAATATCGTTAGCTGGACTTAAAGGTGCTGGTCAATACGTTGGAAAATCTATTGGAGATAAAGTAAAGCAAGGTGTTGATAATGTTAAGAACAAAGTTGGTAATGTTAAAAAAGCATATCATAGAAGTACTGGTGATGATCAACTAGGTAAAATACAAAAATATGCTGAAAATTTTGGTGAGAAATTTGGTAAGTATTTAGCTAAATATAATGCTCAAGCAGAAAAAGCAGGTGAACAACCATTACAGCCAAGACAATTAGCTCAAGTGGTAACTAATGCACTTGATAGAGCATATAAGCAAGGAGATACAAAAGCTCAAATAAATTTTGATAATTTAAAAATGCAGAAAGAAAGTGAAGAGTACCAAGAAATCGAAGGTGGTCTTGCTGATGAAGCTGATCCAAATGAATTTGATGCTAGACAAATCATGAAAGGCATGGAAGTAGAAATGGAACATACTGATGACCCAAGACAAGCTTTGGAAATTGCTATGGATCATTTGATGGAAATTCCTAACTACTATGATGAATTAGCTGATATGGAGTCTGGTGCTGATGTTGAACAACCAGAAGAAGATGATAATTCTGCTGATGCTTTATTAGACCCATCGCAACATTGGGTTGATGACTATTCTCCAAAAAAATTAGGTGAATACGATTCACCCGAAGAAGTCAATGCAAGAAAAGCTGGTGTACAAAAACATAAAGAATGGTTTGATTCAATAATGCAACAACATCCTGATTTTATGTCTGGTGCTAACTACCCTTATAATAACAACATAGATATACCAATACAAGATTTAGATTCTGATAATAAAAATCTATGGGGTCGTTCATTACCATCAACTACTAATGCTGATGCATCTACACGTATGGTATATCCACCAAATATTATTGAATGGAGAGATAGTTTCATCGAAAAATTTGGTACTGAAGGAAAGATACAAGCAGTTAATGGACAATATGATGTTGTAGGTAATCCTAGATTTGATCAATGGAGACAAAAGGGTGTACAAGGAAAAGCAGATTACTATTCAAATAATCCCAATGAACCATTAGATGAAACAGATGCTACTCAAATGAATTTCCAAGATGATGGTAGAGGTAATTGGATTCCTCAAGGAATGGAGGATAAAAAAATTGCAATAAGAAAAGTTGAGCAACCAATGGGTAGTGGTAATGAAAAATATTTATTAGTACAACTAGACCAAAATGGTAGTGTGGAAGATGTCTATGATAGAAAAGATTCTTGGGAAGAAGCAGTAGCAGCTTTAGGATCATCAATAAGCTAAGTTCAACGTATTTATATTAAAATAATATAATGAGTAGATTCAGGTCATATTTTTCCAAGAACAATACATTAATTGAAGATAATAGAACAAATAACTCTCAAAATCCTGTAAGTGAAATATCTTACGGGACTTTAGAAAATCGAGTTAGCCGTTTTATCTTTGATATTGACTTACAACCCCTAGTTGATAAGTTAAATTCTGGTGTATTAAATCCTGATCTAATAAAATCTCACAAATTAAATCTTACTAATACAATAAGAATAATTCCAGAACTAGTTGGTTCTAGATATGCTGATTGCGAAACACAAAGAGCAGCTAGTTTTACATTAGAGTTATTTAATATTGAAGAAGATTGGGACGAAGGTAATGGATATGATTTTGTTTATATAGATGAACAATTTCCAAGTATTCCAAAACAAGCATCAAACTGGTTTGAAAGAAAAACAAGTATCGAGTGGTCGGTAGAAGGTGCAGTAACTAGTGGCACGACAATATTAGATAGTTTAGATTTCCAAGATGGTAGTGAAAATTTCGTTACTGATATTACCGATTACATAAACTCAAGAATATTTGCTAGTGGTGTTACTGGTTTTACTGGAACTACATTCGGATTAGGTATTAAATTTACTGATGATCTTGAGTCTGGTACTACACTTCAAAGACAGGCAGTAGCGTTCCATGTGAAGGACTCTCCTACTTTTTATGAGCCATATGTAGAAACAATAGTTGAAGACCTTATAGAGGACGACAGAGAGTATTTCTATATGAATAAAGAAAATGATCTTTATCTATATGCTAATGCTGGTGGTAATAGTGTTGATGTTACTGTGAACAGTGTAACTATTAATGACTATCAAGGCAATGAAGCTACAGTTATTAGTGGTGATAGTATCCAAGAAGTAAGAAGTGGTGTATATAAAGTAACATATTCAACATCTACTGAATTATACCCAGATCAAGTAATCTTCAATGATATTTGGAATGTGACTCGTAACGGAAGAACCAAAGACGTTGTGCAACAATTTTATCTTATAAATGAAGATCAATATCTAAATTTTGATTTATCTAGAAGAGTTAATTTTGACAATTACTTTTTTAATGTAATCGGTGTTAATAATGGTGAAATCATAAAAGCAGGTGACACAAGAAGAGTTGTTGTTGACGTAAGAGAATTATATCCTGATCAAAACAATAATTTACCTCTAAATTTAGAATATAGATTATTTGTTAAGCAAGATGTTGATCATCAAATCGATGTAATTCCATTTACTAAGTTAGATCGTACTATTGCTGGATATGAATTTTTATTAGATACTTCATGGTTAATTCCACAAGACTATTATTTAGAAGTTAAAATTTCTGATAGTGGTGTTTACAATGTGAAAAAACCAATTTATTTTACTGTAACTTCTACAGAAATAGTTTAAAATTTTTATTTAAAATAACAGTTATTTTCCGAGTATATTTTATAATTTCCAGTATTTATATACACGAAATTTGAAGTGAAATAAAAAAAAGTGAAGAAAAATTAAGTGAAAAGTTGAAAAAGATTGACAATTGAAAATTTAATTCGTAGTATTGTAAAGCATAACAAAAAAAGTGAAGAGTAATATAAGTGAAGTTTAAATATAAAGTGTAATTATTAATGGAAAACACAAATCAGAATTCAGGAGCACCACAAGGTGGTAATCTTGATGCAGCGAAAGCCTTATTCGCTGACTACAAAACTCAAGGCGATGATAAACCTAAGAAACTTAGCAAAGAAGAAATCCTCGCTAGGTATTTTACCCCAAGAAAAGAAAAAGAAGTATTTAGAATTCTACCACCACAAGCTGGTCGTAGACACGTTGAGACTGCATTTTTTCATGCAGTAAAAACTAATTCTTCAGAGGGAAAAAGATGGAGAAAAATTTACTGTCCAAAACACAACGATCCAGAAGTAGCAAAAGTTGATGCTAATGGTAATGTTGTAACGGATGCGGATGGTAAACCATTTATGATTCCTGCTCCATGTCCAATTTGTGACAAAAAAGATGAGTTGCTTAAAAAGCAAGATCGATCTATTCTTAAAGTTAAGAAAGATGATATGAACGCTCAACAATTGGAGATTAAAAAAGAAAATGATAGAATCTATAAGGATGCTATGGGATTCGATGCAAAAAAATTCTATATTGTTAAAGGTATTGACAAAAACAGTACTGGTGATGGCGTTAAGTTTTGGAGATTCAAACATAACTTTAAAAAACAAGGTATCTATGATAAATTAATGCCAGCACTACAAAACTTTGTAGAGCAAAATCAAGTTGATTTTGCTGATCCTTTCAAAGGTACTGATTTAATTATCAGTGTTGTTGATAATCAGATA
>Ga0306868_1000941_pt1 | contig 16594 bp, 10 predicted proteins | sample AntRauTorckE6832_FD_190411 | JGI IMG/M metagenome (GOLD analysis project Ga0306868, IMG submission 190411) | Saline lake microbial communities from Rauer Islands, Antarctica - Metagenome Torckler E6 #832 (v2) (version 2) | ecosystem: Environmental > Aquatic > Non-marine Saline and Alkaline >... | reverse complement strand
ATATTTGGTTTATATCTTATTTTCAGCTAAACTCAATAGATTCTATACTGGCTTTACCACGAACATATTCCAACGTTTGGAATTCCATAAAAATGCGAAATCAAATAAGTTCACTTCTAATGCTAAAGACTGGAAATTGTACTTAGAAATTGAATGTAACACTAAGGAACAAGCTTTGGCTGTAGAACAGCACATCAAAAGGATGAAAAGCTAAGTTTATATTCAAAATTTAAAGTCGTATCCCGAAATGAGATCTAAGCTGTTAGCAAAATATCGCCAAAGTTCGCCCCGATAGCTATCGGGGTTGAGGGGGAGCAAATTGAGTCTAGCAGGAAACTGTTGGACTTTTTTGTTTTATATAATTTACTTCTTAAGCCCTGAATTCATTGGTACTTACAGAGATTCAAGCTAAAGTTAACTTTTTCCTTTAAAAAATCAAGGTACCCATTTTAGACCTAAAAAGGTGTAGAAAAAGGTAGCAAGGGTTTTTAAAAAAGGTAGCATGTACTGTGTTGTATATCAATTAATTAAAATTGATATGAAAATAAAAAGCTTACAAATCTCGTAGAACCATTCAAGGTAAAGTTCCAATTTTTCTAGGCTCACTTATAACAAAATTGAAAAAAGTTTTGCAATTGGTATTTATGCCAAAGAGAAAAAAACGGAAATCAAAACTCAGTAGTCTTGACAAAATGAAATCATCTAGTTTTTAATCCAGATATCAATCTTATTCATTTTGAAAAATCAAATTTATAGCAACTTAAAGTAATTATACTTGGAAATCAGTGAACTATATGATTAATATTTGTTATTTTTATATTTTAATTGCCTTAAAATATATAGCTAACTCGATTAAATATGATAAAATTTTTACTCTCTACATTAAGTGTATTTCCAAAATGGCTCTTTATAGGCGCTTTACTTTTAGTTGTTACTTTCAATGTAAATGCACAGACAATTACACCGCAAGACGGTGATTACAGGTCAATTGGTGGGACAGTAACAAATCCAAATCCATGGTTAGATGCAGACACATGGGAAAAGTATAATGGTAGTGGCTGGATTGATGCAAATGATTTTCCGTTATCAGGTGCTTTCAATGGCACAGTTTTTATCCAATCAGGAACTTTTGTAGAATATAACGTGAACGGCATGACTAATGGATTTAATTTGACAGGAGCAATTGTAATAGACGGTAATTTCCTCGTTGATATTCCATCAAATTCTAATACCAATTTTGCTGGAGACATTAACGTGTTCGAACTCAATGACGGCGGAGTTTTTAGAACTACTTTTGGAAATAATCCTAAGCTTGAAGTTAGAATACAAGAGCTTTTTAGAATAAATGGAGGTGAATTACGGTATCAGAATGGTGGTAATAATTCTGCTCTTTTTATAGAATGCAAGGGAGATGTGGAAGTCAACGGCGGATTAGTTATTGATGATAGAGGTAATGGTTTAAACACTTCAGGCTTGTATATGAGCGGGGATGGAACTTCAGCTAGTCCGCAACATTTAAAAATTATTTCAAATGTATCTCCGCTTGCCAGAGAACGTTTTTTTGCAACTACAAGTACTTATATTGTAGAAGAATATGCAGGTAGTATTGAGCAAAATACAGTTTATGGTGATATAACAGGTGAAGATATTAGGACTGATTACATTGGATTGGAAGGTAAGGGTGATATTCTTACAATAAATAACTCTAGTGTCACTGGAGTAAACTTAAATAGAAATAAAACAGTATCAGATACACTTAAACTTTTCAACGGTACTCTAAATTACAATACAAACGATCTAAACATTGCTACAGATGCTACGATAGAACGAACGGGTGGAAATTTGAATACACCTCCTACTTCCTTCGGCACGAGCCTCAACTTGCTTTACAGTGACCATACCAGTCCAGTGACTATGGCGAATGAAGTGCCGACTGCAGATATTATTGAGAATTTAACTATAAATACTACAAATAGTGTCCTTGCTAACACTGACTTAAAGATTAATAGTACTATTGACCTTACTAATGGTATCCTTCAATTAAATATTCAAAAACTTAGTGTTGGTGAAAATATTATCAGATCTAGTGGTAATATTGATGCTACAGATGCGGTAGTCGAATTTACTTCAAGCACCAATCAATCTCTTGCGATTTCTTCTTTTATTGATAATACAATAAAGCATATCATCAATTCTGGCAGTGGAGGCCCTAACCTTTCAAGTGAACTTAAAGTATCAGATTTACTTGAAGTCAATGCTGGTGATTTTAAATCGAATGGGCATCTTGTCATGTTGGCTAGTCCAACAAACACATCTCAAGTTGGACCTGTCGATGGCAGCATAACTGGAGAAGTAACTGTTGAGCAATATTACCCAGCAAGGAGAGCATTTAGATTGATTTCTCCTTCAGTCACTACTTCTGCTTCTATAAACGCCAACTGGCAGGAAGGAGCCAGCGATTACCTGGATAATCCAGAAGAAGGATATGGAACTCATATTACAGGTTCCACGACTGGAGCTAATGGTTTTGATGAAACTCCTTCAGGAAATCCTTCGCTGTTTACGTTTGATAATATCAATAGAGGATGGATAGCTGTAGCTGGAACAGAATCCCAAACCTTAACAGCTGGCTCTCCTTACCGATTGATGATAAGAGGTGACAGAAGTATAGATGTAACGTCTAATGATGCTACACCAACTAATACTCGCTTGAGAACCACTGGTGCTTTAAACATAGGAAGTCAATCGCAATTAAATATATCACCAATTTCAGGAGATTTAAGCTTTATTGCAAATCCATACCACGCTCAAGTCGATATGAGCTCTGTGCTAACGAATTCCACAAATCTTTCAACTACTGAATATTACATTTGGGATCCAACACTAGGCGGCAACGATGGTAGAGGAGCTTATGTAACGATTGATCCTGCTACCGGAGACAATGCTCTTAGTCCCAATACGGTTGACCCGGGAGGTAATTTTTCAGATGCAAATCAATTCTTACAACCTATGCAAGCAGCTTTTGTAAGAACAGGGAATGCAGTTGATGCCCCATCAATTAATTTTGAGGAATCTGATAAAAACGTAAGCCCAGCTCAGACAGAAACAAAATCATTCTCTCAAAAAGAATATATCAATGTGATGTTATTTGATGCCGATTCTTATGCTGAAGGGAGTTCACCATCAGATGGACTTCGCATCAATTTTAATGATTCTTACAGTGTTACTGCTAAAGATGATTCTCCAAAGCTTGGAAATTTGGACGAAAACTTAGCCAGAATCGAAGGCAATGACTATGCATCGATAGAACGAAGACCTTATCCATCGGATGAAGAAAGGCTTGAGTTATTTGTCAATCAGTATAGAAATGAATCTTATGTTCTGAAATTTGAACTAACTGATAATTTAAACACTAAAGTCTTTATTGAAGACAAGTATTTAAATCAAACTAAAGAAATCACTGTATCTGATAATACATATGCTTTTGAAATAGACGAATCCATTTCAGAGTCTAAAGCTTCAGATCGATTTAGCATTGTGTTGAATCCAGTGAGTCTTTCAACTGTTGATGAGAGTTTTGCTGACATCAACCTGTACCCCAATCCGACGAAGGACAATTTCAGAATAAACGGTCCAGATTTAGCTCAAGGAGCACAGGTAGAAATTTATAATTTACTTGGTCAGCAAGTTTATAAAAGGGATTTTAAAGGTCAGTCTACGATAGAGATTAATGGCTTTAATTTTAATACAGGAATTTATCTAATCAAAATAGAAACACATAAAGGGAAAACAACTCTCAAATTGGTTAAAAAGTAAATATATGCAATTCAATTTTTCACGCTTTATAGCTTTAGTGTTAGTCATAATACTTTTATTAATACCCAGACTTAATTATGCCCAATTCGGGATGCCCAATTCGGGGATATTGGATTCGAACCTGACGTCAATGATGAACCAACAGCTCCAATTAATGGATTTATTGCCTTAGGTTTTTTGATTGGAGGATATTTGGGAATTAGAACTCTAAGAAAGTAATGTAGACAGTAGTCATCTTAAAGACTTTTTTAAAGACAGAGCAATAGATAGATATGATTTTGGTCATGAGATAAAAGAAGAGATAAGATCTTTCGGCTCAAAACCTGATAAGGGTACCAGTGTAAAAGGGGATGCTCATCGGGTTTGGATGAATTTAAAATCTACTTTTGCAAGCAATAGCGATCAAGCGATTTTAGAAGAAGCTATTAGAGGTGAGAAAAAAGCTTTGGAAGATTACAATGAGATCCTAAAAGAAGCTGATCTTCCAGCTTTCACAAAAGCAGTATTAGAAAACCACAGAGAAAAGGTTCAATCAGCATTGGATCATGTGAAAACCATGAAATAATATGTTTAAAAACTTTTATATTTATAACTCCAAAAGACTACTTTATAGTAGTCTTTTTTATGTCATAATGAATTAACCTGACTTAGGGCTTAAACTTGTAGACCGTAATAATTTTAGACTGAATATTTTCCCTATTTTTATTGAAAACAAAATCACATGAAATCGATATTTACATTTAGTCTTCTACTCTTCAGTTTTTTGCTCTCAGCACAGCAAACTTATATTCACTGCGGAAAATTAGTTGATGTAGAAAAAGGAAAAGTAGTTTCAGAAAAAACAATCATCGTTGAAGATGATTTAATAAAAGACATAAAAAATGGATTTGTTGAAGTTCCGGAAGGTTCAGAACTAATCGATTTAAGTTCTTCAACGGTTCTTCCTGGATTATTTGATATGCACGTGCATCTCGAGTCTGAAACATCAAAAGACAATTACATAAAGCCGTTCAAGTTGAACGAGGCAGATGTTGCCTATGAAGCCCAGGTTCACGCTAAAACTACTTTGATGGCAGGCTTCACTTCGGTAAGAGATCTTGGAGGAAGTGGTGTGAATACAAGTTTAAGGGATGCCGTTAATAAAGGATTTGTGGTAGGACCAACCATCTATTCTGCTGGTAAATCCATAGCGACTACCGGAGGTCATGCCGATCCTACCAACGGTTACAAAGCTACCTTAATGGGAAGTCCTGGTCCATACGATGGTGTTATCAACGGAACTTCAGAAGCTCGGGAAGCTGTAAGGCAGAGATATAAAAACGGTTCTGACGTGATCAAAATCACTGCAACTGGAGGTGTTTTGAGTGTCGCCAAAAGTGGTTCTAATCCACAGTTCTTTGAAGATGAAATCAAAGCTATTGTAGAAACAGCAAATGATTATGGGATGCTAACTGCTGCTCACGCTCATGGCGACGAAGGAATGCAGAGAGCTATTAAAGCCGGGATAAAAACTATAGAACACGGAACATTGATGTCTGAAGAAACTATGGAGCTGATGAAGGAATATGACACTTATCTAGTTCCTACAATCACAGCAGGTAAAAGTGTTGCTGAAATGGCTGAAATCGAAGGTTATTACCCAGATCTCGTTACTCCTAAAGCTAAAGCAATAGGTCCAAAACTTCAAGATACGTTTGAAAAGGCCTATAAAAAAGGAGTAAAAATCGCTTTTGGTACTGATGCAGGAGTGTTCAAACATGGATTAAACGCTAAGGAATTTGGATATATGGTTGAGGTGGGTATGCCAGCTATGGAAGCTATACAGTCGGCTACACTTGTATCTGCAAAATTACTTAAGGTAGATAAGTACTATGGATCTATTGAAAAAGGAAAAAAGGCTGATATAATTGCGGTTGAAAAAAATCCATTGGATGACATCTCAACATTGGAAAATGTAATCTTCGTCATGAAACATGGAAATATTGCTAAGCAATAGCTACAATGTAATATCTTACCTAATAATTTCTCACTGTAAATGCTATATAACAAAAAAGTCTGTGTATTTCTACACAGACTTTTTTGATTAAAGATTTTTATGAAATCATCATTCTTTGTTTCGTTTTCGATCTCTCAGAATTTTAGCATACATCACAACTATATATATGATAACCGCTAGAATAGCCAGATAAATCCAATTTTCCTGAAAGAATTCAGAGAATTCTGACGGTTTATAAGATTCACTATTGCTACCCGAAGGCTTAGGTAATTCACTTTGATACATAAATATTATTTTTAACTATTATTCTTTTCAGAATCATTAAATATATAACAAAAATGAAAAATGAATCTAAACCTGAACTAGCTATTAAAGATCACCTTATTCTTTTTTCTTGTTTTTTGAAGACTTAGAATATTTTACGATCAATACAATTGCAATTATTAATAAAGCAATATAGAACCAGTTTTCCTGAAGAAACTCAGTAAATTCAAATGGAGTGTAAGATTCACTATTGCTACTTTCCGGTTTAGTTACTGTTGTCTGCATGGATTTGATTTTAATCTAAAATTTAAAGTCCTTTAATGAAATTTCCAAGAGAATCTCCAAAATTAAGTTGTGTATCGACTTGATTTCTGTCTAACTTTTTATGAACTGACAATCCCCATAGAATGAATTCCATCCAAAAGAATTTTTCATCAGGCTCATAATTGGAGACATACTTATCGAGCATTTTCTCTAAAGGTTTTATTTTCGAAAGTGCTGATTCGTACTCAGCATTTGAATCGTCTTCAAAAAATTGGATATCGTCGTTGTCTAGAAACCACTTCAGAATCTCGTCGTACGACTGAACTTCATCCTGTTTCTCTAGTTTCTTTATTTCTGGAAAATACTTAGGATAAAGGTTTAGGACTGCAGCTTCAATGAGCTGTTGAGCTACAAACTCAGCTCCTTCTTCTTCACCTTCATAAACCAATTCCACTTTACCGGTTATGGCAGGAACTATACCATTGAAATCACTTAATCTTAAGCATGTTTTTTCATCACCATTGACAAGCGCTCTGCGTTCCGCTGTACTCATCAAATTTTCAAATGCAGTAATGCTAAGTCTTGCACTTACTCCACTTTTAGCATCTACATAATGACTTTTTCTAGCTTCAATAGAAATTTGCTCGAGAAGAGTTCTAGCTAAGTCTGGAACTAAAATATGATCTTCCTTAAATTGAGAAAGTTTAGCTTCCTGTTTTGTAATTTGCTTAGCAATCTCAATATCTTTAGGATAATGGGTTAAGATTTGGGAGCCAATTCTATCTTTTAAAGGAGTCACAATACTACCACGATTGGTATAATCTTCTGGATTTGCTGTAAATACAAATTGTAAATCCAGAGCTAATCTTAAATTGAATCCTCTTATTTGAACATCACCCTCCTGAAGAATATTAAACAGGGCAACTTGAATTCTAGCTTGCAAATCGGGCAACTCATTGATGACAAATATGCATCGGTTAGCTCTGGGAATCATACCATAATGGATCACTCTTTGGTCGGCGTAGCTCAACTTTAAGTTAGCCGCCTTTATAGGATCTATATCCCCAATAAGGTCGGCTACTGTAACGTCTGGAGTGGCTAATTTTTCAGCAAACCGATCATTCCTGTGTAGCCAGGTGATAGGGGTATCAACTCCTTTTTCTTCGATAAGCTCTTTAGCATAAAGAGATATAGGATGGAAGGGATCGTCATTAATTTCAGAACCCTTCACAACTGGTATATACTCATCGAGTAGATTGAGAAGTTGTCTAGCTATTCTTGTTTTTGCCTGTCCTCTTAGACCCAGAAGATTTATATTGTGTTTGGATAGAATTGCTTGCTCCAGTTGAGGTATGACGGTATGTTCATAACCATAAATACCTTCAAAAGAATTTTTATCATTCTTTAAATTGAAAATTAGGTTGTTTCTTAATTCATCTTTAATTGATCTAGATGTATAGTTATTATCTTTTAATTCCCCAAGTGTCTTGAGAGCAGTTAATTGCATATTATAATTTTTTTCGTTTGTTGTTTTCGTAATCTTCAAATATCATTTCACCAAGACCTTTTAGCCCGGAAAAGTAAGCTCTTCCTTGGTTGGATTTTGTGAATTCCCTTACAAATTTTTGCAGGTAAGGGTCAGACGCAATCATAAAGGTAGTGATGGGGATTTTTAATTTTCTGGCTTGGGCGGCCATATTGTAACACTTCTTGGTAATAGTTTCATCAAGACCTGCGCTGTTTTTATAATAACTCCCATCACCAAGTTTCAAGCAACTGGGTTTCCCATCAGTGATCATGAAGATCTGTTTGTTGGCATTTCTTTTTCTGCCTAAGATCTTCATGGCTAGCTTTAAACCAGCGACCGTATTGGTGTGATAGGGGCCAACTTGCAAATAGGGTAAATCGCCAATTTTTACGGGCCAGGAATCATTACCAAATACGATGATGTCTAAAGTGTCCTTCGCATATTTTGTAGTTATCATTTCTGCAAGTGCCATAGCCACTTTTTTTGCAGGAGTAATTCTGTCTTCTCCATATAAAATCATGCTATGACTGATGTCGATCATAAGGACAGTACTCATTTGTGTTTGGTGATGAGTATCGTTGACGACCAAATCGTTTTCTGACATCTGGAATTCATCGATTCCATGATTGATTTGTGCATTTTTAAAACTTTCGGTCATGGAAACTTGATCAAATCCATCACCAAACTGAAAATCTCTTAAATCCCCTGTTTTATCCTCGCCAAGTCCAGTATGTTTAGTTTTATGTTTACCTGAGCCACTTCTTTTCAGTTTACCAAAAATCTGCTCCAAAGCGTGTTTTCTAATCGCCTGTTCTGTTTTATTGGTAATCTTGACTCCAGAATTCCCGTCAGGTTTTATCTCTTCACGGATGTATCCTTTGCTTTTAAGATCCTCGATAAAATCATCAATAGTGTAATCATCATTAGTGATTTCGTAAGCTTTATCGAGTTCTCTTAACCAATCTATAGCTTCATCAAAATCTCCTGAAGTATGCGTTATTAATTCCATGAAAATATCCAGAAGCTTATCAAATAAACTTGTGGTCTCTTCATAAGTTTTAAAGACTATTCCTTTTCTATAATTTGCCATACCTTAAAAGTAGTAGAAATAAGAGGAGGTAAGGAATAAGTTTGTGTTAAACTGTTTTTAAAAGTAATAGCTTTAATTCTCTAAGTAGCAGCTAGATATTTCCTTCTGAATTTGACAACAAGTGCTATACTTCTGATGAGCATCCAAACAAAGAACGCAATCCAGATCGCATAAAGTTTTAAGCCTATATAATCCAGTATAAATAGAGTAGGCCAGAAGCCAAGGAATGTAGCGATGAGTAATACATTTCTTAAATATTTTGCTTCTCCAAGACCTTTGAAAATTCCATCAAACATAAATGCAATGGAGTTGATAGGTTGCATCAATAATACAAGCCAGAAAACTGAAGAAAATAGCAGTAAAACTTGTTCATCTTTATTGAAGATGAGACCTATTTCATCATAGAATAGCGCACAGATTCCCATTAATATTAGTGCTATGATCACTGCATATTTACTGATATCCTTGCTCAAGTTCCAGAGTTTAGTATAGGCTTTTGCCCCTAGAAGTTTACCGCCAATGGCATTGCCTGCATTGGCATAACCATCGATAAAGAAGGAGAAAAACAGCCATATATTCATCAAAATACTTTGTGCAGCAATATAATTTTTACCATAATCTGTAGCATAAGAGTTTGCTAGGTAAATGGCGATATTGAGTGCAAGCGTTCTCAAAAATAAATTGGAGGCCATTGAGATAAGTGGCTTCAAATTTGGGTTGAGATTCAAGCTAAGTTTAAGGTGAAATGGAGTCTTTTTAATAAAAAAATACAGAGCCATAGCTAGCATTACCCCTTGTGCAATGATACTTGCAATCGCCGCCCCTTCAAGATGCATGGCAGGTATAAATCCTTCAATTCCATACACCAAAAGAAAATCCAGACCTATATTCACAGCACCACCAACGAGGCTGCATTTCATTGCCCACAATGTATTTTGCAACCCTCGGAAAACTCCAAATATGGCAAAAGTGACGAGTGTAAAGGGGTAGCCTAAAGCTCTTATCCTGTAGTAACTTTTTGTATAGTCAAGAATCAATCCTTCAGCATTGTAGGCGCTGAAAATCAATTCAGCAAAAAATGCGGTGATGAAATAAATAAGTAAACTCAGTAAAAAGTTCAGTAATATGGTTTGAGGGACCAGGGTTTTGACAGCATGTAACCTGTTTGAGCCTAAATGTTGTGAGACTAAAGCTGAAATGGCAGTTTTCGTTTGAGCTAGAATCCAAATGATTGCCGATAGAAAGGAACCAACGATGCCTGCTGCGGCCAAAGCTTCAACAGCATTCTCCTCAACATTGCCAATTATAGCAATATCACTTAATGATATGAGTGGTTCTGCAATTCCAGCTATGATTGCAGGAATTGCAATAGTATTTATCTCTTTAAAAGATACTTTGGGAGTTTTTATTTGAGTATTAGAGGACATCCATGATACTTTCCAATTTCATTCCTCTTGACCCTTTAACTAATATTGGTGAAGAAATTCTAGAGATGTCTTCTTCAATGTATTTTTGAAGGTCACTTGTCGTTTTAAAACCAATCACATTCTCAAATTCTGAAGATACCTTATGAAATCGTTCACCACAGACCAGAATATTTTCAAACCCCAGATACTGGCAAGTGTCTAATATATGAAAGTGCTCTTTGACCGAATCTTCACCAATTTCAAACATATCGCCCAATATCACAGTCTTATGATCTCCTTTCATTTGTTTAAAACTTTCCAAAACAGCTTTCATGCTTGTAGGATTTGCGTTATAAGCATCGAGTAAGATATGTTTGCCGTTTTTTTCGATGATTTGAGACCTCATTTCTTCCGGCACAAAGTTTTCAATTGCCTGCTTTATGTTTTCCTTATCAACACCAAAGTATCGTCCAATACCAATTGATGCAGATACATTCTTAAAATTATAACTTCCAACCAATTTGGTTTCTATAATTAAATTGGAATATTCAACTGTCACAAATGGTTGCGTTTCCATTAGAACAACCTGACAATCGGAAAGAGATTTTTCGCCAATGCTATAGTTTTTATGTTGTATTGCTTTTTCTACTTGAATTTCGTCATCTCTATTAAAGAAAATGAGTCCATCGTTTTCAATTAGGTAATCGTACAATTCAGATTTCCCTTTTATCACACCCTCTATGCCCCCAAAACCTTCCAAATGGGCTTTGCCAAAATTGGTTATATAACCGTAATTAGGTTCTGCAATATTACATAAGGATTCAATTTCTTTTTGGTGGTTTGCACCCATTTCTACAATACCAAAATCCAATTCGGCCGTAAAGGATAACAAGGTGAGAGGAACACCAATATGATTATTAAGATTTCCTTCAGTAGCTTTTACTTTAAATTCTTTTGATAGGACTTCTAAAACTAGCTTTTTGGTAGTGGTTTTCCCGTTACTTCCGGTAATCGCCAGTATTGGTATATCGATTTGTTTTCTATGGAAATTTGCCAATTCTTGTAGAGTCAGCAAAACATCTTCAACGATGACTTTGGAATCATCTTTCTGATTTTTATCATCAACTACTGCAAGTAGTGCTCCTCTTTCTAATGCTTGATCGGCGTATTCATTTCCATCGAAGTTTTCACCTTTTAAAGCAAAATAAATTGAATTTTTCTTAAGTTTTCTAGTGTCAGTACAAATCCCGCTGCTTTCTAGAAATTTTGAATACAGATCTGATATATTTTTCATGATTGGGTATAAAAAAAGCTCTAATACAAAATTAGAGCTTTTTTAAAAGAGTTAGTCGGTTATAATTTAATTTCTTGTTCTTCTGCCCTTGTTGGATTTTGAGCCAACCTTTGACATTGCATTTCTAAAACCAATATCATCTGTTGCCATATCCTGTGGAAAATATCTCCTTTGAGCCGGATCCATCCAATATGCCCTATCTCTCCAGGATCCACCCTTATATACTCTCACGTTATCATCGATAAGCGTTGTTCTATCAGATGAACCATCATAACGTCTGTTTATTTCACCATCCTTAAGTGTTACCTTATTGTTTGGAGAATTATACATCTCTTTGACATCTTCATCAGATGAACGCTTCTCATAGTATCTAGAAGAGGACTTGTCTCCATCTCTGAAATTGACATTATCACTTTTTGAAAATTGAGTTCTCAAGTAAGTTTCCTGATCTCCGATTTTTACCTGAGCAATTTCGCCTGGTGTATTTCTTGCCACAATTCTACCATTGCTTAAGGTGTCATAAATAACCTCATCTGCAGTAAGCACTTTTACTTTACCATCTTCAGTAATCGCATTTTTAGTATAGACATTACCTCTAAAGTAGTTGAAGTCATTGTATTCATTATCAACTCTTGGTCTGTAAACATCTGCTACCCATTCTGAAACGTTTCCTGCCATGTCATATAAACCATAATCATTCGGTTCATATGATTTTACTTCAGTAGTAATATCAGCACCATCATCACTCCAGCCAGCTATACCACCATAATCACCCTGACCTTGCTTGAAGTTAGCGCGTTGATCGCCAATAGTTTTTCTGTCACCAGATCTTGTATATTGTCCATCCCAAGGGTATTTTTTTCTACCTCTGTAAGAATTATAATCCCTTAGAGAGCTTTGACCTAATGCAGCATATTCCCATTCAGCTTCAGTAGGAAGTCTATAAGCAGGAAGTAATTCTCCGTCCTTTCTCTGTACGTAAACGTTTGTGCTGTCTGGATTATTTCTTAATTTTCTATCAGTTTCTCTTCCACCTCTAGTGATTGAATCATTCCCTCCGTAGACTTGACTCGGAGCATTAAGATAGGTTTCCGTACTGAAAACATTATCAGCACTTGAAGTTTGATAAGCATCCCTTACTGTGTATCCCTTGTCTGCAAGTCTTTTCTCATTAACCCGGTCTGTTCTCCATTGGCTAAATTCAGTAGCTTGTATCCAATTCACTCCAACTACAGGATAATTGTGAAAAGCAGGATGTCTCAAATAGTTATTTACCATGTTTTCATTAAATCCTAACGGATTTCTCCAAACCAAAGTGTCTGGCAATGCTCCAGTATAAATGTTTTTATAACGTTCTTCAATTGGGGGGAATACTTGCTTTAACCAATCCAAATATTCTAAATACATTACATTGGTCACTTCTGTTTCGTCTATGTAGAAAGATTGGACGTGCTGTTGAGTTGGTGTATTATTCCAATCGTGCATAGGATCGTCTTGAACTCTACCCATTGTGAATGTTCCACCTTCCACAAAAAGCAATCCTGGACCAGGTTCCTGACCTTCGTAGTCAGTTTTGTAGCTTACGCCTCCATCTCTACCGCTTAAATCCCAACCGGTAGCTCTTGAATTACTTTTGTAATCCCTCGAGTTATTACAGCTTGTCATAGCAATAGCTAAGGATGCAAGCATACATGATTTAACGAAGTTTTTCATAATCATAATTTCGATTTTAATCCAAAATTTGTTCGCAATATAATGATTAACGCTGTATTAACAAGAATATTTTCAATTCCGAAAATTTATTTTCCTGACTTGATTTAATTCTATATTTAATATACTATCATTGTTTAGTCAACGTTATAGTTTGTATTCAATTGTATTTAAATGAGAATTCTATTATTTCTGATATTTATATTCATTTACGTAATTAGTCCTGCACAGGTTGGTAAAGTTAATATAAATTGGGGTAATAACAATAATATTGCTAAAAAAAACACTGGTGAAATTGATTTCAATCAACTGGATATATCCTATTTTAATTATTATCCAAATGAGGCTTTTTTAGAATATACATATTTTATTGATGCCAACTCCAACTCCTTAAGTCTTACAAATATAATTACAGAAGCTGTTTCTGAAGATATTCAAGAGGACATCAAGAATATCCCAAATCAAGTAGAGTATTCTTTTTCCAGGGTTGCAGGAACTCAAGGTCAAAAAGCTCTACTTCGACTCAATCCTTTTTTTTTCAACAATAATAGAATAGAAAAGATTATTTCCTTTGATGTAGTCTCCGATCAAAATTCTCAAGCCTCTTTTAAACCAAGCTCTAATTTTAATAAAAATACTACTGCAATAACCAATTCAATTTTTGCATCGGGTGAAATCAAAAAATTCTATGTTGAAGAAACCGGAATTCATCGCCTGGATTTTGCATTCTTGAGAACTCTGGGTATTAATGCGTCATCCATCCCAACAAGTAATTTGAAAATATTTGGTCATGGCGGCGGGATGCTTCCTCTGGTAAATCAAGACAATCAATATTATGATCCGCCCGAGTTATCCATTCAGGTTTTTGATGGGGGTGATGGCACTTTTGACTCAGGAGATTACGCATTGTTTTACGCGACCAATACAGAGGGCTGGAGTGAAGAAAATGAAACCAATTTAAACCTCTATACAGACAGGTCTTACTATTATTTGTCCGTGGATTCTGGGGGAGGCAAAAGAATGCTTGTATTGAACCAACCTGCGGGTAATCCCTCAACTACTATAAATGAGTTTGATGATTATCAATTCTTTGAGGTTGATGAAACCAGTTTGTCTTTGGTCGGCAGACGTTGGTTTGGTGATCGATTCGATATTGAGACCGAAAGAACCTATGAATTCAGTTTTCCAAATTTAGTTCAAAATCAACCAGTTCAATTAGATGTCAGAGTTGGAGCAATTTCACCTCTTAGAAGTTCTTTTGACATTTCTGTAAATGGTAATTTAGTCAACAATATTCTTATTCTTGAAACAGCCGCAAATTTGCCTTCAAGAGGAAATAGTCGTCAATTTCAGGTTCCTTTAAATTCAGATGAGATCGCTGTGACAATGACCTACAACAAAAATGGAAATCCTGGAGCAACTGGTTTTCTTGACTTTGTTTCAGTTGAGGCTAGGCGAGAATTGATAGCGAATGAAGAGCAATTTCAGTTTAAAAATAATGACGTAGCGACTTTATCTGGAATTGGTGAATATGTTATTCAAAATGCATCGGAAATAACTCAAATCTGGGAAATTACAGATCCTATCAATCCAGCTTTTGTGTCAAACCAAGATCAAACATCTGTTTTTTCTTTCAAAAGCACGTTAGGTTCTGAAAGAGAATTTCAGGCAATCACTTCTTCATTTCTACAACCCCAAGTTGAATTAGGCAACACTTCAGTGACCAATCAAAATATCAAGGGAACTATTTTGAGAAACAGACAAGGTCAATTTCAGGATTTAGACTATTTGATTATTACTCAATCTAGTTTTCTTTCGGCGGCAAATCGACTGGCTCAATATAGAAGAGATAATGATGGACTCGTTGTAAAAACCTTAGCTGTTGAAGATATATACGAGGAGTTTAATTCTGGAAAACAAGATATTGGCGCTATAAGAAACTTGGTTAAATATATATATGACAATGCTGAAGAAAGCAGGATTGAATTTCTGGGCATTATCGGCGATGCTTCTGTAGATTATAAAAACAGATTGCAAGGTAATACCAATATTGTCCCGACATTCCAAAGTTTAGGAAGTTTTTCTACAACTGTCTCCTCTTTTATGTCGGATGATTTTTACACAATGATGGATCCAGATGAAGGGGATATCAGCAGGGGAGGACTTATGGATCTAGCTGTTGGAAGAATATTGGCTGATTCTCCGCAGCGAGCAAATGAAATGGTAGACAAAATCATATCCTCAGAACAGAAAGAATCGTATGCGCAATGGAGGAATAATTTTGTACTAATCTCAGATGATGCCAACACGGCCAGTGATTTTAGAAATCAGGAAAGACTAGATGAATTAGGAGATGAGATTTCGGAGCAGAAACCGACTGTCAACGTCAAGAAAATCCATTCAGATGCTTTTCAGCAGATTACAAGTGCTGGAGGTGATCGTTATCCTGACGTGAATAATGCTATTTCGGATGCCATAGAATTAGGAGCTTCAGTTGTTAATTATTTTGGACATGGAGGTGAAGATGGACTTGCACAGGAACGAATTGTCACTCAAACCAATGTTCAAAGTTGGAGAAATCCAGATAGATATACCTGTTTTGTGACGGTTACCTGTGAATTCACAAAATTTGATAATCCTTTGAGAATGACAGGTGGGGAGCTTACCTTTTGGAATGAAAATGGTGGAGCGTCTTCATTGGTCACAACTACAAGAGCTATAACGGTGACTGCTGGCGTTAACTTTAACCAGGCATTCGCTCCCTTTCTTTTTGATTTTGTAAATAATGATGAGACCATTGCTCAATCTGTAGCAAGAGCTAAACAAGAACTTTCTGGAAATGGAAAACGGATTGTCTTTTTTATAGGAGACCCCGTCATGAGGTTACCATTACCAAAATCAAGAATTGAATTAACAACCATAAATGAAACCCCGATCAGTCAATTTTCAGACACCTTACAGGCGCTTGGTAAATATAAATTTGAAGGACAAATTGTGGATAGTAATAACCAAAGTCTTCAAGATTTCAACGGAAATCTATCAGTCACGATTTTTGATAAAAGAATAGATAGGAAAACACTTGGGAATGATGGTACCAGGATAAATGGGGGAGTAGCAATTTTAGACTTTACTACTTTAGGAGAAAATTTATTTAAAGGTCAGGCAAGTGTAGAAAATGGAAAATTTGATTTTGAATTTGTTCTACCTAAAGATACTCGTCTTCCTG
>Ga0306868_1000928_pt1 | contig 16713 bp, 6 predicted proteins | sample AntRauTorckE6832_FD_190411 | JGI IMG/M metagenome (GOLD analysis project Ga0306868, IMG submission 190411) | Saline lake microbial communities from Rauer Islands, Antarctica - Metagenome Torckler E6 #832 (v2) (version 2) | ecosystem: Environmental > Aquatic > Non-marine Saline and Alkaline >... | reverse complement strand
GAGGTTCGAGAGGTGGTCGCCGCCGTCGCCGTTGACGTGCTCCTCGATGTACGCTCGACGCTTCTCGTTGTCCCACGTGCCGAGTTCGAAGCCGTCGTCCTGGTTGTACAGGCGCGTCTCTTTGAGATCCTCCGAGGTTGCGTTTGTCCCCCGGCAGAGCTTGTTGACGTCGTCGAACGAGGGGTCCGGCGTGTCCAGCAGGTCGATGAACACGTCTTCGACGCCGATGTCGCTGGCTTCCTGGATGATGCCGTAGATCTCCTGGACGACCTCCTTGGCGCTCATGATCTCGCCGTCGCGCTGCACCTTCCCGTGGTGCTTGGAGTACTCGCGGAAACACGCGCCCATCTCCATCACGCCGATATCACCGCGCGAGAGGTCGCGGTTCTCTTCGAGTTGCGTGCGGGTGCGACGGGCCGTTCGGTATATCTCGCGGCGGAGCGATTTCCACGAGGCAGGCTCGGTGTCGTCGATAGGTCGAGCGACGACGGCAATATCAAAGGAAACAGATTCTCCTTCAGTGAATTTATTGATATCTGCTGTTAGAGGATACGTCGCGGTAACTTCGAATCCCACTTCGCAGAGGCCTTCCAGTAACTCACCCCAAGACTCTGAATCACTGTGGTGATACGTGAATACGAGTGTACCGTCATCATGGAGCGCTTTTCGGATCGTCGCTAAGCCGTCTTTTAACTCATCCTCAAATACACTCACATCCTTCCCTTCTGCAGGATTTGAAACAATACTGTCCGCCCGGGGAGTAGCAGAGGGTGAAAATTCATCATATTCCTCAGATAATAGTACTCGTTGCCAGACATAGAAATAGTCAGAAATTTCTGAGTAAATAATATTGTCATAGTACGGTGGATCTGTGATTACTGCATCAAACTCGTCCTCAGCATCAATCGCTCTCATATCTCCCTGATGTAAAGTGAAGTTCTCTCCGACAGGAGTTGAGAAAGATTCCGTTTCTTGTGTTTCCCCGTTTTGAACATAACGCTCTGTTGGGGCAGCCGCATATTCGACGCCGGACTTTACCATATCGTACATCGAAGAGAAAGTGCCACTACCGAACTCAGATCCCCACACATTATTTTCAACAGGATATGTCGGTGGATCAAATGAGTTTGTACGGAATAGATCCCCGATTTTGTTATAGCTTGTATTATACGATACCATCATATTGTTATACCGGAGTGATTCGGAGGCAGCAAGGAGCAAGTATTCTTTAATATTTTGATCAGAAATACTATCTATTGATTGAAGCAGCTTTGAAAGGCATAATAGCTGACGGTCATTGAACATATCTGTCCAATTATCGAAACCATGTTCTAGAATGTCGTGCGCTCCCGGTGCAGAGCCCTCAAATTGAGTTGAAGCGGTATACCATCCAGGCCGAATTGGTTCCGCCGGCACATATTGGCTTAGTTCCTCAGATTCTCTCCATTCAGACGCCGCTTGTGAAAAGAGGTTGGAGTCGAACTCACTAGCTGACTTATAGTTTTTCACACTCGACTTTGATTGTCCTGCATTATCGCAGGTTGGACAGAAGTATTCTAAGGCGTAGATACGTTCGTCGAAGCCTCCTTGTTCCTTCGCGGCGTCCATAATTCCATATTTTTGTCCACAGGATGGACAGTTGTATTTAGCACCCCTCGATACATTTCCTTCTTCCGGGTTGAATGCGTTTCCACATTTGGAACAGCTACACTCAGACCGCCATTCATCAACGAGTACGACAGATTCGCAATCCGGACAGAGGACATTATATTTATCATTGTTTTCATATCTACCACTACCGACACGGTAGTCTTTGAACAGCGGAACCGTGTGCCCACAGGAGACGCAGTCCAACTCCTTCACCCAGAAGTTGTACATCACGTCGGCGTTGTGGTCGCCGTTCGGACAGGGCGTTTTGTAGTACTGCGTGATCTCGTCTGCGACGTCCTCCTTCACCTGCTCGAAGGCTTCCTCAAGCTCTTCGACGTCGGTCTGGCCGGCTTCGAGTTCCTTCTTCGTGACGAACCACGCGACGGGATTCAGGTCGTTGCCGACGACTTCAGCGCCGAAGCGTGACGCCTCGACGAGCGACGTACCGCCGCCCATGAACGGATCGAGAATCTTCTTGTCCTCGACGCGAACGTCCTTCGGATACAGTTCCCACAGGCTCTCCGGATCGGTCATGTCCACGCGTTCGAGCAGCGAGGCGACGTCGAGGTCGGACTCGCTGGCGTCATCAGCGTAGGACGCCAGCGTGCTCCCCTCGTGGCCGGGCTCGAACACCGAAACCTTCTCCGGGTCGTCGAGTAGCGTGTAGAGTGAGATAGTACGGAAAACACAGCCGAGGCGTCGCGCCCAATATTTGTGCATCGTGTAGATCGGGCGGTAGTACATCTTCGCCCGGCCCTCCTTCTCGGCAATCTCGTTCACGCGCTCGATGGGGAACCCGCGTTCGATGGGGAGTTCCGTCCGGTCTTGTTCGCCCGAACTTTCAGACATAGTAGATAATCCTTCAGGGTTGCCCTGTCCGTATATTTGTTTGGGAATACCATTGACATCACAGTTATTATGACCTTCTCAAACGATGTTCCGGTAAATGAGTGTCTCGGGCCCTTTTGTGAACAGAACATCCGAATTGAACCGCATGCGAAACGGCTTACGTCCTGAGTCGGATGCGCAGATGTACACTGTCTCGGGTCCCAAGGGTTTTGGAAAGTCTACACTCCTTGAGAAATTTGCCACCGAATGCGAATCAGATGAGACTCCAGTTATTTGGTATGATTTCAACGAACCCGAGACCGTCCAGATTTTCTTACAACGTTTCTTGAAAGAGTGGGAGAAAAAATTTCCAGAATCAGTTGTAAATCGGGTAAGAGAAGAGATTTCGCCACAAACAATAAAATCATTAACGGGGGCATCAGCAGCTATCGACCCATCTGGAGGTATTGGAAGTACTGCAGTGGGTGGGATTTTAGCAAAAATATTCAACACCGGGGAAGATATTACAACCACGATTGATCCTGTATCTTTTGCGCTGGACATTATTGAGAGAGAATCAGAGAAGCATGATAAGATTGTTATAATTGTAGACGAGTATGATTTAGAATGTCTCAGAGAAAACCAATCGCAGAATTTTAATTCTATTTTCAGAGAATTTGCTGATTCTCTTCCGGAAAACGTAACTTGGTATCTCGGGTCTTCAAGGCATATCCCCAATGCACTTGAAAGTATATTGCAGGTGTCTGTAGGTGAATTAGATGAGTATGCAACAGAGAAGTTTGTATATGAACGAGGATTTTCACCAGAAGATGACCTGATAGGTGAATTATATAACCGGACTCGGGGGCATCCGTTTGTACTTGATCAATTATTGAAGATTGCTGATGAAGAAGGTTTAGAGGAGGCCTTGGACGAAAGCCCACTGAAGCGACCAGAATTAATGAGATACTTAGAAAGGAGCCTCCTTGATCAATTATTTATAGATGAAGAACAGCTTCTTCGAGATTCATGTGTTCTTCAAGAATTAAGGCCCCATGTATTGAGTGAAATAACAGATCGGACCTCAGCAGAGGTTCGACAACTATTGAAAGAGTTGCATCAACGGGGAATGGTTAAACGTAGATCTAAAGCCGGTGGCACAATTTTCCGATGCCATGATCTTCAGCGCGATTATATTATACAAGAGGAATCACTTCATGAAAGACGGAGAAATCATCTGAACGCAGCCCGGACATTCCTCATTCATGCAGGCAATTGCTGGTGTGAAACTGAAGAAGCCAATTCGAGTCGAGACGAACAAAGCCTCGAAAAATATATAAAATATATGTCTAACTTCGATTATCAAATCGATCAGATTCGCAATCACTACAGCATAGAACAGTGCATAGAACTAATACTATCAGATATGGAACGAATTGAGGTGGATTTCGCAATTAATGCCCTTGAGGAGTATTACTCATCCAAGTTTAGCAGCGGGAGTAATCTCGATTCAGACACGATTAAAGAAGCTATTCAAGGAATTTAGAGAATACGGATCCCATATCAGATTTGTGCATCGGTCCGCCAATAGCCCTTTAATATATAGAATATCGTCCGACCATCTTTACGAGTGGAATTCCCTGAACTGTGCGCAGCCTACCTTTTACTGTATCGATACCGAGACATAAGTAGGAACTTCTGAATACCACTGTTGGAATTTATCTAACTTGTAAAACTACAATTAACACAATCAAGTATCACTTCTGAAAGCTGATCTCGATTTTTAGACTCGTCGCTTCCTCCGGCATTCGCTCGAAGAGGTCCTGCACCTTCGTGTAGTCCTGTTCGGATCGCAACGTCAAGCTGACCTGCGTCCGCTCGACGTCGGCGGTCCCCTGAAGAGCGCTGGGAACACCCTCCCGTTCGGGCAGCATGAAGGTGACGTCGCCGTACTCGACGCTTCCCGTCTGGTGGTTGTTCCGCCACTTGCTCCGCATCGCGGCGACGTCGTCGCCGTTGTATTCGAAGCGCCACGTATCGGCCTCCGTGTCGGCCTTCCGGAACGGATAGCCGGGCACCCAGTCGGTGGCCTTGTCCGACCCGGTCGTGTTGACCACGTACTCCGGCTCCTCGTCCTTCCCGATGTTCTCCAGCAGGTACGTCCGCACCATATACTCGGTGACGCTGTCGTCGAAGCGGTCGGTGACCTTGTTCACGGTAAACTGGTCACCCGGTTCCAAGTCCTCGATGTACGCCAGAATCTGGTCACCGATTCGGTCGGATACCGTCGGGACGATCTTGACTGTCGTCGGCTCGCGGTCGCCGAGCGAGCCGAGATACCGACCGCCGGCCTCCAGCACGTAGTCGTCGACGAGGAACTCGTTCACTGCTTCACGAGCGACCGATTCGGTCTCGTCCGGCGGCAGGAACACGGTCTCGTCGGCCCGAACCTCACCGATGATGGTGTCGAGATTCGCGTAGCCGTCGTCCTCGATGTGCGCTTCGATGCGGTCCACGAGGGAAGACGCGCCGATGACCGTCGCGCTTCCCACGTCGCGGACCGTGGCGTCGGACTGCGGCTTGTCGAGGATCTCGTTGCCCCGCACGATCACGTACTGATCCTCGCGGTTCAGGCGGCCGATGGCCCGCATCACGACATCGTGACTGTCGCCGTCGATCCAGATCTCGCCGTCTTCGACGAGTTCCAGTTCGAAGTCACCGATGTCGAGCGCGGTCGTCCCGCTCCCGAAGCGCTGTCGGAGTTCCTGTTCGGCGTCATCGACGCCCCACACGTCCACGTCCTCCTGCTGGACGAGCACGGTGTCGAGCGAGCTACCGGAGAGGTCGTCACGGAACCCGCCGGTGTCACGGGCGAGCACCGGCTTGCCGTCGAGCGCTTCGACGGTCGCGTTCAACACGTCGTTGGCGCTGCCCGGAATCGGGAGCTCCGGGTCACGGAGGAACTGTTCGTAGATGTCTTCGACCGAGATCTCCCCGCGTCGCTCCAGCAGGTCCTCGGCGATGTCCCAGACGTGCGACTGGAGGTCGAACGGGTCAGCTGCCGCAGAGGCCGCGATGTTCGAGGCGTCGAGTTCCGCCTCGTCGAGGACGAAGACATCGAGGTCCATCGGCTCCACTTTCGCCCACTCGTCGTCGTCCATCAGATTGTCCCCGTCGATCACATCGCCGTACAGGAGTTGGAGTTCCTCACGGAGTTCGTTCTCCTCTTGCTCCTTCATACTGCGAATCGACGTGCGAATTTCGTCGTCGAGCGACTCGTCGGCGAGTACCTGCCGCGCGCCCTCAATGTATCGTGCCTTGTCGATGTACCGTGTGCCGGACTCGATGGCCTTCTCGCCCGAGGGTTGGACGAACACGAGTGTGTTGCGCCACTCGCGGCCACGCCCGTCGTTGGTGATGACCTTCTTCACCTCCGCTTGAGTCCACTGGCCGTCCTTCACGACGACTTTTACCTCACGGTCGTCCGGAATGTCCCGCATATCGTTGGTCCGGAATCCGACAGGGTGCGCGTTCGGTCCGAAGATGTCGGTGATGAAGTCCGCGATCTCGGCCTTCGCCGACGTCTCCGATACGTCCACGGCTGCGTTCCGGATGAGCGCGTTGGGGTTCTGTCGGTCCCGAATGGCGTACTTCCCGTTCAGCTTGTGGAGGTGCCACGCGACGCCGTGTAACCGTTCGAGATTGAGGACGACGTCGGAGACGAGGTCACCTGTCTGGTAGGCGCCCATGACGATCTCCGAAACCTCTGCGCCCTCGCCTTCGCTCGGCTTCAGCGAGTAGAGGAGAATCGTGTTCAGGATGCGACGACCGTGAGGCACTTCATCAGTGTCAATACGGCTTTTGATGTCTCCGGTGGCGGCGTTCAGTCGTTCGTAGTTGATCTTCGCCAGTTCGTCCTCGAACTCGATGGCGTCGATGTCGCCGTGTGTGATCAGGTCCGTCTGATCCTGCATCTGCAAGAGGACCTTCGAGAAGAGGTAGATCATCCCGCGCGTGTTCTGGTTGCCCTCATCGGCGTAGTAGCGCGTCTCAAGCGCGTCGAGAAGCACGGGATGGAACGGATACAGGTCGTGCATCTCCGACAGCAAGTCGTCGGGGAGATCGACGTGCCCATCGGCTTGGTCGTACGCGTCGAAGTATCCGTTGACGATCTCTCGGGCTGCACCCTCGTTTACGGAGTCGATCAGGCGGTGGCGCAGGACCTCGCGCTTGTCCACCTGGTTATTCATGTTGACCTCGACCGCCTGTTCGCGATTCAGGATATCGTGGACTTCAGACCCTTCACGGAGCACTGAGACGATCGTGTAGAGTTCGAGATCCGAGAGCGCGGTCGATTCGAGCAGCGACTGGAGGAACGCCTTGTTCGCGCTCTTGCGGTCGCCCTGAAGCGTGTCGAACCAGTCCTCCAACTCGTCCACGAAAAATGCGACTGTGTCGTCGCCGACGGCCTCCTGAATCGTCTGCATATCGGGATACCCACCCGAGTCGAACGTTCCAGGATCGTACTCGAGCGCCTCGAAGAACGGCTCCCAGAGGTATTCGTACTGTTCGTTCTGCATCGCCACCGTGACCGGTGTCGCGGACTCCGGGAGCGCAGTATCGAATCCTTCGACCGAATCACTTGCCCACGCTCCTGCCGCTGCAGGGTCGTCGAAACAGTGGTACAGCGCCACCATCTGGTGAGACTTCCCACTGCCGTACGGCCCGTAGAGGATGTGTGTCCCGCGTGGATCGTCGCCGGTTAACGAATCACGGAGGATCGAGAGGGCCTCTCGAAGTCCCTGCGTCATCAGCGTCCGCTCGAAGAAGAGTTCCGCGTCGGACTCGAACTCGTCGTCGTCGTCAACGTTGTAGAGCTTTACCTGCCCGTCGATCTGCCCTTCTTCCCGGAGCTCGCGGCTGAGGGTTACCGTGTCTTCGAGAGTGTTCGATAAGGTTCCCGTCTGTGCCATCTTGATACTTAAATACACCTCCGTGGCACCCAATAAACACTATGGTCCCGTGAACACAGTCGAGACGCAACAACAGTACTGCGGCAGATCGGCGGCTGGTGGTCACAAAACGTATTTCACGCACACCTGTTTCTACGAACGTATGAGCGGGTACGACCTCGTGGATATCGAGGTCACACACGAAGCTGCAGACGATCTTCTCGATTCGCTGTCTGAGGACGGTGCCGAGGGAGAGCATCTACAGAGCATCCAGGCTGTCCGTCTCCAAGCCGGCCAACCGGATTCCGAACTCCGGTCGTTGAAAGAGCTGGACGAAAACTCGGTCAAGCTACTCGAACATCAAGTGGATGCGGCTTACCGTGCCCTCTTCGAGATGGACGGGAAAGCCCTCCTCGCAGACGAGGTTGGGCTTGGAAAGACCATCGAGGTCGGAATGATTCTCAAAGAGATGCACTTCCGCGAAACGGACGAATCCGTCCTCATTCTCACTCCTGCACAGTTGGCCAAACAGTGGCAGGCGGAGCTCCGTGACAAATTCGGACTCGACTTCATCTGCAACTACGACGACGAATTCGAGGACTTCGACGCCCACGATTACATCATTGCGAGCATCGACACTGCGAAAAGCGATCGACACCGGCAGACGGTTCTCAACCGTGACTGGGACATTCTGGTACTCGACGAGGCACACTACGTCAAGAACGAAGAGACGGACCGCTACGACCTGATCGACCGGCTCTCATACAACTACGCGTTCTTCCTGACCGCGACGCCGATACAGAACGAACTGACTGACCTGTACAACGTCGTCTCGCTACTCCGCCCTGGGCTGTTCGGTACGCGCGACGTCTTCCACCACTACTTCGTGAACAGCAATCAGGAGACGCTCGTGAATCGAGACGAGCTACAGGATCGGTTGAACAAAGTGATGATTCGGAACCGACGGGAAGACACGGATATCGATTTCACAGACCGGACTATCGACACACGGACGTTCGATCCTACACCGAAGGAACGCGAACTCTATCAAGCAGTCTCCGACTACGTCAAAGGTGCGTACAGTCAGGACCAGGGTCAGAAACTCGTACTGATGCTCCTTCAGAAGGAGGTCGTCAGCAGCCCGCTCGCGCTCAAGCAGACCATCGAGAAGCGACTCTACGACCAGTCGGAGCTCACGCACGCTGACGAACTGGAGTCGATCTTAGATCTGATCGATGAGATCGATACCGTGACCAAACAGGAACGACTCTTGGATATCGTCGAAGAAGCCCGTGACAACGTCGAGATGGGGAGAGTCATCGTCTTCACTCAGTTCCGAGCAACCCAACAGCAGATCCTCGACAGACTCGTCTCGGAAGGATACACGGTACACGCCTTCCACGGCGGGCACTCCAGCAGCGAGAAAGAGCAGATTGTCGAGGACTTCGAAGAGGAGGGAGGAATCCTCGTCTCAACCGACGCTATGAGTGAAGGCCGCAACCTACAGTTTTGCAATATATTAGTCAATTTAGACTTGCCGTGGAATCCGATGCGTGTTGAACAACGTATCGGACGCGTACACCGGATCGGCCAGAAGCGGGACGTATTCATCTTCAATATGGCGTTGAAAGATACGGTCGAGGAGTACGTACTGGAACGGTTGTACCACAAGATCGATCTCTTCCAGCAGAGCGTCGGAGAACTAAGCTCGATCCTGAGCCGCTTGGAAGAGTCGGGGACGAGCTTCGAAGACGAGATCTTCGAACGGTTGGTGGCCGCTGATTCCGAAATCGATCTGGAGAACGACTTCGATACGATGGCAGTTGACCTCCAGGAACAGCGCGAACTCGCCGGCAAACTTGAGAAGTTCAACAGCGGCGTATTCGAAGGGTTTGATCTTGGTGAGAGCGATGACTGACGCTTCGATTTCTGTCACGCAATCTGTGGTAGAGCAGTTCACAGAACGATATCTCCGGTCTATCGGCTGTTCCGTCGAGCGACGTGACGATCGCTGGCTGGTGTCGGTACCCGATGACATCGACACCGAGATAACCCACGGGCGACACACACTCGTCCGGGGGGAGGGTACCCCAGACGATGATAGCACGAAACGGCTGCATCCGGAGAGTGCGTTCTTTCAACAGCTACTCCGTGAGGCGGGTGAACGGTCGCCTTCTGGCAAGCTGTCGATAGAGAGTGAATCTGATATCGAGATTCCGGAGTGGATCCAAAACAGCGCTGTCGAGGGACAGGGCGCACAGTTCACCCCGTACTACGACCGCACAGCCATCGTGGTTCTCTTTCGTGTCGGTATCGAGACAGTCAGTGAATACCAGCAAGAGCTTCTCCGCGCCGTCGCTGTAGACACGCGATCAGAGGAGAGCCTTCCAAAACTGGCGGAGACATTTCTCGACACCACCGCAGTAGAGACCGAGACGGCCTCTGGTGGCGCTGTACAGCTGACCAAGACAGATGTGCGGCCTCTCCTCGAAACAGCCCGGGACCTGTTGCTGGAAAGCGTACAGGGGCGACTCGATGACATTCATCGAGAAGCCTCGCGTGCGGCAGATGCAGAAGTTGAAGAGTACCGCCAGATGCAACAACAGCGTATCCAGGAGCTACAGGAAGCCCACTCGAACTTGTCGTCGAAGATCAACGATCTGAGTGAGAATATCAACACCGGAGACGAGGATTCACGCGTCGAAGCGCTGCGAGAACGGAAAGAACTCAAATCGGAGTACGAGGAACTTGACGAGACGCTCAACGAACTACGGGAGCGCCGTGACAGTGGGTTCCCCGATCGACAACGAGAAATTCGAGAGCGGCACTCACTCGACGTGCAGGTCACACCGGTTACTCTGACTGAAGTCGAGTACGAGCGAGGCGAGATCGATTTCAAACTTATCGACGGTAGCAGACATCAAACCGTTACTCTCGGATACGGGAGTGGGATCGGTGTCGCCGATACTGTTCGATGTTCGTCGTGTGAACGGGAACTCACCGAACGCAACCCGCTTCAAACGATTTCAGATGGTCTCGAATGCCAGAGTTGTATCAAAGACCGGTGATATGGCGGCCCACCGATGGTTCAATGAGCAAAGTCGCTGAGGGAATACGGCTAACACTCACTGATTCGTCAAGGAAGCCGCGGAACGAACTGGGTCTCCGGAGCTGAAGGAACGCTAGAGCTATCGAAATCAGAATATGCTGAAAAGATTTGGAACCTCGACGAAGTGGCGCTGTTAGTCTTGGAGTGTAGCGACTGTTCGGCCCGTTTCTTCGGCCGCTTCGCTGCGCGACATATTGTACATCGCGAGCGCTTCGTCAACCGCCTCATCAAGACTCATTGGGCAACCTAATTCGACTCTTCTACCGTGTAAACGCATGCATGGCACCAGACAAGTAACAAGCAGCCTCAGTTCACCTCGTTCGGTGCTGAGTGCGCAGCTGTTCTTGTCTGTTCCGAAGAATCCGTTGCCGTCGAACAATTTGGCCCCGAACGGATTCCGGTTATGTTCAAGGGGCTATCTGGATTTGCGGGATGACTACTCGAGAACGCTGGCTTCCGAACGCTGTTCTTGACTAATCAGTGCGACTAGGTCTGCTTTCGAGTGTGGATCAATAGCAACACGAACCCCTTGTGCAGTATAAAATATCCCTGCAGTCACGTCTCGGTCAGGGAACCACTCGTCCAACACGTGATAGTACACGCTGAGTTGCTTCCGATACTCATCCTCGGCGTGCCGTTCGAGGTCAGTCTTGAAGTCGATGATTTCGACGGTATCGGGACAGATGTGAACGAGGTCGACGATTCCAGAGATGGTGACCTGCTCGCCGTCGACAGTGAGTGGCAGATACGCATCTTCCTCGACTCGCAGCTCACCATCGAGCGAGTCCAAGAACGACTTGATGTGACGCTCGTCGTCGTTCGAGGGGTCGACGTCCTCTTCCAGTACGTACCGCTCGGCAAATTCGTGGGTCTGCGTTCCGAACGCGGTCCCTCTTCCGTCGTCGATGTCCTCGAACACATCGTCGCGCATGAGCGTGTGCGGCGAGTGTCCGACCGGGCCGTCCGGCGTCGGCACGGAAATCTGCAAGTGCCCCTGGGTCGTCTCGCTGCTGTCGGCTTCCCGAACGTCGGGCTCCAGTTCCTCGAGGTCGACCGGGAGCGCTTCGATGAACGTGTTCGGGCTCTCGCCTGCAGCGAACACGAGATGGTTCTCAGCCCGCGTCATCGCGACGTAGAGCAAGCGTCGCTCCTCGTCGTATCCACGCGGCAGACACTTCCGGAGAACGTCACTCCGCCAGTTGTCGTGAATGTGTGGATACCCGTGATCGTCGGCGTAGAGCTTCCGCTGGCGTAGTCCAATCGGATCGTCGAACGTGATCGCGTTACTGTTCCCGCCTGACGGTGGGAAGCGATGGGAGTTCATGTTCGCGAGCACGACGATGGGATGCTCGAGTCCCTTGGCCGCGTGGATGGTCTGGACCGTCACCGAATTCATCCCGGCGCTCGCGTGGACCTCGTGGGTGCTTCCGTCCTCGATGCCGCGTTCGATGAATCGGATGAGGTCACCTCGTGTCAACGTCGTCGCGCTGTGGACGGACTGGATCGTCGTCAAGAGTACGTCGGCGTAGGCCCCGTCGTAGTCGTACCGGGAGAATACACGCTGAGCGGCCCCACCGACCGTCTCCAGTGACGCAAGCTCCGAGTTGAACGCCTGCATATTGGTGGGATACTCCTCACTATCGAGCACGTGTTTGACCTCGTCGAGCGTGTAGCCAGCTTCCTCGAGCACGACTGCCCATCCTCGCTCCGCGTCGGATTCGAGGATCCGCAACCACGCCAGGAGAAGCTTCGCCGGGTCAGACCGGAACAACTCGATGCCTCCGTCGTACGCCATCGGCAACCCATACGTCTCGGCGACAGAGAGGAGTTCTCGGCCGAAGTCACGAGTCCGGGTGAGGACGGCGATGTCACCGTACTCTGGCAGACGAAGGTCCCCGTCTTCCTCGACCTGATACGCGTCGTTCCCGACGATCTCCTGAATCTTGGTCAGAACGGCCTCGTGTTCGTCTTCGTGTTGAATCGCCTCTATCTGAGAATTCTCGTGCGATGCGTTCGAGGAGAGTGACACAATTCTATCTCGCACGGCCGTCTCGTCGACGGCGTCTGTGCTCGCCGCGGGCGTCACTAAGCTGTGCTCGGAGAAATCGAGGATGGCCTGCGTCGACCGGTAGTTCTCGACGAGTTCGATATCGATGATCGGGCGGGTCGCCCACGATACTCGCTCGTGATCTTCGTTTAATTCCGCCACGAACCGATCCAGGCGGGACTCGAACTCGGTGATGTTCTCGACGGCCGCGTACTGGAACGAGTAGATGCTCTGTTTCCAGTCGCCGACGACACAGACGTTGTTCGTGTCCGCGAGCAGGAGAGCGAGTTTGAACTGGATCTCGCTGGAGTCCTGGAACTCGTCGATCATCACGTACTCGAACGCGACGTCGTCGCGGAGTCGATGGTCGTCACAGAGCAGTACGAACGCGAACAGCTGGAGGAAGCTGAAGTTGAGGTAGTTCCGACTGAGTGCGAACGCAAGGTACTCGTGGTATACGTCGTGAACGAAGTTCTTGAGGCCCTCTCGGTGTTCGTCAAACACCAGCCGTGCGACTGCCGCAGGAACCTGCTTCTCACCCCGCCCTCCGCGAATCGTCTCTTTGTCAGGTGCGTCTGGGAGGTAGCACTTGCCGTTCGCGTAGTTCCCCAGTTTCGAGCGAAGCTTCGACTGCTTGTTCCCGTCGTTTCGGGGCTGGTTCAGCTCGTCGAAGATCTCGTGGAACGCCTCGAAATCACCATCCAGATGTCGCTCGCCATTCCGGTACCAGCCATCTGCCGTCGGGAAAACACCTTTCGCCGCAAGCTGATTGATCAACCCGAGGAGTTCGACTGGTTCTGTGACGGCGCGGAAGAAGTCGTCATACTCGGGGTGGTCGTCGCTGAATCGACGAATGAACTCGCGGAACTGGGCCTTCTCGACGTTCTCGTCTTCGAGGACACGTGTGGACCCAGTGATGCGGTCGTCGATGCCGAGAAGCGTCGGTGCCTCGAAGCCGTGCTCCATGAGGATGTCGTGACAGAGGCTGTGGAACGTCTGGATCGGTGCGTCCGAGAGTTCACGCATCCCGTAATCACAGTGGGCGACGATTCGGTCCTTCATCTCCGTCGCCGCGTTGTTGGTGAACGTCACAAGGAGGACGTCCTCGGGTTCGACGCCGTCTTGGTCGACGATTTCGGCGTAGCGACGGGTGACGGTGAACGTTTTCCCGGTCCCCGCCCCGGCGTCGACGACGTGGATACCCCGCTTGCTGTCGATGAGGTCTTGCTGTTGGTCGTTCGGCGCGGTCATCGCGAACCGCCCTCCAGAATGCAGTCTCGGTTGTCCACATACCGATAGTTGGGGGCACCGCCGAGTCCCTGAACCGGGAAGCGCTCGTCACCGGCACGACGGTCGTTCAACTCCGACAGGCGATCTCGGACGAACTGCTCGAATGCGTCCACGTCGCCAGTGAAATAGTTCTGGTTGCGGATCCGTAGCAAGTGTCTCAGTGCCTGCTTACAGCCCTTCTTTACGTACTTGTAGTCTCCAACGCTCTCCTTCATTTGTTCCGTCAAGAGCCGGGCAAACGTGGATTCCATGAGTTCATCCTTGTCTCTCGTCTTCGGGAACTCGTGTACATCCAAGAAATCCTGATACTCTTCATACGCCACCTTGGAGAAGGTCTTGTTACAGTCGTTCGCGGCGTCTTCCTGTAGTTCGGTGAACGTGTCTCGTCTCGCGATGTATCCCTCGTAGGTAACGGGATAATACGTCACCGTCGTGAGGCAGTCCTCGAGAGACCCATCCCCAGTCACGACATCGTCAAGCGTTTCGAGGAAGTAGAAGAACGTGAATTGAAGTTCTTCATCTGGGTGCTCCGTCCGCTGGTGAGCGAGATACAGCAACGCCTGAAAGTTCGGTTTGTCGCTCGGTGGATCAAGCGCCGAATGCTTTACAATCGAGTATGACGACCTCTTTGAGCCACTCTTGTAGTCAAGGAGTCGGGTCGGGCTGTGAACGAGGTCGATCTTGCCCTTCAACCCGAGATCAGGGTTCTCGAACCAGCGTTCGGTGTGCGACGCATCGATGGGGCGGTCGTAATACTCGGCGAAAAAGTTCTCTCCCCAGCCACTGTCCGGCGTGCTCAAGCCATCACCTTTCGGCGGGTTTGCATCGAGGAATTCGACGATGGTCTGGAGGCCGACGCGGTACTTGGTGAGTCGGACTTCCCGGTCGACGCCCCGGAGGAACGGGTCGACTTCGTCGAGAATGACTGCCGCGACCTCATCGAGTGTGTCTGTCGTGATGGTGTCCGGATGGGAGACGTAGAACTCCGCGAAATCGTGGAACAGGTTTCCTTCCCTGAAGTGGTCCTTGTCCGGGTTGTCGACGAGTCGACTGAAGAAGTAATCGCGAGGTGAGTTGACGTAGGTGTTCAGGCTCGACTGGCTGAATGCGGTGACTTCCTCGGGGGAGACATCGAGTGGTTCTGTTTCGAATCCGTCTCGTGTCGTTCGAGACGCCCGTGAATGCTGCAGTGAGTCCAAGTCGCTGAATCGATCGAACTCCTCGTCGAACAGTTCCTCGAAGTACAGGCACGGGGTGACGGGCGTTCCACCGGCGGTGTCCTGCACGAGGTAGTACTGGTCGACACCGTTCTGGAGGAGGCGTTGGAACTGCCGAATGTTCCGCTCGAACTCCTGCTCTCGGTCGACCCACGGGCGACGAGGCGACGACTGTGTCCACCCTTCGTCGAGGCCGAGATAGAACACGACGGCGCGGTCGACGTGAGCAGCCGATTTTGCATCTGCCAAGAGGACACCTTCGTTCTCCCGATCCACGGGCACTTCGTACGACTGCAGATAGAACTCGAGACGGTCAACTGCCGGCTCGGTGACGGCGGCGTCGAGGAGGCCGAGCGTCGCGAGTTCCGCTCTGAAGGCGTCGATAGAGGCGTCCGTGACTGCTTCGTATTCGTCGACGGCCTCCTCGAACGTGCGGGAACGAATCTCATCGCGGAACTCGAGGAGCCAGTCTACCTCCGGGCGGTCGAGGTCGTAGAGACGCTTCTCGTCGTGCTCGATGTCGACGGGCATCCCGAGTTGGGTGAGGAGTGGCCGAACGTCGCCTACTCGCGTATCCCGGCCAGCGTGGGCGCTTCGAAGGAGCTGTAAGAATGCGCGGTGACGGGCATCGTCGTTGAACCCCGGACCACCGTAGTATGGAATATTGGCAGCTTCCAGCGCCGACTCAATGAGTGGTGAATACTGACTGGCTGCATCGAGGACGACAGCCACGTCGGCGGCGTTCTCCGGTGTGACCGCATCGAGGACCGCGTCGACGATTGCGGCCGGCGAGTCGAGAATGTGGAAGGATGGATGATCGAATGACTCCTCGGTGAACGGATCGATCGTCTCGTAGTCTGGGGGAAGGATCGAGCGTTCGAGTTCGGTAAGCTGCTTGAAGCCGACGACAGCGACCGACGTGTCGGCTTCGATACAGTACTCGGTGAGACGGGTAGACGTCGTGTCCATCTCTGCGATACAGTCGACAGCGGTGTGCGTTGCCGCCGTCGCGAACTGTTCGTAGTCGAGCACCGCGTCGGCCGTCCCCTGATACTCCCAGCACTGGAGGATGTTCCCGACCGCATAGGACGTCTCCTTCCAGTTGAGATCCGTCGTCTCAATGATTTCGAGAAACGCGAGTCGATCCTCAGCCTGTTCTCGGCGTCGAGCCGCCAGGCGCCGTGGTGTGATCGCGAACGGCCCGAAGTGGGGTTGATCAAGACGCCGGTTCAGAGCACTCGCCATCGGCGCATCCGGCACGAGCACAAGGTCGAAATCCTTGCATTCCTCGTAGAGAGAATCGATAGACTTCGCTCGTGTAATTGACACGGAGTATCGGACTCACGTGGATTGTAAATATGTATCGCTGGGTAGACATTCGGGTGTATGATAACAACCAGGCACATCGGACTACACAACAGATGATATCTCGTGAAACCGAAGTAGAGTGCGGATGAGACAACGCCCATCGAACCCTCTAGGCACGATTTTCCCAGAATAGGTAGAATGCATACCACTTTCGCGATTCAAGACGGAATTTTTGGAATGATCATATCGCAACATACGGTTTATCCGTGTGGCGCATTTTATCGCCCGATCTATCGTGGGTTTAGCAGACTG
>Ga0306868_1000918_pt1 | contig 16801 bp, 21 predicted proteins | sample AntRauTorckE6832_FD_190411 | JGI IMG/M metagenome (GOLD analysis project Ga0306868, IMG submission 190411) | Saline lake microbial communities from Rauer Islands, Antarctica - Metagenome Torckler E6 #832 (v2) (version 2) | ecosystem: Environmental > Aquatic > Non-marine Saline and Alkaline >... | reverse complement strand
CAAATTGAGAGATTTCCTCGATTTATTAATGCACTGTTATAAGAAGACCAATTGGTTGTACGATAGATTTTAGGGGTGGGCTTATTAATTTGAGAATTATATTGTGGAATAAGCCTATAGAGATAGGTTTGTGCAACAAAGCCGTTAATATCTATAAAAAATTGATATTAATTAAAATAAATGATCTTTAAAATAAAGAGAAAAAGATTAAGTAAAAATTTATATAAATTTTCTCAACTGCCATTCACGTTTAATTAAGCCTAGAGTTTTCTTTCGATCAAGAATTTCATCTTCAGAATAGGGTAGATGTTTTAATAACTCATCTATACTTTGCAAACTATTTTCAATCAGGTAAATATCTTGTTCTGTAGTCCAGGTGGACTTTTGAACTACTTTACATTTAGGAGGTCTTTTCATGATAGGTATTTTATACGTTTCACAAGTAAGCTCAACCCACCAAAAATATTCTTTAGCAGGTTTTTATAGACTTAGTTACGCAAATTTATCTATTTGATATATTTAACTTTAAGGCAGATTTGACACACTTCAAGCTCACCATCTTTAAAATATTGGACTTCCGTCTTACTATGTAGACCAAATAAGCACTTCAATAATTTGATCACTCAACACCTCTCAATTGATATCATCTAAATTTAATAATACCAATAAATTAACACAAAATAAAAGCGCACGATTAAAAGACCTTGTCTTTATTGGTCTCTATCCTTAGAGTGTGGAGTTGTTGTTTTATCCTGATCATAAGTGTCAGTATCTCTCTACTGACAGGCAGATAAACCGAGTATAAATACTAGACTAACTGTTGCAAAAATTTTCATAAATTTCACCAAATTAATTACTACAAATTAATAGATTTGTAAACCCAATTAATAAATTTGTCTTTTTCATTAAAATGAGGGACATTCAATAAATTTATCAATGATACATCACCAAAATTTCCAGATATCTTATTTGAAGATAAAACATTAAAGTCAATTTTTTCACCAACATGTATTTCTCGAAATAAATACAATACTTTGAGGTGAAGAGACTGCTTGTTAAATCCTACTCTTTCGATCAAAAAATCATAAATCTGGCTAAGCACATGTAATTCAAATTTATTATTCATAGACCCATATTCTCATATTTACTTTAACGTTTAATATAATTTAAATTAATATTGTTTTGAAAAACTAATAAAAACAGGTTCACTCAAATAAAAACAATTAAGTGATTTTTATTATAACTCACATATATTCTTACAAAACACTCAAAATATTATTCAATCTCCTCGTTCTATGTTTTTTGTGGATTCTAAAAAGTAGTTTTTAATTTCCTGTCCATAATCCACATCGGTAGCTAGATTTCCAGCAGATATAACTGATCTGGATTTCACACTTTGTCTCATAATAGTAGATAAAGGTAATTGCTCTTCTTTATTCTCATCAATAGTTATTTGCTGAATAAAACCAGCCAACCATAATAAAAATTCACCACCATTATCGATCCGAGGGATCAAGCTCAAATCTACTGTTGACACGTCAGCAATATGATTTTCATCATCAAAAATTGAATTACATACTTCTTGATTAAATTTTAGGTGAGACGTCTTTAATTGTTTTCTAACATGTAAAATAATTAATGTAAAAAAAATCTTTCGATCACACTCACCCTCACCCTCTTTTTTAATACTCTCGATGACGTTTTCAGCCAATGTAAGATATTGTGGCATAATGTACTTCCTTACTTCATATGCTCCTAATGTAATCAATTGTATACTTACACAAAGTAAACCATAGAGGGTATGCGTTATATAGAAGAACATTCAAGTAAAGATTGTAAGTAGAAAATTACACAAAATGCTACGTAATCCTCAAAATTAGTTAAATACGTGTTAAATTCCATACTATAATTAAAATTATGAAATTATTCAAAAAAAACCTCCCTAAGGAGGTGGAGCTTTTCGTGAGAAAAGTAGCGGTTCATGTAACATTTATTATTATAATCCAACACCAATTTAGAATACTTGATTAATGATTAGTTTGAAGGACACAATCATTAAAATCTAAATTGCTATCAGTAAATTCAATATGGAGAAATAACGTATATTTTTCAGTAATTATATGTTAATTATTGTAAGAATCTTATCCTTATTAATTAAATGTAGCCCTTATGCGATAAGACTTCCAGTTATTTATTTTACTTACAATGAATTATCTAGTTACAAGCTGAATATTAATTTTATACCTGTTATTCATTTTTCATTAAACGAAAAACTGCCCAACATAGAGGTATTGGGTATATAAATTAACCCGAATCCTGTTTAAGCCAATGATTCGATTACTCGAATGGTTGGCTTATTTCGGTGGCTCAATTGATATGCGCACAATGAAGCATAAATCCCTCCTAGAAATCCACAAACACTACGTGCTCTACTCGTCACTAAATTGTAGTGTCCTTTCAATAAGCTGAATAACGTTTCTATTTTATTGCCCTGCTTTAAGTGATATTCATCTGATACAGATAATTTAATAGACGTCATGTTCTTTCCATGATAGGTAATTAAATCAATACCTTGTTCTTTTAATCTTCTTTTTAATTATTGACTGATGTAGCCACGGCCGGCATAGAGTTTCGCCTGTAAACATTCAGCTAATTGTTCAACCATTTTAATGTCAGCAACATGCCCATTGGATAAGCCTGAGCTAACGATCTCTCCGAATTGATTCATCACGATATGTACTTTAAAGCCATAAAACCACCCCATTGAACTTTTACCTCGAGATGCGATCTTGGCTAATGATTTATGACGCTGAATATGCTGATTTTTACAGACAGGTAGAGTCGTTGAATCAATCCATAAATATTGGCTATGTTGAGCTTTCATTACAACTACATGTAAAGCATGTAGTGCTAATTGATGCATATTAATCAGATGAATCATGCGTTGATAACAAGGTAAGCTCTTAAATAAATGACTTTTATGCTGTTTCAGCCATGAAAAAAATGCTTTGAAATTATTGAAGTGAGAACACTTATACCAAATGGCGATAAAGAGGATTTCAGAGATACTCAATTGCACTTTTCGGATTCTTAAGCAGTGATTGTTTTGCTTGAGAAATTTCCAATAAGTTGCTTCAAATTTAAGAAAGAAATCATCAATTACACAGAATAATTCGGTACTATTGAACATCAGAACTAGAGTTGTGAGTTTTGTGTGGTAACTCAACTGATGGCTCTAGTCCTTCTGTTTTTCAAGTCCATTTCTTATCCACTATTCGGGTTAATTAGAGTTCTTAAAAATTTTTATCCATCTTTAGGTGTAGTACCCTACCTTTACAAAAAATTGGACTGTAAAAAAGATAATACGCTCATATATTGTACCTTCGAAAATGCAAATTAAAATTTAGCGATAAGTGCTTGAACTTACCTTGATTTAGTAAATTAAAAAACTTAGACCGTTCATATCTTAAAGAACTATTCATTTTATCTGTTAGTGTACTTATTCAGTTTTCAATAAAATATATACTTCTTTATGCTCAATTATAAATATTTCATACGATAGTGCAGTGAATCTAGTATAAATGGAACCCCTTTTTTCACATTACACCAAATATTGCAATAAACCTGAACATAAAGAAGTGTAGCAACTTGCTACACTTTCAAATAACATTTTTACCAAAGATTTCATTTAAACGTTCTTTGATACTTTCAACAAATATACGATCTGTTTTAAGCTTATGTTTCATCTTTCGCTTGAAATCAGCCAAGCTCATACCAACTTCCGCAAAATCCATTTGAAATAATGAATCATTTATTACAACATTTGCTTGAGAGTCCGTTAAACAGCCTATAGCTTTGAACCATTTTTTTAATTGCATACAGTTAGCATCATCATTTGAGATATACCAAGAACGAACCGTAGTATCAAACTTAGCACCTAATTCTTTAACTTCTGCATTATCTTCGAAAGGTACATCTAAATAAATTTTAAGCTTTTCTGTCTTCTTATCTTCAATTTCACTCTTATCAAAACCTCTATGATGCAGTTTAAATTTAACACCTACAATTGGTCGTCCTTTTTTTACTGTTTCATATTCCAACTGTAGGTCAGTATTTTCATTAATTTCTGCAACAATTTTATCTAATACATATCTTCTGAAGTCTACCCAGCGATCATACTTAGTTTCATTAATATCAATAAGTGCCTTAAGATTTTCTAAGAGGAGTGGCACTTCGTATGTTTCCTGAGTATTAAATTTAAATTCGTTTTTAATAAAGTAAGTATAAAGACTCATGCTAGCAACAGAATCAAGTGCAAACAAATGCTTCAACTGATATGTTGTAAAGTTTCCTCCAGCCAGTTGGGTAAAGTATGGAAGCACCTCACTTGTGAATCGAATCTGAAGTGCATTCTTAGAATCATCCTCCCATCGAAGTTCGCGTATTATTGGAACAACGGAATGCACTTTTTTTGTTTTTTTTCGCCCATCATCAACGGGCTCCTCAATAACGAAGTGCGCTACTCTTGAGGATAATTCTTTATAAATACGGTCAATTGCGACATTTATAGAATTCCGCTTACTCAAACCTAATAGATCTGCTAAATCATCTTTATATAAATAGATATATGTTTGTTCAGTGATTTCTTTATCCGCATTATTTTTTTCCCCATAATTTGCAACAGCCATTGCATAAAGCAATGCTTTGTATTCATTTGCTGAAAGCTCAATAGGCCTTATCAAGCGATTACTTGTGCTTACAACACCGTTTTGACGAATATTGCCTATGCAATATGGGATTGAATCCAATTGTTCATTGATTTGATGTACTTCAGTCATAGAGCATATTCGCTATCAAAATAGCGGTTTTAATGTGTATGGGTAATTTTATATACAAAAGTGGAAAAATTTTCAACACTTTCACCTTAAAACTTTAAAGTGGAATAATCGTCACCATAAAGTGGAAAATATATATACCATTCCACCATAATGTCATTTTATTATACTGATAGTGACAAACATTCCACTTTTAATAGATTTAGGATTTCAAATTAGGTAAAGTTTAATCACTAGGATTGCTAGATGATTTTTTATTATTCACTTAAAGTTCGATAGTATGACAAGTTTTCCACCTTTAAATATGTTAGAAATTTAGTATTGATAATAAACTTAATTGTTTAGCTTAAATTTTAGACAAGGTTATAAGCATAGATGATAAGTTTTCCACGTTTTTCCCTAATACCCAATAAAACTGAATCTTACAATTAAATAACACTTCTTTTTACCCACAGATAAATATTACAAAGTGACAAATACTCCACTATAAAGACTGAATTTTAAAAAATATCCACAAAATAAAATATTGAATTACTGGAAGTTAATATGAAAATTATGCAAATTAATAAAAATATGTGACAAGTATTCCACTGTGGTGACATACACCGCACTTTTAGGTGATTTTGTTTCCACTTATTAGTGACAAGTATTCCACTTATCAATGACTAATACTCCACTTATTAGTGACATGTATTCCACTTATCAATGACAAAACCTCCACCTTTACAGATATAACCAATTGAAATATAATAATAAAAAATACTCTAATTATAAATTAACTTAATTATAAATTAACTTTAATTATTAATAAGCTAGCTATGTAAAATTTTAAATTTAAAAATTGTATTGCATACATACAATCAAATTTTATAAATTCAAAAGGTATAGTAACTTAGGGCAAAGTTATTTATATTAGTTAGTTATTGAAATATAGAATGACTTGACAAGTATGTCTGCAAAAATTATTGCTGTTGCAAATCACAAAGGCGGCTGTGGTAAAACAACAACAGTTGTTCATTTAGCTTCTGAACTGGCAAACTTTGGTAAAAAAGTATTAGTTATAGATCTAGATCCTCAAGCTAATGCTAGTTTGCATATAGGATTACGTCATCCAAGTGAAGTTGGTGTTACAACTGCGGAACTATTAATAGGTGATGTTTCATTACTTACCGATGCCCTTGAAGAAGATACAAATTTTGAAAATGTATCACTTATTTATGGTTCACTTAATTTAGGTAAAACGGAAGATCAACTTAAAGAAGATGCGCCAAGACCTTCAGAAGAATTAGCAACTAAACTTGAGTTTTTAAAAGATCTTTATGATTTTATCTTAATTGATTGTCCTCCAAGTTTAAAACTTTTGACTAGTAATGCTTTGGCATCATCTACTCATGTAGTTATTCCAATTGAATCTGGATCACAGTATGGATTATACGGTGTTACCGACCTGTTAAATCATTTGGAAAAAATCAAACGCATTAATCCTGAACTTAAACTTTTAGGAGCTTTACTAATTAAACATGATGAACGCCAAAATGTTTGTAAGTTGATCCGTGATGAAGCATATAAACAAGTAGGTCATATACTGGAAACAACAATTCCACAAAGCACAAAAGTGAATCAAGCAGCTATTATGCAACAATCACTTCTAAAACTAGATAAAAGCGGGAAAGTTCGCAAAGCTTTCGAACGTTTAGCAGAAGAAATATTAAAAAAAGTTAACTGATTGGGATATTTATGGCCACTGCAAAAGAACTTTTAGCTCAAAAGCTAAAACAAAATACTCAAAAACATCAGCTAGCTCAAAAAGATAATATTAAAGAGTTGAAGGAATTCAGAAGAAATGTCCCTATAGAAGACATTTCACGGAGTCCGTACCAGCCACGAAAAAAATTTGATCCGCAGGAGATTAAAGAACTATCTGAGTCTATTGATGAAGTTGGATTACTCCAGCCTATTACAGTCAGAAAGCTTGAAAATTTAAAATTTGAACTGATTGCTGGTGAACGTCGATTACGCGCTCATGAACTTTTGAAAAAATCGACAATTGAAGCGATTATCATAGATGCTAATGACGAAGAAGCATCTTTGCTAACATTAGCAGAAAATTTAAAACGCCAAGATTTAACCGATTTTGAAATTTATATCGGACTGAATGGCTTGGATGAGAGTTTAAAAAAGAATAAGCAACGTTTAGCCAAATCTTTAGGCCTAAATCGTGAAGATATGTATAAATATTTGGCATTTGAAAAATTGCCTGAGGTAGTTCTGGGGGACTTAGCTCAAGATCCGCAACTGCTTGGTCGAACTGCAGCTACAGCGTTTAAAAAATTTTTATCTGATCATGCAGACTTAAAAGAATTGGCAGAAGAAGCTTTAATTAATGCTTGGAATAAAGTTAAGCTTGGGAAGCTTGAACAAACGAAAGCCGTATCTCATGCAGAAAAAATACTTACACAGGGTAATCAAGAAACAGCATCAACATCGGTGGTAAAAAAAATTGAGTACGCTGGAAAAGTCGCTGGTAATATCAAGTTCAATGATAAGCAGTTAAAGGTTTCTCTAAATATTTCGAGTATTGACAATGCTAGTCTAGATAAACTTGAAATTTTATTGAAAGAGCTGGTAGAGAGAAATGAAAAAGTGTAGCAATTTGCTACACTTTTTCATCAATACGATAATTCGGGTTACTCTATCTAAATAAACTTGAGTGCAAGGACTGGTTCATTCTGTAAGTTTATTAAGAAGGGATATATGAGTATGCACTTGATTGACTCGATTCCAAATGTTCTTTGTTTTAACTTTATCACAAATGATTTAATTCTATGACACTTAGCTTTAATCCTCTTGAGATGGTGATAGAGTGAATATTTTATAAATAGATCTTCCCAAGAATTTTTTATGAATTTCATGTGATTCATTTCTTTTGATTTTGAAAGCTTTTAATTTCACATTATTATGATTAAAGAGTGTTGTTTCAAATCCCCTATAACTTGGAGATGATATTTAGATTGGTACTTTTTAGTTATAATTTGCATTTATTAAGACACCTTAAACATTGAGTACTAGTGCTTTATATTCATTAGTAGGCGAAGGCTATCACCATTTTCTAGGTGAGAATTCGAAGATTAGTATGTTTTCTCCATCATCAAGTTATAGTGTGTCGAGTATGGTACAATTAATCTATAAGAATGGATCATGATTTCGGTAATATTTATAACTACCCAAGAAGAAATGAAAAAAATATATGAATATCAAAAGCATTTAATGGATTGTATTAATTTTGGGTTTATCGCTGAAGTCAGCAACTCAACTAAATTCATTTAATCGAATAATGTGAATTTTATCGTATTTCGAAATTGACTAAAGCGCTGGATAAATCTAATATGAGCTCGCTGGCCTACATTGCCAGTGGGTTTTAGCAGACCCTGTAAACAAAGAAGGAATATAAAGTTTGACTTTATATTCTGCTGTACCCACTCGTCCCCCTTTTCTCTATGGTAGGGCGGAAGGGGGACGTCTTTGTACGTGCTGGTTTCTTTGTTTACCAGTCTGCTAACCCTCTTTCGTTCTGCCACCATTATTTAGCAGTAACTGGCAGAATTTCTTTTTCTAAACAAAGGAATTTCTTATGTCATTTCTATTTATTCTTCACTGTACCTCCGCACCCGTTCAACCTTGTTGTGTCATTCAACAGGGCATACAGCACTGATTTTAATTTTTAAGCTGTATTAAAAAACATTTTTACACGAACAATCTCTAAGGTGGATGGCTCAATCACGCCTATAAAAAAATACTTATTTTTATATCCCCTTGTGATTGTCAATTGCATTGAACATGCGGGGAACAATGATGTCTGAATTCACTCAACCAAAAATCATTCCAATCGAAACTCGCCCACCAAAATCCAAAGTCTTTATAAAGTGCATTGTGGCGCCGATCGTCATCTTTTTAATTATGGCCAAAGTCTTTTCCTTTGGCTGGTTTGGTTCTCTATTTTTTGGCATTTGGCTGTTATGGTTTGTGATCACTTATTACTTCTATGAATATGGCAATACTTACTTTGCAGGCATGACGGAGCAACTGACCCGTCAAGGTGAACAGTTTAATTATCACAATCGTGGGGTCTGGATTAACAGTCAGCATAAAACCATTATTCTGTTTGATGAACCTGAACAGCGTTTAGTGAAATACCCATTTGACTATATTACCTCGGTTGGCCACTTCAACTTAGTTGAAGATAAAGTCTCTTATTCCAGCACAATCACCAGCAATCCGATGACGGGAACGCATATCCACCATCACGAACATCGCAGCCCAGTCAAAAGAGAATACCAAGTCAATATTGGAACACGAGATCAATTCAAACCGCATTACTGCCTCAAAGTGTTGTTTCCTTGGCGTAGCCCAAAAATGGCCAGTGAAATTCGTCAACTGCTGTCGGCTGATCATTACCAATAAAAACCAAGAATAAGAGGGCGAATAAAATGATGAAACATTCAAAAACGGGGATAGCATCGATTAGAACCAGCACCTTGATGCTGGTCATCAGTATGGCGATGGCCGGATGTGGCGGTGGTGGTTCAGGCGGAAGCACTGGTTCCAATAGTGGTGGAACGGATGGAGCAAACGATGGCGGTACTTCACCTCAGCCTGTCACGTGTTCTGAAACGCAATATCTCCAAGAAGGGATCTGTAAAAACAAGACAGCACAACGCTTTGAACCCTTACAGCTCCAGCGCTTTCTCAAAGGTCAGGCCTATCAGTTGAACCTAAAGACGGATCAAGATCTGGCCCTCAGTTTTAGCAGTGAAAGTCCGAGTATTTGTGACTTCGAACAAGGCGAGTTAAAAGCCTTAGATTTAGGCAAATGTAGTTTAAAACTGACACAGGCGGGAACCTCACAGCTTCTGCCTGTGAATAGCACGATGGTGGTGGATGTCATTGAGAATGATGCAGAGCAGCACAAAGATCTGAATGCCTGTCAGGCAGGGAGACCCAGTGAGGCGGAGCGGCAGCTGTTTATCAATACCCTGAATGAGATCCGTGCCTTACACCATCTGCCGAAAGTTCGCTATGACCAAGCCTATGAAGATCAGATGATGCAAGCCTCCATGCTGTTGGCAGTGAATGAAAAGACTTCACATTATCCAGATGGAACATGGAGTTGTTTTAGTGATATTGGCTATCAAGGGGCTTCAACATCGAACTTGAACTTTGTTCAAGCCTATCAACCTTTAGCCAGCTACGGTGCAGATACCCATTTGATCAATTGGTTGATTGAAAAAAACTCGAGCAGCATTGGACATCGACGTCATATGTTGAGTCCATTCCTGAGCAAAACCGCCTATGGTGAAGTCTCCAATACCGAGGCTAAAAGCGTAGCGACCATCTTAGGCGCTGCCATGAAAGTGGTCTATCCCTATGCATCGCAAACCTTAAGCACCACGATGCCGAAAGGGGTGATTGCCTATCCGTATCATGCCTATCCGAAGAAATTCTTTGCAAAAACTGAACCTTTATCCTTGTCGATTTTAGTCAATCCACAAAATGCTTATGCCAACAATACGGTGGATTTTTCACAGGCGAAGCTAACCGTGACGAGACGAGACAATCAGCACATCCAAACGATCAGCAACATCCAGTATGACAATATCAGCTATGGTTTATTGGCCAATAACCTGCAATTTCATTTTAGTGCAATGAAATACAACGTGATCTATGACGTTCAGGTGCAGAACGTATTGGTGGATGGAAAAGCTGAGGACTATACCTACTGGTTTAAGGTTGATGATCAGTCCGGTGAAAAACGCTCAGCAGGAGAATCATCCAATGGCATTTAAGCTGAGACCATTTTTACTTGCTAATGCTTCACTGTTGGTTTTACAGACTGCAGTGGCACAGCCAGTGACTTTAGAGCAAGGCTTAAACTGTTTGGATTGGGCCAAGCAAGAACAGTCGTTTAGCAATCAATTGGCCACAGGAGAATGGACGCATACCGCAGCCTCTAAGCGAACAACGCTGCAACAACAATTTAAGCAGCAATACACCCAGCAAAAATCAAGCGTGGTAGATGATCCAGACGATGAAAACTACTGTGAGGATTGTCCTGAAATAGAAGTCTATTTGCCCAAAGATAAACGCAATCCGATTCAACGCATCGAGGCTTTGATGCAGGTCAGTGTAGCTGGGGCAAGTACCTCGATTTATCGCAATGATGACATGGCCCAAACCAAAGAAAAAATTGAAGCGGGTTTAAAGATTCAGTTCAGTCACTATAGCGGGCAGCAATTTAAACGCTTTAAACAGCAGTGGGATCAAGCCTCAGCACATGACAATGAGAAACGTACTAAGACCCATCAGGTCTTTCAACAGTATCCGCATTTAAAGGTGTTTAACGGGGAGGTCTTTCAAAATGGAAAGCGTTACAGCCCTAAACAGATTTACATCTATACCCAGCACTATAAACGGGATGTTTCTGATCTGACCGACATGATTGCCTATATCAGTCTGTATGACCATCCAATAGATCCATCACAGCACATATTACAGTGTGGCTTTATTGACAATATGTTTTAAACCGCTTCAACTGAATAAATAAAGAGTAGCATCATGAAAAAAATATTTTTAGCGGGCTTATGTCTCAGCCTTTCAACCTTAGCCTGTGCGGGCGCCAAAGAAAGCCTGATCGGAAAACGTTTGGTGATGGACATCCCTGAGGTTCAATGTGCCGGCTTGTCCTTCTCCAAAAATGGCAAAGATGCGGCGATGTATGCAGAACTGGGGCAGTGTCAGGATCCCCTACATCTTAGGGTCAGATGGTTGGATGACAAGACCTTTATCTTAATTGAAAAAGTACGCCTCAATGAGACCTCTCCACCCCGTAGCTTTTTATATAAAGTCAAAAGCGTCAATCAGGATTATGTACAGCTGACAGAGATCTGGACAGGGTGGGGAGACTCAAAAGACGATACGCTGGGTTATTATTTTAGATAACCAGATTGCAATAGTGATCAAGACGAGCCCTTGCTGAGGCAGGGGCCTTTAAAACAAGAAATGAATGATTCAATCAGTATTTATAGGAATTCGATCATGTTATGTCGTCCAGTATTTTATCCAGCAAAATTTGAACAAGAAGGGCAAGCGTACAACGTCTCTTTTCGGGATATTCCCGAGGCAATCACTTGTGGTGATGACTGGGACGATGCCTTACAAATGGCCAAAGATGCGCTGTTCACCAGTGTGGACTTTTATCGTGAAGAGGGTCGGACTTTACCTTCACCCAGTGAATGCCAAGAGGGTGAGATCCTGATTGCTTTGGATCTGGCACTGACATAAATCTCACAAGCATCAAAAAGTGAGGAGAACAATGTGAAAAGCAAAGAACACAAAGATTTAGAACAAGATAAAGACCTAGAACAACTCGCAGATATTTTATGTGATGTTTGTATGGAATCCACGAAACTGAACCATGCTGTCCTGTCTACCAATTGGGGTAAGGAATCCAAACATGATGGAGAACAGTATCAACTGTATTTATGTGAGGCATGTTTCTTCGCTACTGTCGCAACGTTAAAAAGAGAGCATCGGGTGAAGCAGATGTTTAATGAGGATTTTAATGAAGCTGGATTGGAACGATTTGGCCGGAAACAAAGATGACTTGATGACGGATTGTGCCGATGGATGACAACATTGAAAGACGATTGGACGCTGAATTGAAAAACTTAGCAGCAGGCTCCGTGTTTTCCGTTCTAGATTTAAGTGTTGCTCTTTCTAAGAAGCAGCTTTTAAGCTTTTTATCTCCTTATCTGGATCAAGGGGAGGTCAGTCAGGTTATCCCTAATATTTACTATAAAGTTAAATTCTCAAATCTTTTTAATCCGCCGAGAGCTTTATCTCCTGATCTCTCCAAAGTATTAGCCGCGATAACCCGATTAACTGGTGAGACGTTTCAATATGATGGTGGCTATTGTGCCCATCGTTTAGGGCTAAGTACTCAAGTCCCGCTATATCATGTCTTGCATACAAATGGCCGTTCAAGACGATTCAAACTGGCGGGTGTAGATGTGGTGCTGAATCACACAGATGATCAAAGACTGCTTCAATACCCTTTACAAAAAGTAGGTATGGCGATCTCTGCATTGTACTATTTAGGACCAAATGTTGTGGATGATAAGATCATCAAAGCGATCAAAGATCAGTTATCACCTGAGGAGTATGCAAAGTTACTTTCAGCAGATTTGCCGAAATAGCCTATCCCTGTGTAAGCCTACGAACTATTCCTATTTGCACCCTACCTGTCATTCTTGTTCCAAGTAGCCGATCAAGAATTAAATTACATAGTTAAATTGATATTGCATGCTTGAAATATGGTCAAATTATAGGGCAAATATGATGCAATTCTTACCATATAGTATGAGGTCTTAGATATGAAGGGATTAACTTTTATTAATGGTGCGACTGTTTCTGCGACTGATGTTCGCAAATCTTGGAGTAAAATTGTTCAAGCTGTCAAAGATAGCCATAAACCAGTTTTTGTTTGCACGAACAATACGCCCGAAGCTGTTGTTCTAAGCTTTGAAGAATTTAAAAACATGCAGGAAATCGTTGAAGCTGCTCGACGTGAACAGCTAGGACAACAGATGGTTTGTGATCTGTTGGATATTGCTCAGTTAACTGGTCGGCCGATCAAACATATGCTTTTAAACAAAAAAGATGTGTTTGAAGAAGCAGAAGGGCAATAAGCATAGCTATTGGTGATATTTATGGGATTTTCGTAAGATTCCATTCAGATGCCCTTGAAGGGAAAGGGCGTTATACAGTTGGAATAACGATAAACACCACTTTTTTGGAAGAATTTTTAATTAATAAAAAAAATAATATGTTTAATATTAATAATTTGAGATTTATTTTTCAATTTATTTAAAGTTTTAGAAAATTAAATAAAAAAAATGGTATAAAAGTTTGTATATGATTTTAGATTTATTTGAGTATGATTTTTGATCAGCTTGCAACAAATACAACTGTGTTTCTTTATCAATTTATGTTTCCATTCGCTGCTAAAATTGACAAGTTGACTACTGTGAAAGCGCAGCTTAAGCGCTTAAAAAATCTTCAACCGCGAAATAGTAAAAGTAAGCAGTCCAGTTTCAAAAAACTCTACATAAAGATCTGGAAGCAAATTTTAGTTATTTTAAAAAATGAGCGAGAAGTACGTGCAAGTGTGAATTATGTCCCACAGCTACAGTTAATCCTAAGACTTGATACATTTATTGATCCACTATTCCATCAAGAAATTTTTGGTGACGACAAAATATTAAATGCTCATTTTTTTATAATTTTCTTTGATTTTCGTAATGAAGATATCAAAAAACAAGTCTTAGAAATTTTCAAATATCGATCATAATCTTTTCTTCAACACTTTGATGAAGCAGAAAATTTGAGCTGGGATTAATAAAACATGAAAGAAAACTTTTTAGAAGATTATTTGAAATTCCAGCAAACTGCTATGTTGAAAGAATTTGCTGGATTAAGTGAGGATGATTTAAAGCAAATTAATTTGCTTAAAAGTGGCGCAGCTAAGATCTATCAAAATATTGTTGAATCACGCCAAATTGGAGCCGATTATCTATATGCTGCATTCACATACTTCAGTGTTTACTTATCTTCAGAGCTTCGCGAAACACAATATCTTGTATTAAAAGTAAGTTATTTCTTTTACGCACATTATAAAGCCATGGCTCAGTTGTCTGGTTCTCACGCAAAGCAAAAAGAGATTTGTGATTTATTGCGGTATATTGCCAAACCCATTCTCGAGCAAGATCAAGATCAGCAATTAGTAGAAGAAAGTGAATTATTATTACAGTTGTATTTAAGTTTTATGCTCAATCAAGCAGATTTTGATAAAGATGTTTATCGTGCCTGGGGCAAGTACATTGAGGGTAGAAATTTTAAAGAGAAAAAAGTTTTAAAACATTTACGTGCACTGTCGATCATTTTGAAAAGACTCACACAGAAAAAAATTGTGCATAGACAACGTAAAAAGAAAAAGCATACGAAAGACTGGCCGTCTAAAAAACAACTCATCAGCTATCGCCGAAAGAAGAAAGGGCAACAAGTTTTAGTCGATTATCCAGCTGAAATTATAGCTACACAAGAAACTGTATTAGATGAAGAAGGAGATCTGGATGTATTAGACTCCAGCATTACAATACATACAACAGATCTAAGTACTGCGCGGTTTAATCAAGTACTTGATCAACATGTAGAGCATTTACTGCGACACCGCCAGCGTCGACTACAGCCGTTTGTGACCAATCCTCATTATATGAGCGAAGATGTGATTCGGCATTTGGTTTATATTTTAAATCTTGAGTTGAATAATGGCCATTCGAATGAAGCAGCAATTGCTGCAGCGTGTTTACTAAGCCTCACCACAGGTCTTTCGCCAGTTGCACTACTTGATTATTCACAATTGATTGAAGAGGGTGTGCTTATTAAAAATAAGAATTCTAAGAAGCCAGAGTATCGTCTCAGGCTACACTTAGATATCACCAAACAGAAGATTGAAATTTTAAAACAACATCAGCTTAATCATACGGTCTCACACGATCTCCATCTTTCTAGCAGCTGGTTTGACTATTTAAACTTACGTGTTAACCGTGAGGTAATTACTGTCCATCACGTGAATAGATACTTGAAAAAGTGGAGTTCGAAACAGCAGATAGGTTCAATCACAGTTGAAAAATTACAAGCACAGTTGTATTTTCATGTTTTTCATCGCACATTTAATGAGTATATTGCACACGTGCTGTCGGGAAAAGATAGTCATCATGACTTGCCAAGCAGTTTTTATAATGGTGTCGCACAGCATCTTATCAATGAGCATTATTTAATTTATTTAAAAACACTCACCACGCCAGATATTGCTGCAGAGATGCAAGACGTACAACAACAATTCAAAACATATGCTCTATCTGAAGATGCACGTTTTGGTAGTCAATTGGCACTTAACCCTCGTTTCGTTACCGATTTCTTTGTTCAGTTAAAACAATTTTGTGATGAGAAAATACAATTACATCAGCATGTGATAGAGCGAGTCAATGCATATAGTGCTTGGATGTGGCATGTCAGTTTACTATGCTTAACACGACGCCCGATAGCTAACTTACTTGGTCAATTGAGTGACTATGATCTCAAATTGAAATTATTGTATGTAAACGATAAGAAAAATAGTAATTCTCGAAAGGATGGTCGCTTTATTCCTTTACCAAAGTTTTTTATTCAAGCATTCAACCGTTATATCAATTTTTTACAAACTGTTGTCGACAACTATGCGGATTTATTAAAATTTGTATTCAGTAAAAGTATCTTGCTTGAGGATCTCTTTGGCCAGGTAATTGTTTATCCTAAAGAATTGCCAGTGACGGCTCAAGAATGGGCAAGCAAGAAAATAAAAATATGTTCACTTGATCGCAGTTGGGTTAACCGTTATCTCTCTCATTGTTTTTATAACAATTGGCATCGTCATTTTGATATGAATATGTTAGTGGAAAAAGGCGTTACATTTAATGTTATTCAAGCACTGTATGGCCATGATCAACGTGATCAAGAGTTATTTTATCGTTATTCCTCAGCTTCTGTACATCAGTACATGGTTCAGGTGACTCATGGTATTGATGACATGATCAAAGCCCTTAATATCGAACATTTATCGTGATAGAGCACCATTCAATAAAGGATAGATAATGATGAAAAAGAGTGATGCTATTTACGATGAAATTACGCAACAAGTAGGATTTATCTTTGATGAAATATTGAATCTTATTAGGGTCTGTTGACATTTCAAGTATAGAATTTACCCGATAAAGGTAGCCAAATAAATATACAAGCTAATGCAACTGCCCCCTCATAGCTACACTTTAGCTTATCATATCGTGTTGCTATTCCTCTGAACTGCTTTAACC
>Ga0306868_1000916_pt1 | contig 16835 bp, 15 predicted proteins | sample AntRauTorckE6832_FD_190411 | JGI IMG/M metagenome (GOLD analysis project Ga0306868, IMG submission 190411) | Saline lake microbial communities from Rauer Islands, Antarctica - Metagenome Torckler E6 #832 (v2) (version 2) | ecosystem: Environmental > Aquatic > Non-marine Saline and Alkaline >... | reverse complement strand
AACGGGTTGATCGGGGCGCAATCGCTCATTCCCCTCGATAATCACCTTCATTCCCGGAACTATAGAGGGATCGCTGACGGCAACCTGGTCACCGAGATAAGCAACGACGGTCACCGGCATAATGGCAGCCTTGCCCTCCTTCACCGTATATATAAAATTCTTGCCCTGGTTCTTGACTAGGGCTGCACGCTTGATGATGGAAAGTTCACGCTTTGGCCCGGAGGAAAGAGAAACAGTGGCGGACATATTCTCCGCAACCAGCGGCTGATGGGGGATGTTGATTTTGACAAAGACATTCTTGGTCTTGATATCGGCCACCGGGTCTATGTTGATCACTGTGCCGGTAACCTTTTTATCAAAAGCATTGATGGTAACGGAGACCTCCTCCCCGATATCGATGAATTGCAACATTTTTTCAGCAATCGGCGCCCTGACGAAAAGATCGGCACTGGAACCTATGGTAACCACCCTGCCGCCCTGCTGTACCCAGCCGCCGACATCGGTATTCTTACTCAGAACAATGCCGTCAAAAGGTGCCTTTATAACGGATCGGTCCTTCTGGATAAGCAGCTTTTGCAGGGTGTCCCTGGTAGCCTGTTTCTCCTTGACGGCATCCCGGTAGGCATAGGAGGCATCGTCATAGACCTTTTCGCTGACACCGGACTGCTCATAGATCTCCTCAAGTCGCTCAAAGTTTCTTTCGGCATTGTCAATACGCAGATCGATCTGCTCAATCCGTGTTCTGGTCAGGGCAATCTCCCGCTCCAGGATCTGGGTATCAAGCTGCAGTAAAACATCACCCTTGGCAACTTTTTGCCCTTCGACCACATTGATTGAAGTAACAAGTCCAGCAACCTCGGTGGAAACCTCGGAGGTGCGTTCATAATACAGCACACCGATAACGGATTGATTTTCAGCAACCTCCTTTGCCACCACCGTATCGACGACCACCTTGGCGGGAGGCTGCTCCTGGGCAAGCGCTATCGAAACGCTCAGAAAAAAACAGGCAGCTATTAGGGGTAATCTGCCCACAAAACAATTTGTTATACAAGTCATCAGCTTCCAATCTCCTGCATCAATATTGTAATATTTTTGTCTATCTTCTCCAGCACATTGCGGAAAATCTGCTCCTCCTCGTTGCTCACCCCAGCTATAAACCAACTTGAATACGCTTCAAAATCCTTTGACACCTTCTCTATTATCTGTTCACCGGATAACGTGAGAAAAATGAGGGAGGAGCGTCTGTCGGCAGGATTCAGTCTGCGCTCAACCCACTTCTTGTTTTCCAGCCGGTCAAGTATGCGGGTAATATTGGCTGGTTTCTTGCCAAGCTCCCGGCACAGCTCTTTCTGAATACAACCAGCGTGACGGGAGGTGTTTTTCAAGACATGAAACTGCTCCACGGTCAGGTCATAGGGGCTCAACATCTTCTCGGCATAGTTGCGTAGATTAAGAGACGTCGTGTAGATCAACCGCCCTATGGGTTTATGCTGTAGTTCATGTTGCGATTTGTGTTGAGAAGATGTCATTACTTGTCTCCTTAATATTTAACAAGACAACTATATTACCGTTCTTTTTCCGTCTGTCAAGCTATATGCACTAATATCGTAACTATTCAGGAGCACCCCATCTTGTCCCATTTGAGCCTTCTCGAATAGCACAAGTATGCTTCAAAGTCCCAAATGAGCCAATATGGAGCACTCTTGAACAGTTACAACTTGGTGGTTATGCCAATTTGGTGCTCCCACCTGAATAGTTACGGTTTTTCAAGAATGGTAAATGAGGTTGTACCTCGTATAAAGAGGCAAATGGTGTTTGGCGGATGAGCAGTTCTCACTGCTAAACGCAAACTGAAAAAGCAGGAGGAGGAAAACACAATGAAAAAGTTGTCGATCAGATTGATTGCTGTGTTGTTTGTTTTGTCCATTTTTGCAATGCCGGGAGCTGTGGTTGCAGCGGATGATTACGGCCCGCCGGAAAAGGTGACGGAATTGCTGTTCCAGCCGTGTTTTGATCAGTCCGATGCGGGTTGGTCCAGTGGTATCGTGCCATGGACCAAGGCTGTCGAAGAAGCTACCAAGGGAACGGTGAAGTTCCAGCTGGAACCTGCCGGTGCAATTACCAGCGGATCCGAGGCATTTGGTGCCACTGTCGCAGGCATGATAGATGTATATGCCGGCTGGGCGACTGTTTATGGAGGTGACATGCCCGAGGGTATGCTGGCTTTTGGATTGGCCATGGGAGCAAATAACTATCGTGATGCCTGGGCCGCAATGTTTGGTGATCCCAAATATCGCATTGGTGAGCTTGTCCAGGAGGCAGCAAATGACCGGAATCTGGAGTGGGTTGGCTGGACATGCCAGGGACCCAATGCTATGTTTACCAAGTTTCCTGTGAACAAAATGGAAGATCTGGCCGGAAAAAAAATGCGTGCAGGTGGTCCCCACGCCATTTTTCATGAAGCCATGGGCGGCGCTCCTGTTTCCATGAATGCAGGCGACATCTACACAGCCATCAAGCTTGGTACCGTAGACGGTACCTACTGGGATACCGGTGGAATTGATGATATGGCGTTTACTGAGGTAGTTGATTATGCCATTATGCCTGGTTGGTGCCCTGCGCAGCATCAGGAGATTTATATCAATCGTGACAAGTGGATGGCCCTGAATCAGTGGCAGCGCGACCAGATCAAAGGCGTATTCATGGACACCTACTTTCAAACCAGCAGACTGCATGCCGCGGGTGTTGACGAAGCACTGCAGGCGCTCAAGGACGAGGGTGGCGAAGTCATTCACTTATCCGAGGAAGAAGTGAAGAGAATGCGTGCCAAGGCGATCAAGGATATCTGGCCCCAGATTGCTGCGAAGTCTGATCGCAATGCCAAAGGTGTTGAGCTCTGGAAAGAGTTCCTGAGGGACATTGGTGATCTGTAGAAAATTGTAGCTTGATAATTTGTGACATTGAGCGCGCCCTCTTTCCATGCTGGAAGAGGGCGCGCTTTTTTTATTGAATATCGGTCCCGTAAGCTGCCATCTTCTCACCAGATTCAATGTAATGCTTGCGGATAACGTTTTCTACGATAGCAGGATCCTTTGTCTTTACCGCATCCAAAACTTTTTTGTGTCTTTCGTATACTTTTGTTGCGGAAAAAAGCTCCACCCAATGTTGGAAGAGTAGAAATTTGGATATTCCTTGGCAGGTGCGTTTGCATAATTCGACAATAAGGTCATTATTGATGCGTGAGAGAAGAAGATAGTGAAAGGCATCGTCTAGAGGTGCAAGGTCGGCTACGGAACCATTTTGATCAGCAATGAGTTTCATTTTTGCAACAATTTCCTCTAGTGCGGCTATATCTTGGTTGGAATATTTTTCCAGCACTTCGGCAACTGCAGCGGCTTCCAGTACGCCACCTGTAAAGTAACTGTTACGTATTTGCTGTGCGGTTAGTGTTTTAATATACTTTCTTTTTTGGGGAAATGCCTCTATTAACCCTTCTCGAATCAGTGATTGCATAGCCTCACGCACTGGAGCTCGGCTGATATTGAGTTTCTGGGCAATATCAGCTTCTTTTATGGGCGAGCCAGGTTTTAAATCACCTTGCAGGATGAGATCTCTTATATAATCAGCAACCTGCTGGCTATACGTTTGTTTGAGGAAAGGTTTCATTAACAATTATGAGTGTGTATTATTTGATAGGTGTAGGAGATGGCAAGTTGCCGGTTCTAGGAGATTACAGAGTTTTCTTTTTTAGTATGGCAACAACAATTTTTCAATTTCTTTTTTTTGAGTTACAGGATAATGCATTCTTTAGTTCTATGCTGAGTTATCGGTAACTATTCAGGAGCACCCCATCTTGTCCCATTTAAGCCTTCTCGAATAGCACAAGTATGCTTCGAAGTCCCAAATGAGCCAATATAGAGCACTCCTGAACAGTTACAACTCGGTGGTTATGCCAATTTGGTGCTCCCACCTGAACAGTTACAGTTATCGTAAGAGATAAAACAGCTGCCGTGCCAGGAACAGGTTTTCCTCCTACGAACGACGGTATCACGCTTAACTTTCATCTACAAGTTTTGAACAAAACGGATCTAAAGGGGAAAGAAGAGGACTGCGGAAAAATTAGGAAGGCTTAAAAAGCGGTTGCTTATCAACTTTACAGAGAAGCCGATGCATCCTGCCATCGGCTTCTCTGTACTGGCTCTATAGAGGATTTCAAAAAATCGTTTAGGCAGTTTTGACTGCATCAACTCTATTTTCTAATTCGCCTAGCGGAGTCAGTGCTGTTTTACGATCAAGTTCATCACCTAAGGCTGCAACAACTACACCGGCGGAATTATCACCAAAGATGTTGGTCGTTGTTCTAAACATATCCAGAATTCGATCTACACCTGCGACAATCGCAATGCCTTCAAGTGGTAAGCCAACAGACTGAAGAACCATGGTGAGCATAATCAACCCACCCCCTGGGATGCTGGCTGTGCCAACTGACGCTAACACAGCTGTAGCAACAATTGTGCCCTGCTGGGTGAGCGATAGATCAATGCCATAAGCATTGGCGACAAACGTAGCGGCTACGGCTTGATACAGAGCGGTTCCGTCCATGTTGATAGTAAGTGCCATGGGGAGCGTAAATCCAGAAACCTTTGGTGAGACACCCAGATGTTTTTGTGCTCGCATAGAAAATGGAAACGCCGCTGCTGCGCTACAAGTGGATAGACCAACCAGGGCTGGCTCCATAGTCTTTTTTAGGAAAACCAGGGGCGAAATTCGTGCAATAGTTGCAACAATGAGAGAATAGGAGACAAGAATGTGTACAAGACTTGCCACCAATGCAGCCACTATGAGTTTTCCCATTGGCATTAGAATATCTAATCCAAATTTTCCGGTGGTCCAGGCGATAAGTGCAAAGACACCATAGGGAGCAAAACTAATGACGATATCTGAAACTTTAAACATTACTTCTGCAAGACTCTGGAAGAAATCAGCAATTGGTTTGCCTTTGTCGGCGGTCATAGACAATCCTGCTCCAAAAAGTAATGCAAAAATGATAATTTGCAGAACATTTCCTTCGGCTAGAGCTTCCATTGGATTCATGGGAAACATGCCGACAATCATCTCAGCTGGTCCGACAGGATCTGGTGCTTTGAATGTTTTTAACTCACCAAGTGAAAGTCCGGTGCCAGGCTGAAAGATATTAGCAATGATGAGTCCAATGCAAACGGCCAGAGTGGTTGTGAGCATAAAATAGAAAACGGTTCTGATTCCGGTTTTTCCTAAATTTTTAATATTGCCTGTGCTGACAACACCGGTAATGAGAGTTGAAAGAATCAGAGGAACAACAATTAATCGAAGACAGCGAATGAAAATATCACCGATAGGTTTTAAATATTCGGCTTTTTCTCCAAGGATTAGGCCGGCAATTACACCAAGAACTAGGCCTATCAATATTTTTTGATATAGCTTCATAGTTATTCTTCTCCAAAGTATGAATTAGATTGACAAATATTTTGATCTTTTGGGAGCTATAACGAAAATGGCATTGCAAAAAGCATCAGGATGCCTCGATTATTTATTGAAAGTATCAAGATACGCATAGAGCGCTGGTGAGCCACCTGTATGTAAAAACAGGACATTGCTTCCAGCTGGAAAATGGTCATTCCTTACCAGGTCAATGAGGCCAGCCATTGCCTTTCCAGAATAAACCGGATCAAGTAGAATAGACTCTGTTTGAGCGAGAAGTTTTACGGCTTCAATCATAGCGTCAGTTGGTATTGAATAACCGGGTCCAACGTACTGGTCGAAACAGGTAATTACTTCTGCTGGGAGTTCCCGTTGCATACCCACAAGTTCTGCCGTTTCTTTGGCTAAATTGTAGACAATACCTTCCTGAACATCCTTTGGGCGGCTTACGTTGACGCCGGACACGGGGATACCTGCACTTGTTCCATATAGTCCAACGACAATACCAGCGTGGGTTCCTGCACTGCCGCTTGGCACAACCATGTGATCTATGTGCAGACAGCTTTCAAAGAGTTGCTGCTGAATCTCTTGAGCACAAGCTACATAACCCATTGCTCCAATAGAATTTGAAGCCCCACCAGGAATGATATAAGGCTTTTTTCCCTCTGATTTTAAACGTTCTGCAACTTTTTCCATTTCGCCCATCATATCTGATCCGCCGGGAACCACCTTTGTACTTTTTACCCCCATGAGGTTAAACAAAAAGTTGTTTCCTGAACCGTCTTCTTTGTAGCTTCCTTTTACTCGCTCTTCTAAAACCAAATGACAATCCATTCCTTCTTTAACTGCCCATGAAAGAGTAAGGCGACAATGATTAGACTGTACGGCACCGCAGGTAATAATTGTGTCGGCATCATTATCAAGTGCATCTGCAATACAAAAATCAAGTTTTCTGGTTTTGTTACCACCGGCACATCCTGGAAGTAAATCATCACGCTTGATGAAAATGTTGACTTTATCACCAAGAGCTTTGGAAAAAGCGGGTGAAGCCTCAATTGGTGTTGGTCCTTGAAGGTATTGTCTTCTTGAGAATTTTGTGAGATCCATTTCTGCTCCACTGGTTAAGATTGTTTTATGGCAACAACAGCTTCTATTTCTATGTCAGCGCCTAAAGGGAGAGCCGCGACTTCGAAAGCACTTCGGGCTGGATAGGGTTTTTGGAAATACTCCCCGTAGACAGCATTCACTTCTTGAAAATCTTTGATGTTTTGTAAGTAAACAGTTGTTTTAACTACATCATTTAGCGTTCCTTTTGCTTCACAAACAACTGCAGCAAGATTCTTTAAAGCTTGATGGGTTCGTGTTGCAATTGATCCTTCTACCATTTTTCCTGTTGCTGGATCGATTGGTAACTGTCCCGATGTAAACACTAAATTACCGATCATCATGGCTTGTGAATAAGGACCTATTGCGCCTGGTGCCGCACTTGTTTCGATTGCTTTTTTAGTTTGTTGCATGTTCTCACCTAAAATAATGGAAGTATCTATGGCACGAGTACGATGTGTTACAAGTACTTTTAAAGCCTTAATATGTCGAATGTCGACATTAGGCAAAATAGCTTGTTTTTTTATGGCTTGTCAACTAATTTTTGCGAATATTTTTTGGCCGCCAGTGCTGTTACCAAGAAACGGATCAGATATATTTCAGCATTATCAAAAATATATGCGAATTTTGTTATCTCTTTGCTGGAGTAGTCTCTGGGTGTGCCATAGCAATATCAAGAAAAGGGGCGATGTTTTAAAAGGAAGTGTTGTTCACTGGAGAATCGAAATTGTGAAAAGGCACGGATGAGAGATTTTTGGCGGAAACGCTTGTATTGAATGAAAAAGAAATCAGGGTGTTTTTTCTTTTGGAATGACAGTGAAGGAGTCCGGCGGTTTAAATTCCCAGTGAATATCTCGCATATAATCAGCAGCATCTATCGCCCTGGAGCTTTGAACGAGCTTGACAAACTCTCTGTGTTCCTGCAGGTTTTTGAGATTCCATTTTTTTCCGTAATTTCTTCGAGGGAAATCATAGAGCTGCGACTTGAGATTCTGGACATACCTGAGCAGGCGCCGGTTTTCCGAAAGACTCAAAAAGACATCATGAAAGCGAATATTGGCTTCATTATGCTTGATGATGTCCTCCTTAAACAGGGCGGTTTCAATCTCCTCATTCAGTTTCTGCATCTGATTGATTTCGTTATCTCCTATTTTGTGAAATACCGAGAGGACCACACGCGACTCAATTCCTCCGAGAATTTCATAAATATTCTGGACATCATTCAGAGTGAGAACATTAATTTTCACCCCGCGCTGCGGCTGAATCGACACAAACCCCTGTTCCTGTAAAAGGAGCAGGGCCTCACGCAAGGGTGTCCGGCTTACGCCCAGTTCCTGTATCATGGTATTGACACTGATTGAGGCGCCGGGCGCCAATACACCTAAGCGCATTTGCTCCTGGAGGTAATCATACACCTGTACCCGTAGCAGGTGGTTTCCTGATCGTTCTTCAATGAACATTCGTATCTCACAGCTTTTTGAGGGGCGTGGCTTGATTTGCCGAGGATGGGCAGCTCTGTTATCCCGTACCGGATAACAGAGCTATTATAGCGCAACGCTGTTATTTGGCAACACAGCTTCGCACGGATTTATCACCATCTGTTTTTTCGACCTGGCTCTTGCTTCCTGCTGGAGGAGCATAGCGAACGGTGGCAATTTTGTTCTGCGTGAAGAAATTTATACCGTCTTTGCCCTGTACCTTGTCGGTGCCAAGATGCGAATCCTTGATGCCGCCAAAGGGCAGGTACGGATGCGGTGCGCAAACGCCTACATTGACACCTACCATTCCAACATCTGCTTCGGATATAAACTTTTCAGTATAGTACTGATTTTGTGTAAATATGCAGGCACCATTGCCGAAATTCTGCTCTCTGATAAGCTGCAGGGCATCATCGATATCCTTGATCTTCATGATGGAGACAACCGGGCCGAAAATCTCTTCCTTGGCTATTGTTCTACATGGCGTGACATCGGTGAATACGGTGGGGCCGACAAAATATCCCTGCTGGTTGTTTTGCAAAAGCTCCGGATTGCGGCCGTCAAGGGCCAGCGTTGAGCCCTCCTCGACACCTGTTGCGATATATTGTTCGATACTGGCCTTGGCTTTTGCGGAAATTACCGGGCCCATGTAGATATCCGGGTCCATGGCGTCACCGACCGTTATATTTTTCGAGGCTTCAAGTACACGCTCAATAAGTTCATCGTATACTTCCGGTACCGCCGCAACAATTGATCCGGCAAGGCAGCGTTGCCCGGCGGAGCCATAGCAGGAGTGGATGAAATTTTCGATAAAGATATCCCAGTTGACATCTTCCATGGCCACCAGGTAGTTCTTTGCCCCGCCAAGGAGCATGCTGCGTTTGCCGCCACGCCCGCATGCTTCCGCCATTTTCTTTGCCGTAGGAGTAGAGCCGACCAGGCACACACCATTCATTTTAGGATGCTCGTACCAGGTTCCTGGAATTGAGCGATTACCATGTACGATATTGATAACCCCCTTGGGTAGCCCGATTGTATTAAAAATATCTCCCATTTTCTGCATAAAGAGGGGGGACTGGGTTGAAGGCTTATAGATAAAAGTGTTGCCCACGCCTATGGCATAGGGGATGAACCAGCCAAAAACAAGGGCGGGAAAGTTAAATGGTGCGACACCGCCGAATACGCCGAGCGGTTGCTTGACCACTCGTCCGTTAATATTTCCGGCGATTCCGTCCAGGGTCTCGCCTTGAATGAGTGTTGGGATAGAGCAGGCCGCTTCGAATATCTCAATTACCCTTCTGATTTCACCGCGCGCCTCGCTGATATGCTTGGCCTGGTCAACGGCGATGGATACGGAAAGCTCTTCTTCATTGTTAATCATGGCCTGACGAATATCCAAAAGAAAAGCCATTCTTTTGCTCATTGACAACTTTCGCCAGCCTTCATAGGCTGCATGGGCGGTATCAACGGCAGCCAGTGACGTCTTTTCCGAAGAGAGGGGAACTTCGCCTATCTGTTCACCTGTGGACGGGTTATACAGAGGGACATATTCAACATCAGTTTCTTCTACCCATTCGCCGTTGATAAAGTTTTTGATCCGGACAAATTCCTGTGTACTCATGATAGCTCGCTCCTTCTAGTAATAATCCTTGGCATGCCATATAGGGATCGGGCTGCATTGCATTGACAGCGCCAGACCTCCTTTCCCCTTGCAACTCCCCATTTTCATGACTGAAGAGTAATTCATGGGCAGCAGTGGGGTAACCTGCTGCAAACAGTAATAGATGCAGCACATACTAGTATACTAATATATTAGACTGAGAGTAATTGTCAAATATTTTTTCTAACTCTTCGTTACTTAAAATACTCCCCTAACTGTCAAGTCAGTAACTAACTGTTATGAAGCTGAATTTTAAAGTGTTGAATGTTGCCTCGGCATCCGCTCGGGTGGGTCGCTCATCACTAACACAAGGTAGCTGATTGACCCAGGCGTCTGCCGTAGTGTTTATAAGGCAATCATAGCTTCGGCCTCTATAGCGGCCCCTAAAGGTAAGGCAGCCACCTGGTAGGCGCTTCTTGCTGGAAACGGCTCAGAAAAATATTCTTTGTAGACATCGTTTACTGCCGCAAAATCGGCTATATCTGCGAGAAAAACGGTGACTTTTACTGCGTTTTGCAGGGAGGTCCCCGCTTCTTCAGCAATGGCGGCCATATTTTTAAAAACCTGGTGGGCTTGTTCTACTGCATCACCCTTGACAATCTTTCCCGTTTCAGGGCTCAACGGTAACTGGCCCGACGTAAATAACACCTGATTGTAAATGATGGCCTGTGAATACGGACCGATTGCTGCTGGAGCTTTGTCTGTCTTGATAGCTTTAGCGTTCATGGTATTCTCCATAAAATGTGGAATTATAAATGCCCACCAATGCAGTCGTTGGTGAGGTTGAGCCTCAAAAGGCATAGTATACTTATCACCCCTTAGGATCGATTTTGCAAGGTCAGTGTTACACTGGTTCGCACTGACAATTTGTACATATCATGTAGGCCTACAATGGTGAATGACAACTGATGACGTCACTCTCGCCCTTCCATCGCTCTTTATTTACCTGGCGTCTGCAATTTATTCTTGCCTATTAGCGCGAGGTGGAAAACAGTATGAGCATATGCCAAGGCCTATGCTTTCGATAAAGAGGGAATCATGCAAACTGAAAGACACATTAAGCTTTTTAAGGATGGGAGAAACCAGGCGCTACGTATTCCCCGTGAGTATGAATTGCCAGGAAATGAGGCAGTGATTCGAAAAGAAGGGAGCAGATTGATCCTGGAGAGATAGGCCAGATTTTGTCTACATGGGGCGTCTTTGACCTGCTTAGCAAAAAAGGCCGGCTGTTGTGAAGAATTTCTAAAAAGACGAAGGAGGCTTTGGAGATCAAAGTTCGAATGCAGCTATTTTCCGCATATATTTTGCAAAATATGACAAGTCAGTCAATAAAGTACTTTACTTGTTGTTTTGCTGCTGTTATATTGTCCTGTTCTCAGGCAGAGAAGACAGGTTTTGAGGGGATGAACTGTCTAAAAAATTATATCCTGAATATGTCTTATAAGGAGTTGCAGAGTGCTGTGACTCCTTATTTTTTTATTTTCCCGTACAAAATGAAATGGGAGCCGGCGAGTTCCGGTTGGTAGATACTGGTAGAGGGCAATAGCCATGAAAAAAGATTTATCCAAAGTTCGAAACATAGGAATAAGTGCTCATATCGATTCGGGGAAAACCACCCTGACGGAGCGCATACTTTTCTACACTAAAAGAATACATGCTATTCATGAGGTGCGCGGCAAGGATGGAGTCGGCGCCAAAATGGACTCCATGGAACTGGAAAAAGAACGCGGTATTACCATTCAGTCCGCTGCCACTTTCTGTAAATGGAAGGATATCGATATCAATATCATCGACACTCCGGGCCACGTCGATTTTACCGTCGAGGTTGAGCGAGCCCTCCGGGTGCTGGATGGAGCCATTTTGGTTCTTTGTTCGGTCGGCGGCGTGCAGTCCCAGTCCATTACAGTGAACCGGCAGATGTCACGCTATAATGTTCCCCGGATAGCATTTGTCAACAAATGTGACAGAACGGGAGCAAATCCCGATAAGGTAACCCGGCAGCTTCGTGACAAGCTTGACCTCAATGCCTATATGATGCAGATGCCCATCGGTTTGGAAAGTGAGCTGCAGGGGATGGTCGATCTGGTAACTATGCGCGCCACCTTCTATGAAGGGGATCATGGTGAGGATCTTCGTGATGCCGATATTCCAGCCGAAATGCTTGATCAAGCACAGGAGCGACGGGCCGCACTGCTTGACGAAATCTCCATGTATTCCGATGAGTTGATGGAAGCTTTGCTGGAAGAACGCGATATACCGGCCGAGATGATCTATTCTGCCGTTCGCAAAGGTACGCTGTCTCTAGAGTTTACCCCTGTTTTTATAGGTTCGGCTTACAAAAACAAGGGTGTGCAGTCGCTGCTTGACGCGGTGGAAGCCTATATGCCGAGTCCAATGGATGTCGTCAACAATGCTCTGGATCTGAAAAACGAAGAAGCTGAAATCACGGTGACCAATGACTCTGATGACCCGCTTATCATGCTGGCCTTCAAGCTCGAAGACGGTCGTTATGGGCAGTTGACCTATGTCCGTACCTATCAGGGAACGTTGAACAAAGGCGATACCGTTTTTAACAGCCGAACCGGCAAAAAAGTCAAGATCGGTCGTCTGGTGCGCATGCACGCGGACGAAATGGAAGAGATTGATTCCTGCGGGGCCGGTGATATGGTCGCATTGTTCGGTATTGACTGTGCTTCCGGAGATACCTTTACGTCGGGAGATATTTCGTGCTCCATGACCTCCATGCATATCCCTAATCCGGTCATATCCCTTGCAATTGTCCCGGCGGACAACAAGGCGCAGGTCGCCATGTCCAAAGCGCTCAATCGCTTCACCAAGGAAGATCCGACGTTTAGAACCTATGTTGATCATGAAACCAATGAAACCATTGTTTCCGGCATGGGTGAATTGCATCTCGATGTCTATATCGAGCGTATGAAACGTGAGTACAAGGCTGAGGTGCAGGTCGGAGCGCCGCAGGTTGCCTATCGTGAAACCATTACCCAGCACGCCGATTTCAACTATACCCACAAGAAACAGACGGGTGGTTCAGGACAGTTCGGCCGCGTTGCCGGGTTTATTGAGCCCAGTGAAGAGGGCGAGTATGAATTTGTCGACAACATTGTCGGCGGTGTGATTCCCCGTGAGTTTATTGGTTCCTGCGACAAGGGCTTTAAGAAAAGCATGGAGAAGGGACCGCTGTGCGGTGCCCCAATTACCGGGGTCCGCTGCGTCATTAATGATGGTGCCGCGCATGCCGTCGATTCTTCTGATGTTGCCTTCCAGCTTGCCTCTATTGGTGCTTTTCGCGAGGGGTATCTTAAAGCCAAGCCGGTTATAATGGAGCCCATAATGAAAGTTGCCGTTGAAGGGCCCGCAGAGTTCCAGGGCGCTATTATGGGTTCGTTAAACCAGCGTCGCGGCATGATCATCGGTACCATGGAAGAGGGCAGTTACACCGTTATCGAAGCTGAAGTGCCACTTTCGGAAATGTTTGGATATAGTACTACATTGCGTTCTCTTACCCAGGGAAAAGCTGAGTTTACCATGGAATTTGCTTCCTTCAAACAGGTGCCTAAGAGTGTGAGCGAAGAGTTGGTGAAAAAATATCAGCAGGAAAAAGACAACAAGTAGTGTATCGTGACTCAGTAAGTGACATTTCATCAGGATGTGGCCCAATGCTGGGCAGTCGCTGAGAATTTCGTCATCTGTTGAGCCATGTATTCAGCATTGTTTTTATTATATGAGGACTAGAAAAGAGGTAGTGCCATGACAAAAGAGGAGTTGGTGCGCAATAATCCCCTTCGGGCTCTGGGCCTGGGGGAAAAGACGGTGGAAGAAAGCCGGGCGATGGGGCTTGTTATGGCCAGGGCCGGACTGGGAAAAACAGCAATACTCGTGCAGATTGCGCTTGATTTCATGATTCGTGGCGATCACGTGCTGCACATTTCCATTGGTGAATCCGTCGATAAGGCGCGCAATTGGTATGATGATATTTATGCCTTGACGACGGCGGAGATGCCCGCTGATGAGCGCAAAGAGATTGAGCCGGAGATCATGCGTAATCGTATGATCATGACATTCAAGGAGAGCTCTTTTGATCTCGCCACCCTTGAGGAGCGCCTTGATGATCTGATAAAGCAGGATGTATACAGACCTGACTGTCTGATCGTTGATGGATATGACTTCAACGCTAGTGATAAACAATCATTGCAAGCATTTGTTGATCTTATGGAGAAAAAGGGGTTGAGCGGGATATGGTTTTCCGCTGTCAGTCACCGTGAAGATAGTCGCACCAGTCCGAATGGTGTTCCCGCACCGTGTCACGAGGTCGATGATATGTTTTCGACGGTACTCTTTATCAATCCGGCGGAACAGGCAATCAAGCTTGATATCATCAAATGTCAATCATGTGAAAAAGACGCCAGTGCCAAGCTGGCCTTTGATCCTTCGACCATGCTCATAAAGCGGGTCTGATTTGAGTTGTTAGAGTGTAGGCCACCTTGAAAAATGAGATTTTTCAAGGTGGCCTGTATTCAATGTGATTCGGTGTTTTCTCGAATTACTCGAGTAATTATAGACATCATTCATTGCTGAATAGCGGAAAAGAATGGTAGAAACAGTGAAAAAGGCGAAGGGGTAACCCCCTCCGCCTTTTTTTGTTTGTTCTTTTCTTGCAGGCCGGTATGATAGGATGCTGAGTCAATGGAGACAGCAAGGCGTTATTGCCTGAAAAATGCGTCATACCACTATCTATATTGCATGAAAAGAGTTGGGAATGAAATTCAGACCATGTATAGACCTGCATAACGGCAGCGTTAAACAGATTGTCGGTTCAAGTCTACGTGACGACACTCCCGAAGGGTTGCAGACCAACTTTGTCGCCGAAAAGTCATCCGCCTATTTTGCCGAAATGTATCGTAGGGACAACCTCACAGGCGGGCATATCATAAAACTCGGACCGGGAAATGATGCGGCTGCCAGGGCTGCACTGCAGGCGTGGCCGGGGGGGATGCAGGTCGGAGGTGGAATTACTCTCGATAATGCCGTGGACTGGCTTGACTTTGGTGCCTCCCATGTCATTGTTACCTCCTGCGTGTTTAAAAACGGCATGGTAGATCATGACTATCTCACCGGATTGGTGGAAAAAGTGGGGCGACGGCGCCTTGTTCTGGATCTCAGTTGCCGGCGGCGGGATGGCAAATATTATATCGTCACCGAGCGGTGGCAGAATTTCACCGAGGTGGCCATCACTCCTCAAAATCTCGAGAAATTTGCCAAGTGTTGCGATGAGTTTCTCATCCATGCCGCCGATGTTGAGGGAAGGTGCCAGGGTATCGAAGAGGAATTGGTGGAGCAACTGGGCAAATGGGTAACGCTGCCCACCACCTATGCCGGAGGAGTGAGAAACCTGGATGACCTTGATCGTATCGAGCGTCTTGGTGGAGGCAGGCTGGATGCCACCATCGGCAGTGCGCTGGATATTTTTGGAGGCTCGGGTCTGCGTTATGATGATGCCGTTGCCTTTTGCCGTCGTACCCGGCTGAAAAAATAAGGACATTGCAGCGAGCTGCCGTTGTGGGGTTCTTGATTTTGGCCATTGCATCAGATACAATTCACTCATTTGCGGTGTAGGGAAAAAGCAATCACAATATTTTTGGTTAGTTGAGATGAAAATTGATCAGGATCAGCAGAGACGGCAGATAGAAAAATTTATCAGAAGAATGCCCAGTCTTTCCACCACTGTCGGCAAGGTTCTGGAGATATGCAGTAGGACCGATGCCTCTCCCAACGAACTCAACAGGGTTATCTCGCTTGATCCTGTTTTGACGGGACAGGTCCTTAAACTTATCAACTCTGCCTATTATTCTCTCGTTGCCAAGGTAACCTCGCTGACCCGGGCCATAACCATGCTCGGCATGAATACGGTGAAAAATATGGCCCTCAGCACCGCGATTATAAAAAGTGTTTCAAGCGCGAAGAAATCAAAGGTTCTTCCAACCTCCAAGTTCTGGGCCCATTCCATCGGGGTTGGGGCATGTGCAAAGTTGCTGGCTGTTGCAGGCGATGTACCGGTTATGGAGCGGGAAGAGTACTTTGTTGCCGGTTTACTGCATGATATTGGCAAGGTCCCCTTTGGCGATGAATATTCAGAAGTCCTAGGTGTTGCCAAAAGGGAGCAGGCGCCGCTGGTCGAGGTCGAACAGGAGCTCATGGGTATTAATCACCAGGAGGTTGGCCTGATGATCGCCGAAAAATGGAAGCTCAATCCGGTTATACAACAGTGTGTCAGCGCTCATCATAATGTCGATCAGGCGGATGATCCATTTCAGCGGTTGATAGCTACGGTGGCACTGGCTGATATCTATAGTAATATTTTTGATTTTGGCTATGCCGGCAATCTCTTTCCAGCGGAACGAGGTATTGAACAACTTCTTGTTGTCAGTGGTCTTGGCTGGGATGAGTATGCCGGTGTACGCGATGGCGTCGAAACACAGATAGAAAAAGCACAGATATTCCTGCAAGTTTAAAAAAGGCGGCTTGTATGCAAGTGAAATTTTGGGGTGTGCGCGGGTCTATCCCCTGTCCAGGCCCGACGACACAAAAGTATGGTGGTAACGGTGCCTGCATAGAATTGCGGGTTGGCAAGAAAAAGCGTATCGTTATCATTGATGCCGGTTCCGGCATTAGAGAACTGGGCAGTTCAATCATGAAAAATGACTTGCCTCATGGCCCGATTTCCGCCGACATCTTTCTCTCGCATACCCACTGGGATCATATTATGGGCTTTCCTTTTTTTGTGCCTATTTATGTTCCCGGCGTGCGCCTGAATGTCTATGGCCCAGTGACCTTTGAGGAAGAACCGCTGGAGGAGGTCGTCGGCGGTCAGATGAAATACAGGTATTTTCCGGTGAATTTCGGTGAATTGAAATCTAAGATTGAATATATACGGCTCACCGAGGATAAGCATCTGGATTTGGGCGATGGTTTGAAAGTGATCACTAAGTTTCTCAACCATCCGGTGACTGCCCTTGGCTATCGCTTTGAGTATGACGGTAAGGTATTTTGTACCTGTTATGATACTGAACCGTTTCGCAACCTCTTTACCGACCCAGAGCATCCTGATTACGATG
>Ga0306868_1000913_pt1 | contig 16847 bp, 22 predicted proteins | sample AntRauTorckE6832_FD_190411 | JGI IMG/M metagenome (GOLD analysis project Ga0306868, IMG submission 190411) | Saline lake microbial communities from Rauer Islands, Antarctica - Metagenome Torckler E6 #832 (v2) (version 2) | ecosystem: Environmental > Aquatic > Non-marine Saline and Alkaline >... | reverse complement strand
GTTGCATGAAGTGTTCTTTAGCCGTTAACAATCTGTATAACAGGCACATAAAGGACTTTTTTGAATAACTTAGAATTTTTATTTAATTATCAGTCAGTACTTTAGAAACTAGGAAACTTGAGTTAATTATTATGGCGGTAAGATAGTTCTTATATTTCGACGCATGAAATCATAAACAGGAAGTTTTTTTTAAATAGGTTAAAAATATCAAAAGGGACTCAAAAAGAATCCCTTTGTTCTGACATTTTTGTCGGTCATCAAAGTCTATCCCTGGCGAGTTGCTCCCAAGCATAGCTCGCTTCCGTTTAACTTGATAAATCAAAAGTAAGTGAAAGAAATTAGATCTGGATATTTTGATAGCAAAATCACCAACTATTTTGTCCACTTGAAGAACGAGTGTTAAAAAAACCAACTATTTTGTCTATTACGCCTCAAGTGTTGTTTTATCCATTTAAAGAATAGCTCAACTTGCCAACGATTTTTGTAAAGTAAAGCTATTTGTTCAGCAGAGAGTTCCATGTTATTGGTTAAAAATACAAATGTACGTTTGGTTTCTTCATCATAAAATTTAACTCTGCGGAGTTTATCTGGATATTCCTTTGAGACATAAAAGCCAGTTAATTTACCTATTTGATCACATTGAACACCTTTAGTCTTGTCTACCATTCGTGAATACATTCTTCTGAATTTGAGATTAGATTTAGCTCGTACAACAAAAAATGCTGATAGAATAGTTATCTTATATAAACGTTCGTAGTCAACATACCCACGATCAAAAATATAATATGCATCACTCTCATATGGGATATAATCCATGGCATTCATATCGTTAACTGTTGCTGCCGTAATATGAATAAAAGCAGGGATTTGAGTAGATATGTCATAAAGCGTATGAAGTTTAATTCCACCTTTGGTTTTGCGAAACTTTGCCCACCAAAACACACTCAGGCAAAGATCAATAGTTGACGAGTCAAAGGCATAAACTTTCCCTTTAATTTCAAAATTATCATTCTCTCGTTTTATGCGTGCAAGGTCAATCAGGTGATAGGCGAACTCCTCAAATATCTGACAATTCCGTTTCTCATTTGCTTTTGCAAGATTGCTTTGTGTTACACTTTTGCCAAATCCAAGATGATAGGTTTTCTGGCTGTGCGCCTCAATGGCTACAATCAAATCCCGTAAACTATCTCGGTTGGTAAGCTGCCCAAAAATCATGCAAAGCATTTGATTCCAACAGCTAAAATGCCGAACATATTTATCGCCTTCATAGCAAACTACGATACAGTCAAAAACCCTTTTGGGAAGAAACTCTGTTAACTGTGCGAAAACATATTTGCCGTTATTCATCGTGGTTATTTACCACTAATAACGATTTCAAATCGACACGTAGCTAAAACACTCGTAAAATATAGATTATCAATGATTTCAAAGAACGGTATTTATTTTTTAGTGGACACTAGTGAATTAACATTATTGATCAGTACTATCAATTCCTTCAAAGGAATTAAGTCGTTCGTAGGAAGTAATTTCAAGATTGTCATCCATCTTGACTAAATAGAACAGCCGTATCTTTTTCGGAGGAAGGTTCATCGATTTTAAAAATGAATCATCTTCATATACTTCTGCCACAGAATTCCAACTTTCCAGTTCTTTTTCAATTTTTATGACTGTTACATCATAGCATTTAATATTCTCTTTTAAGAATTTAATCGCTGTTTTTTTTACTTCTATAATATTACTCATCATTCTTCCTCCAAATGTTTAATTAATTATTTTATTATTTTTTTTTCGCTTGCACTTGTGTTTCCTTTTTCGGTTCATCCAATAGTTTCATATTATTACCACAACCCGGACAAAAATTATAATCAAACATAAACCGCCAGCTTTCGCCACAATCAGGGCAGGTAATATTTAGCGGGCAACCACATTCCATGCAAAAATTCTCGTTTCCTCCTGTTGTTTTTCCACATTTTGGACATTTAAATGCACTCATTTTTTCCTCCTTTTTTATTTCGTTATTCGTTTTGTTTTTCTTTTCTTATATTTTCCAGTAATTCTAATAATTCATCTTCCCTTTTGTCGTATTCTTCTTCGTTAATTTCATCCATTTCAAACTTCAGCTGTAGTGCCATGAGCCTTTCTTTAATGCTGCCTTCATCTGACATTTCTTTTTCGATCACCTCGTTGATTTTTTTAGCAATAAATATTACTCCCTTTAATGGTGCAAATAACATATTAAATTCCTTTCGTATTAATTGTTAGGTTAACAAAATTATAGGGTGGCAGGGTCCCAACATATTTGAAGGTCATAAGGTGGCCGTATTTTTCATCCAAATTGTTAACCGCTTTGTCAAACATAGGTTCAACAGTATTTTTAATAAGAAATGCAGCATTAAGGATCATCATTTCTCCATAGTTGTCATTCACGTTGACATCTTCCGCAAGCGGATTTAAAATATCGAGGATAATATTTTTATAACTTTCTATCTCTTTTTTTACTGCTTCGGCCACCATTTCACCAATTTTCATGCGTTGATAATGAGTTTTATCGGCAGGAAGGTTGATCAGCTTATCTCTCAGAGACCTGATTTCATCATATTTTTCAAGAATACTTTCATAAATTGGAGCTTCATGGGCAAGTACTTTGAGCCCCAATTCTTTTTTATCATCCATCTTGTTGAGGAGGTCGTCGAATTTGTCATAATCCTTTTCAAGAATCCTCAAAATTCCGGCGTCATCGTTGTGTTCAGAGATGGTTGAAAACCGAACCGGCAGGACTGTGAATCTCGTCATTACTTCCTCAAGCACTTTTTGATGGGCAATCATAAATACCCGCCGGGCCTCATATTGGATGATCGGCGAATTACTTACAACTGCGCTGATATCTTTGTAGTTAATCACGTAGACCGTGTCCGCCCGCTTCCCAATTCCGATTGGTCCATAGTCAAGTTGGCCGGCATGCCTGATGATCCCGTAAATGTACTTTCCTTCTTTTTGTATTTCCTGCTCGTTGCTCATGTATTTTTTTAATTAGTTTGTTTACAATTCCCATCTTTCAGGAAAAATTTTCAAGTCGATAAAATTGAAGATAGGCAAGGGGGCACTATAAACAAAATCACTTCGATCCTGAAATTTGTCGCCAAGGTCGGCCATAATGTTATCGAACTCTACTTCTCTTCCACTGTTTACCAAAAAAGCCGTATTCATGAACATGGTATCCCCACTTGTTTTGTTATGTTTATACTCGAACACTGATCTTCGGAAAGTATCGGTAATCTTTTCAGCCTCCTCCTTTTTCTTTTCAGCCAATGCATGCTCTACCAGTTTCCCGGCTTCAGCAATTTTCAGTTTTCTTTCTTTCTGATCCTGTATTTTTTCTATTTCACCCTTAATTTTTTGCAGTTCAGCATTGTCCTTCTCTATCTCCTTGTATATTATTTCCATGTTCTTCCAGATTCCCCTTACATTGAATTCGACCTTGTTTTCGAATTCCCTGAGCAATTCCATAAATTCTCCGTTTCGCCGGTTGAGCAGGTTCCGTATTTCATCGGGAGTAGCAGCAATGGTTCCAAACCGGATGGGAAGCACACTACTGAATTCCTTCATCACCATTTCGAGGACTTTTTGGTGTGCCAGCATGTTCTCCGGATTAACAACAAACTTGCTAAGCGGATGGTCGCTCACCACCATACACAAGCCATCGAAACCGATAGTAGAAACCAGATCGCCGCGTCCGCCAACTCCAACAGGCTCTAAACTGATGTCGTAATCTGATGCTATAATGCAATAAATATATTTCCCGTCGCGCTCCATATTATTCTTTTATTTTTACTAAAATCAAATTTTCACTCTCTTTCTCTTTTGCATGTGGGATATAGTCATCTTTCGATGACTGTTTTATTGCCATCGAATAATCAAGTAGGGTGTGATAGGCTTTATTGATCTTGTCAAATTTATTTTCATCGTTATTGTCCGGATGTGCATCGGGATGGAATCTTTTTGCTTTTTCCCGATATGCATTTTTAATTTCAGATTCCGAAGGTTCCTCTCTTAATCCAAGCTCTTTTATTGCCAGTGCCACATGCTCTGGATTTAATTCTTTAATTTCAATAGTAGAAAAACTATAACATGGCAGAGGACCAACCAATTTAAAGTTCAATAACCCTTTGAATTCTTCATCAATCTGGTCAATTGCCTGTTCAAATTTCTCTTTCTTATTCTGGTTAATGAGAATCGCCGAGTTGGTAATCATCTGGTCATTCATTACTTCATGTACTTTTACATCCTCGCAGAATGAGGATAACGTATCCAGAATATTCAGTTCAATCTTTGGGTTTTTTTCTTTTAATTTTGCTTGAATCATCATCCCCACTTTTACCTGATCAGCTTGTGACATTGTATTTGTCGTTTTCAAAATATCATCTTTCATTTCTGAGATATCAGCATCGTTAGAGATATCTTTGAGAACTTCAGGAAAATTAGCCCAGGTAACTACCAGGTCTATTTCTGTCAGGTGTTTTATTTTATTTAGGCCGGAAATGATTAGATCATGACCATTTGAAAGTATATTTAATACGTCTTGTTTGGTACTAACAATTGTTCCAAGTTTCATGGGGAGAATCATGTTGAAACCTATTGCCATGATTTCTTCAATGGTTCTTTGATGATGAACCAACAGGTGAGCCAGCGATTCTCTGTCTGAAAAGTCTATATGTGGTATCTCCTTATCAGAAACGATGGCTGATATATTCTCAAAAGAGACAAAATTGACTCCTAAATTTTTTAGCAAGCGAAAGTATTCTGTCTCGTAGAAATTAGGCACAATCCCATAAATGTAAATTCCTTTGGTTTCCATTGTATTTTAATTTTTATTTCTGACCATATTTTGTTTTAATACCAGTTGAATGGCATCTTCGAAGTGTTTTTCGCTAATAATGATATTTCCCTCCTTTATTGATTCATTAGTTTTTTTGTTATCGATGAATTCGCGAATAGCTAACATCGAGGCTTTTTTACAAATGAATTCGATATCGGCACCAACCATACCATCGGTTTTAATAGATAGGTTTTTTAAGTTTAATTTTTTCTCAAACGGTTTGTTTTTTGTATGGATGCTGAAGATTTTTTCCCGGGTTATTAAATCGGGTAGAGGTAATTCGAATATCAGGTCGAACCTGCCACTTCTTAATAAAGCCGGGTCAATTAAATCGATCCTGTTGGTTGCAGCTAACACAATTACCCCTTTCAGGTCTTCAATGCCGTCCATTTCGGTAAGGAACTGGCCAATCACCCGATCAATTACACCGGAACCTGAACTGTCGTTACTGCGCCGGGGGGTAAGGCTATCTATTTCATCAAGAAACAAAATGCAGGGCGATGCCTGTTTTGCCAATTTAAAAAGTTCCCTTACTCCTTTTTCCGATTCTCCGATGTAGCGGCTAAGAATCTGTGGACCTTTTACCGAGATAAAATTAACACCACTTTCGCTTGCCAGTGCTTTTGCCAGGTAGGTTTTGCCTGTTCCGGGTTTACCATGCAAAATAATTCCCTTGGGTGGTTTTGTATCCGACTTTTTAAAAAGGTCGGCATATTTTAATGGCCATTCTACCGTTTCCATTAATGCCTCTTTAATTTCATCAAGCCCGCCAACATCTTCCCATTTAACATCAGGTACTTCTACAAATACTTCCCTTATGGCAGAAGGCTCCACCTCTTTCATCGCATCCAGAAAATTATCCATGGTTACTTCCAGTGACATTAAAAGCTCGTAAGGGATTTCCGCCATCTCGAAATCGATCTGCGGAAGGATTTTCCGCAAAGCTGTCATGGCAGCTTCGCGGGCTAATGCTTCCAGATCAGCGCCTACAAAACCGTGTGTGATTTCTGCCACTTTTTCCATATCAACATCCAACGACAGAGGAATGCCCCTGGTATGAATTTGAAGAATTTCAAGCCTTCCCTTTTTATCCGGAATAGAAATAGAAATTTCACGGTCGAACCGTCCCGGCCTTCTTAATGCCGGATCTATTGAATTAGGAATATTGGTGGCACCAATCACAATAACTTTACCCCTTGATTCAAGTCCGTCCATCAGCGACAACAATTGTGCAACGACACGTTTTTCCACCTGTTTTTCCCCGCCCATGTCTTCCCTCTTGGGAGCAATGGCATCTATTTCGTCAATGAAAATGATGGATGGTGCATGTGCCTGCGCTTCTTCAAAGAGTTTTCGAATCCGCCCCTCGCTTTCCCCGTAAAATTTTCCCATAATTTCAGGACCGGAGATATTGATAAAATAGGCATCTGTTTCGTGAGCCACGGCTCTAACGATGAGTGTTTTCCCTGTTCCCGGGGGACCATAGAGGAACACCCCTTTAGGTGGCTGAACTCCAAGCCGTGCGAAAATTTCGGGATATTTTAGTGGAAGTTCAATCATCTCCCTGATGCGTTGAACCTGGTTTCCTAACCCCCCGATGTCTTCATACGAAACTTTGCTTTTACGTTCTCCATCCTGCTTTGCCAATTCAAGCTGGAAGGTTGTATCTAATTGTATCAGTACCACGCCCTCAGGATTAGTGCCGGTTACGGTATAGTCAACGGAGCGCGATCCAAAAAGGTTGGCTCTCACTCTATCGCCTTTGGTTACTGATAGGCCATTTATGAGCGAACCAATGTATTTTGCATCATCAGATTTATATAAAGAACCTGATTTTGTATGTGGTTTGAGTTTTATTTTTGTAGCCGGGCGGCTGGTAGTTTTGATAACCTTTACCTTTTCGTCGATACCGGCCAGGGCATTATCCCTTGTTATGCCGTCAATTTGAATAATATCCTTATCCCTGTCATCGGGATAACATGGCATTATTTTTACAGGTGTAGAGCGTTTGCCTACAATCGCGATCACATCGCCGCTTTCCAGTCCCATCAGCTTCATATCGCTGGGATCAATCCTGGCGATAGCTCTCCCTACATCCTTTACCAGAGCCTCTTTTACACGTAATATTATTTCATCTTTTATTTTTGTCATGATTTGTAGGTTTTTTGTCGGTCCTCAAAAAGACACTTCCTTAACTGATTCAAAGCTTCCAGCCCTTTGATTTCTTCAGCAAACATTGGTACTTCAACCTTATTTAAAATACTAAAAGTTTCGCCGATTTCGTGCAGATAAGGTAATTGTGCAGCTTTCCTTTTTTTACAAAAATCACATCCTTCAGAAACCATTATATTATTTACGATGATCTGTTTCGAAATTATTCCGGATGTGTCCAGATCCTCAATCAACCTTCCCGTTTCCATAATAGCCATTGCTTCCGGGATACAAACCGGGATAAATTCACATTTGGTATTATCACTTAACAGGTTTTCGATTCTTTTTACCGTTTTTTTCAAGCTGAATAAAAACGCATCCACTTCATCTTGTTGATATGAACCCGAAAAACTGGTGACCATATAGCGGTATTTCCATCTCATGCTGGCAGCAACTTTTATCCATTCATCCAATAATTTTGGAGATGAAATCAACCGCATAGCGTGGCCGGTAGGTGCTGTATCCACAATATACTTGTCGTAAAACCCTTCATCTATAAAATCAATAATGGTTTTAAAACTCATTACCTCGTCAATTCCGGGTATGGACAAGGTCAACATCTCGTCAATATCCTCGTTGTCGAGATTTGTTGAGGTTTCAAGAAGCTTTTTAAGTTCAGTCAGGTGTTCTGCTTTAAACCTTGAAAGCGCCTCGTCGGCAACCACTTCTATGGCAGACAGGTTTGTTGTACCATTTACCTTCACCACATTAAACCCAATAGGTTGCTCTATGCAATCCGATACGGAATGAGCCGGATCGGTAGAAATGAGCAAGGTTTTGAAATTTTCGGATAATGCCAAAGCAGTTGCTACGGCACAGCTGGTTTTTCCAACACCGCCTTTTCCACCAAAAAGGATAAGTTTCAGGTCATTGTTTCCTAATCCAGCAAGTGCCATGGTCTTTATTTTTTTATCCTAATCTCAAGGATTCCGTTTTTAAATTTGTGTGTTAAGTTTTCGCTAACGGCTTTAACCGGAAGCAGTAGTTCCTTGCGGTAAGTCCTGTTTTTACTGACCGCCGAAATCTCAAGGATATCCTCTTTTAAGTCGATTTTAAGGTCGTTTTCCTCTATGCCCGGCATTTCAGCAATAATTACGATCTCATCCTTTTCATCAAAGATGTCCGTAATTGGTTCCTGTTCTTCATCCACTTTAGGCCCTTCGGGTGTTTTTTTTATGTTCCCGAAACTTTCCACTTTAGGAGAACCCCCACCTGCGTTCTTGACGGTAAAACCATAGACCCCTTTCATGCCTTTTTTTATATTGTCAAAATTAATCTCTCCTTCCTTGCTGATTCCACCTTTTTCCTCAAGTGTCCCTGCAAGGTCAACCAGTTTTTCGATGCCTTTGAACAAACCTCCAAGCCCAAAACGTTCAAAATCGGCTTCTTCTTTTTTTTCTTTATTCTTTTTGTTTTCCATTTTGTAAACTGTTTTTAAGTTCTGTAAATTTATTTTGTTTTGCTTTTAGCTTCAAGTTTTTCCAGGCGTGCTTCCAACGTTTCCTGTTGCTGAATCTCATTTTCTCTTGCTTGCGACGAAAGATAGGGATCGTCCTGCCACCAGTTAATACCCATCTCTAAAGCTTTATCGACTCCGCATACCAAAAGCCTTATTTTGATCGTCAATAAATCGACATCTGCTATTTTGATTTGGATGTCTCCAACGATTACAATGCCTTTGTCTAAAACAAGTTCTAAAACATCACGAAGTGATGAATTACTGGTTGACGTTTTTATTTGTGCTTCTGCCATAATATTATTTTTTTATCAAAAAACTACCTCAGTGTTCCGAGCGAGCCTAAGTCTATATTTAAATCATCTTCTTCAAGTCCGAAGACTAATCGAAGTTCTTCAATTTTAACTTCAATTGCTTCCAAATTTAATCCAAGTTTCTGGGTTTCCATTTGAGTTAATTCCTCCCTTTCCACTCTTCTCATAGCTTCTTTTTCCACTAAATCAACGATGAGCTTAATCAAAGTTAAAACCAATTGTGCTAATCCTCCCTCTATTTGTTCGGGCGTATCAGCATTAATCATTTCATTAATATGCGTTTGAGCGTCTTCAATTTGTTTTTCCAATTTTTGCATGTAAATTTCATCACCCACTTCGTTCTCATGCTCTTTATCAGCTCTTTCCCCTTTCTGAGACGATAACTTTGATAAAGAAACAATGATTACTTTTAGCGAAATAGCTAGCATATCTAAATCGGCAACTCGTACCACTAGATCTCCGTGAACTACCGCACCTTTATCAATAACAACATCTAAGGCATCAACTAAGCTTGCATTTTTATTTTCTGAATCAGTCATAAATTTTAAAGATTAAATAAAATGATAAGAAGGCCAGGGTCCAGTCATTTCAATTTTTATTCCACGCAGATTAAACTTCTCTCTAAATATTTCTATTTTTCCTTTAAATTCATTTAATCTGGATTCTTCAATCAAATAGAATCCATTTAAAATCATGTCTTCAGTCATTAAGGTAAAATCCTTTTCCAAAATTTTCGCTTTATGAAAACTGACAACCGATTCAGCTAAACTTTCATAAATCTCTTTTATGATTTTATCCAATTCTTTTTCTTTGATTTCGTCGATTGTTGATGTTATTTTCTTTTTGGCAAAAAAGGACAATCCTTTTGGCAACGATTCTGTCTCTCTCTTCTTGTCCAATAATTCTTCATTTCCTTTCTCCAGAAATTCTTCATAAACTTTTTGATCAAGGAATGCTTTTACACCCCATTCCTGTCTTCCGTTTAAGTATTCCAGATTTTTTTTGAATTTTTCAAGATTATTACCTAAGGTTTCCTTAAGTTTTTCCCTGGTTTTGAAAATTACTCCAAATTGCATAGGGATTACAGGAATAATGACTGAATCGCTCGTCCTCATTGCCTGTTCAATTACTTCTTCATGTATTTGTGCTTTTCCTTTTATCCAGTTCAAGTCTTCTTCTGCTTTTTTCTGAATTTCCTCGGAACTAAATTCCTCGATGGATACTTCGCTGATTATGGCTTCCAAATCCATAAAAGAAAGGATTTGAATTTTTTCATCTCCAGACATTGTCTTAAGAACTTCAATTGTTTCATTGCACTTTAGTCTGATACAATAAAGATATAATCCGGTTTCCATACATTTAAATTTTAGACTTAATGTCTTATTCTTAATAATCTATCGACATGGTTTCCCAGTCATTTTCTCCGTCTTTCTTTGAATTTTTAGTTTTTGTATCTGATAGAGTTTGATTCATCCCTAATTTTTCTTTTGCAAAAACATTAATTTCGTTCAACCTTTTATGGATGATCTCAAGCCTTTGATGGAGTTTTATTTCTTCAGTTTGCAATCGGCTTCTTTCTTTTTCGAAAATATACATTTTAATAAAGTCAGAGTCTTCCTTATTGGGAATTCCTGATTTAACAGCATTTTGCATCGACTGAAGGCTCTGAAGTCCTTTTACTCGGGGTATATTTGGCATAATATTATAGATTTATTGTTGGTGAAAGTATTGTCTCTTTATAAAAATCGATCTATTAATTCATCAACGATTATTCTCACCTTCCCCTGATTCGTTTTTGAGCCAACCCGGCTTGTTTCCGAAGTAAGAATATCCTGACAAATTATCCTGAATTTATCTTTAGATTTCGTTGGTGTTGTTTTTAAAGTTGCCAGTGTTTTTGCTATCATAATGCAACCACGAACGGTAGGGTCGAATTCGGTTTTACCCGATTCGCGCAGGCCTCTTACAACGTTAACTATTATTTCAGTATCCTTTAACGGCAGCTTAGATTTTGCCATGGCAATATTCAACTCGGTTTCATAATCAAAATGATCGAGATCCATAGTAACCATTCTGTCGCGTAGGGCATCCTGTGTCCGGTTAACGCCAGCATATTCTTCAGGATTTGAAGTAAATATTGCACGAAATTCGGGATGTACTTTCATGTAGTAATCATCCTTTTTTGTTGCCGATGTGGTCATCATTCTCTCCTGCAAAATGGGTAAAAGTACGTTGTTTGCTTCGGCGCGCGAGCGGGTAAACTCGTCGTAAATTAGTGTAAAGCCATTTTTTACCGCAATGGTTAACCGATTGTTCACCCATGTTTTTTGCATACTTTCCTCTTGTTTATGCACAGTATGGATAAATTTATCGTCTAATTTTTTGAAATTATAACCCGATTCGTTACCAACCAAATCGGAAGTTTTATACTCGGCATCGCCATGGATAATTACTACCGGCCTCCCGATTTTACTTGCCATGTGCAGAGCCATCGTTGTTTTTCCTGTTCCTGATGGACCCCTAAAATGCACAGGAAATCCTGCTTTCACATAAGTTAGGCTGCGGTTGGTAATGTCTTTTACATACGGTGTCTCAACAAAATCAGACATTGGCTTGGGTTCAAGCAAAGTGTTCGTTTCGTTGTTGATAGTTGTTGCATTTTGCATAATTGGATTATTTATTATTTTAAAATTCTTGAAATTCAGTTTTTGGTAATTGTGCCATTGTATGTCTCCAGATTTTCCTCGTCTCTTCAATATCAGCTATAATTTTTTCTCTTGTTTTTGCAAATTCAAGCCTACGGGCGTTATGTTTAGCCATTGCATCTTGTTTTTTAAGCAAACTCTTTCTGATATTGTTTCCGACATTATTCATTTGAGAAAATTTATTGTTAATGAAACTCCCCGCCGCAGAGCAGCGGGGTATCAATTAGAATGTTATTTAATATCTTCGCCACAAGTGGCGGAGTATTAGGTTTACGAATTAAATCCTGTTCCTCCGCAACTTGTACAGAGCAGGCCATCGCTACTTTTTCCCGTTCCATTGCAATGGGTACAAATTGTATCGCTCTCGCAGTAATTGCTTCCTTTTCCATGGCATACAATGCACGGAACTCTGGCACCAAGCGGGTTTACACCTGTACCTGAGCAAAATACACAGCTTACTGCCGGTTCCTTCACTTCAACCTTTCCTTTTCCTATGCAAACCTGGCAACTCGACATCTCTGAAAGTAACTCGAATGGATCTTTTCCCGTTCCACTACAATATGCACACGTAATTATCTTTTTCATGGCCTATAAATTAAAGACAGTGGAGTTGATGGAGCGAGCCACTTCGACCCTACTTATTAGCACCTGAATATTATTTTTTCAAGGGGAAGTAAATATTATCAACTTTTTGGACTTTCCTGGCATCCACCAAATTTTTGGCAATATATCCTAACTTCATCCTGGTTTCACCAAGTGGCCCTTCCATTTCCGAGATTTTCACACCTTTGGGATGTTTATTGATGTAATCTACTATTTTATCTCCCAAAGATATCGGAACTACTGGTTTAGGTTCGGCTTTAACCGGAGTTTCCATTGCTTCTTTAGCAGGTTTGGTTTCAACCGGAGTTCCCTTTGCTTCTTTAGCAGGTTTGGCTTCAACCGGAGTTTCCTTTGCTTTTTCAACCGGAGTTTCCTTTTTTACCTCTTTCTTTTCAACTTTTTTTACTACCTCTTTTGGTGGCGTAACACCGGTTTTCCGCAGCTGGGCAAGAATTTCGGACATCTTTTTCCAGGCAGCTGATGCTTCACCTCTGTCCTTAGCATAATCACCAAGTAATTCGGCAACGGCTTTTTTGAGGTTTTTAACATTATTTCGGATTTCTTTTATTACTACATTAAAGTCATTAATCCTTTCTTTTTCACCTTTTGCAAGCAAATCATGGGTGTATGTGAAAATTCGTGAAATCTCTTCGTTAATGCTTTTCATAAGGGCAACAAATTCCTCAAGTCTTTTTACTTCGCTTTTTGTAAGTAACTCATGAGTGAATGTAAAAATCTCTGAAATTTCCTCGTTTATACTTTTCATAAGCATAGCAAATTCCTTAAGTCTTTCTGCTTCGCTTTTTTCCAATAAATTACTGGTGAATGTAAAAATCTCTGAAATTTCCTCGTTAATACCTTTCATAAGGGCATTAAATACGTTAAGCCTGGTTTTCTCGTTTTTGTCGAGGTCTGATTTTAAGGCGGCTGCCATATCCTTATGCTTTTTAGTGATTTCTTTCATAAGAATATCAGATTCCTTCAGACGTTCTTTTTCATTGATTGCAAGGCCTTTTCTCAGAGCGGCAGCATTGGTGTTTAAAACTGCAGCCATTTCCTGATGCCCCTTTTGGAAGCCTTCGAGTGTTTTTTGCACTTCAGTTACAAGCTCGTCATTTTCTTTAATCCGTTGTTTAAATGAAGTAAGTATTTCTTCGTTCAAATTTTTCATTTCTGATGATAGTCCCATTTTTTTATCTCCTATTTTTAGTTAATTAATTTCTTCTAATATTTGACTCATATTCTTTTTTATATCTTTAATCAGGATGTGGTCACCTTTTTCAAGCAGGTTTTCAAGGCATCCTATCATTCGGTTATGCATTTGCTGAAAATCAGTGAATGTTTTCATAACCATTTCCTTTTCTTTTTCCTGTTTGTTTGAGATTTGGGAAAGTTGCTTTTTAATGGTAATTATTTTATCGTTGGTGTCTTCTGTGGTAATGTCTTTGATACCCAATAGGCTATTTTTAAGCGTTTGGGCTGTTTCTTTCTGTGCTTCAATATAGTTTAAGAATTGTCTTTCGGCTTCTTTTTCCTTTTCGTTAAGAACAGAGAGAATACCCGACATCATCGTATTATAATCTTTTTTACGCACCGAACCATTTTTAGCGAGGTTTTCACAAAGCCTTGAATTCAAAATGTCTCTTTCTTTTTTTAGGTCGTTTAAGGCATTCTGGACATTGTCGAAAAGGGAGTGGGATGATTCAGTAATATTTTCGGTTGATTGGAAGGCAGTTTGGATTTTTTGAATCCGGGTTTCGTAAGAGGATATGATGTTATCAAAAAAACCATCTATATTTAATTCAGTCTGGATATTCATATATGGATTTATTCTGATTTTGCTTTAGTAGAAAAAATGATATTCTGGAAGGAAAGAGATATTCCTGGTAAATCATGCTTTCGGGAAACTTGCCCGGAAGGATGTTATAGCAAGAATAACTGCTTAACTGCAAAATGCCTATGCGGCTTTGGCAGTTAATCCGATTGCTTCTGCATACTTCAGATAAGTTTCAACAGATGCAACAACTACTCTTGCTTCAATTGCAAGAAGTTCGATACCAACTAATGATACCCTTACCCAAGCGTCAACTACTACTCCTTTGTCAAGGATACGGTCAATCACTTCTACGAGGCTTGATGAGCCAATTGTTTTTTCTACTGCCATAATAATATGTATTTAAAAATATTAATTAATTCCTGTGCTTTAATATTTGAGAGACAGGATTACCTCAATGTTGAAAGCGGTATCGCAAACAGTGTGCCAATAAATTCCAGCTTTTAAAAATAACTTGAAAAAAATAGTCAAAGGTCTCTATATCAAAGTCAAAAAAATATTAATTAAATTTTAGAAATCGGGAAACCGTAGAAATGGTTATAGATTGGGAATTGAATTCATTAAAAAAAACGCACACAAGTGCGGAAATGAGTTAGTCTTTGCAAGAAAACGCCAAATACTGCATTATTCTTGTTTTGAAAACAGTCGATCCGCCGGCTGGCGGACTCCTTGGTTTCAGAAACATCGAAAGTCTTATCATTGACGTTTTCTTATCAGAGACTGAAAAACAGTAGTTTTCTTGCAGACACTATTTATAGGAACTCATGATTGCTTCGCAATTCCGTAACTATTGCTATGCAAATAATATTTGCCTTGACAAAGAAAAAAATATTTCAAAATATTTATCAGCAATTAAGAAATTCAATTGGCATTAATTTTCACTTCTGCTAACGGTAATTTCATACTTTTTCATTTTTCGGATGAGGGCATCGCGGGTTATTCCCAGCATATCGGCTGCTGCCTTCTGATTGTAATTGCAGTTTTGTAAGGCTTTTCGGATCAAATTAATCTCTTGAGTTTTAAGATTGACGGAATCTACCTGGCTTTCAGACATGGGATCTTTTTGTAGTTTTATCGGAAAATCATTTATCCCGAGCACATTGCCTTTGCAAAGAATGACCGCCCTTTCGGTCATGTTTCTTAACTCCCTAACATTTCCCGGGAAATCATATGCAGCCAGTGTTTTAAAAACTTCTTTCTTAATCCGCAAATTGGGTTTATTAAATTTTTTTGTATAGAAATCCACAAAATGAATTAGCAATGGTTTGATATCTTCAGGCCTTTCGCGGAGTGCGGGGATATGTATATGGAGGGTATTGAGCCGGTGAAAAAGGTCGAGCCTGAATTTGTTTTTCTCTACACTATTTTCAATATTGTGATTTGTGGCTGAAATAATCCGAAAATCGGTGTGAACCGGGTTTGTGTCCCCAACCCTGGTGATTACCTTTTCTTCGGTAGCACGCAGAATCTTAGCCTGCAAGTTTAAAGGCATGTCGGCAATTTCATCGAGAAATATAGTTCCCTGGTTACATACTTCAAAAAAGCCCATTTTGTCGTTAATAGCACCGGTAAATGATCCCTTTTTATGGCCAAAAAATTCGCTTTCGAGTAGCGAATCGGTTATGGTACTGCTGTTTACAGCACAAAGCATATGATCCTTCCTTACACTTGAATAGTGTATTATTCTGGCAATATTCTCTTTCCCGGTTCCACTTTCACCAGTAACTAGCACATTAACATCGGGGTAATTTGCCGCTGTAATGGCTTGTTCAAATACCTCAAGAATTTGTGGGCTGACACCAATAAACTGGCGGTCAATCTTTTCTTCCAGGGTTTTCGAGATTAACGAATTTTTTTCCTCCATTTGAATAATTTTCCGATGGAGTTGAAGAAATTTTTGGGTTCGTTCAATGGCAATTTGAATATCGATATGCCTGAATGGTTTACGAAGGTAATCGAATGCACCGAGCCGCATAGCTTTGATTACCGTATCCATATCGCCGTGAGCCGAAACAACAATTACCTCTATTGATGGGAATCGGATTCTTACATCTTTCAAAATATCTATACCATTTACACCCGGTAAACGTACATCAAGGATGAGTAGGTCAATTTTATGATTGTTTAATATTTTTTCTGCCTCAATTACTGTATTAGCCTCAAATGACTCAAATCCTGAATTCTGAAAAAATTCATACAATTCTTCTGTAAACTGTTTTTCATCATCAAGGATCAGTATTTTTATTTTATTTGGATTTTCCATAATCACTCTTTGTTTTGAATCTTTAAAATTATTTTGAATGTTGTTCCCGTACCTTTGTCGCTACTTATTTCTATGCTACCATTCATTTCTTTAATAATCTGGTATGAAATAGACAATCCAAGTCCTGTACCCTTTCCTGTATCCTTGGTAGTATAAAATGGAAGAATAATGTTCTCAATATCTTCCTCGCTAATGCCAATGCCATTATCGCATATTTCAATAACAAAACATTGATTATCTTTAAACGACCTAATACCAACGAGCATATCAAAGTGCGCTTTCCGGATTTTTTTCTTGTCAAGAAGGGCATCCTTGGCATTTGACAGCAGGTTAAGAATTACCTGTTCAAATTGAAAGGTATTCCCAATAATCAGAGGAGGATTTCCTTCTAATTGAATATCCAGGCTGATGTTTAGATGTTTGAATTGTTCTGATATCATAGATATAGCATTATTGATTCAAGTTTCCTTGTTGATAACTATTTGAAGACTAATGATATAAAAATGTAAAAAATGTTGCATGTCTTAGCTTAATAAGCTATATTTGAATTAGTTAAACAACAAATACGACATGCAACAATCCAAA
>Ga0306868_1000912_pt1 | contig 16848 bp, 18 predicted proteins | sample AntRauTorckE6832_FD_190411 | JGI IMG/M metagenome (GOLD analysis project Ga0306868, IMG submission 190411) | Saline lake microbial communities from Rauer Islands, Antarctica - Metagenome Torckler E6 #832 (v2) (version 2) | ecosystem: Environmental > Aquatic > Non-marine Saline and Alkaline >... | reverse complement strand
AATCGGTCATGATTTTTATTCTATTTATTGGTGTAAATATACAACTTATTTATCTGTTATTGAAATGTTTATGCGAATTATTTGCACTTTTTATGAACTATTTTATAGTCGTAAAGTAGAATTAATATCTTCAATAAAAACAAGTGTGTCCGAGCCAGCATACAAGGTTCTCGAAGTGGCTGATTTCCTTTGCTGATAATCATTCGCGTAATAAATCGGAACTTACTTTGAGTTTTCTTTGTTTCATAAGGGGTTGCTTGATATTTCTTAGATAATGTAGCAACAGAAGTAATAATATATTAAATTGGATATAAAATAGATAACTTGCATTTGTGGTAACTATTACGTATATTTGCATCATGTATTTACAATTCAACAAAAGTAAAGGGAAAAACGGTAGAGTATATCAGTCGGTATTGCTTTGCAAAAAGTTTAGAGACAAGGAGACCGGTAAGCCCAAAACAGAAGTCGTTCTAAATTTATCGAAATATGGTTTAGACAATAAAACCATAACTGCTCTTAAAACGGCAATAAATAAAACAAAAGGAGTCCTTGTTGATAGTGAAGATATGAAAATCAACAAAACAATTGACTTTGGTTTCATTCACCTTCTTTTAACAATAATGGATCGGTTGCGAATAACAGAGACCTTAGAAAAATCATACGGTTCAAAAGCAAACATTATCAAATTAATGATAATAGGTAAAATTGTAACCCAAGGCAGCAAACTGCACATTTACAATTGGATAAAACGCAACAGTTATGTTTCAGAGCGGTTAGGTATTGATATAGAAACCCTTAAGCTAGATGATCTTTATTTTGAATTAGGTGAATTTAGCAGGATGCAAACAAAAATTGAAAAGAAATGGAATGTATACCACAGTAAACGCCATAAAGACATATACTTATATGACATAACCAGCAGCTATTTTGAAGGAACTGAAAATGCTCTTTCAGCTTTTGGATACAACAGGGATGGGAAGAAAGGAAAAAAACAAATAACAATAGGTCTTATAACAGATCACAAAGGCTTTCCTTTAAAAATACAAGTCTTTGAAGGAAATGAAATTGATTATAAAACTGTAAATGAGCAATTAAAAGCTATAAAAGAACAATTTGGTGCGGAATCTATTGTTTTGGTAGGAGATAGAGGGATGCGTATCCGATTAAATTTAGAGGAATTATCGGAAAGCGAAAAGCAGAACATCTCGTACATTAGTGCCCTGTCAAGTAGCGAAATAAGAGCGTTAATAAATGACAAGGTTATTCAATTGGAATTATTCTCGAAAGATTTAGTTGAAATTGAAGATGGGGGTATTCGGTATATATTATGCAACAATCCAGTGTTGCAAAAAGAGAAAAATCAAACAAGAGAAGCTCTGAAATCAAGATTTGAACAAGAAATATCATCAATAAAAAAATCATGGGATAAGCGCCACGAACAGAATTTAGAGAACATTGAAACAATAAAAAAAAGGCCTAAAAACAACAAACTTGTTACCGCTTTTACGCAGAAAAAACTTGACAACTACAAATACAGAGCAACCAAGAGCTTGAAAAAATACAAAATGTCAAAATTTTATACAGTAACAATTTCCAATGATATATTTAAGATTGATTACGACCTTCAGAAATATCAAGAAGAAAAAAATATAGATGGAAAATATGTAATAGAAAGTACTGTTATAAAGGAGGATATGAATACAAAACAGGTTAGGGAGAAGTATAAAGAGTTGCAAAATGTAGAGCATGCTTTTAGGGATATGAAAACCGATAAACTAAATATTAGACCAATCTTCCATATAAATGAAGAACAAACCAGAGGACATGTTTTTGTTTGTATGTTTTCATACGCTATTGTTAAAGAATTAGAAACAGTAATATATCCCTGGTTAAAAAAATACAACAAAGAAAATAACTGCAAACTATCATATCACGACATAACTGATGAATTAAACAATATTAAAGTGAGCGAATTGGAGATTGGTCACAAACTAAAGAAAATTATAGTGCCAGAGCTAAATGAGATTCAAAGTGAAATGACAAATCTGTTTAATATTAAAATAGAGGATATTATGACCGTGTAGCTACAGAATCATAAAAAATACCCGTTATAAACCCTGTTAAACCTCGTTTCTTTCAAGTAAGTTCCGACTCAATCGAAATATCCCGATTTGATTATTGGTTCAATTGTGTTTTTAATTGTTTAGAGGTCACCATTTAAATTCATATCTTTACACCCTACAAACAAGAGAAAACATGGAAATATTCAGAGGTCAAAACCTTATAGAGTTTACTGAACGCTTCAAAACGGATGAAGATTGTTTGATGTATTTATCCAAAATTAAATGGGCAAATGGCTACAAATGCCGCAAATGTGGACACACAAAATATCAAGAACGGAAAAACCATTCTCGAACTTGTAACCTTTGTAGCGATACGGAGTCACCCACTGCGAATACATTGTTCCATAAAGTGAAATTTGGTGTACGTAAAGCATTCTTTATGTGTTTTGAGATGGCAACAACCACCAAAAGTCTTTCTGCTTCGCAGATGAGTGTCCGTTATGGAGTTAGAGAAAGTACGGCAAGGTTGTTTATGCACAAAGTCAGAGAGGCGATGAAATCAAGTGAAAAGTACCCTATGGATGGTACAGTCCACGTAGATGAGTTTGTTGTTGGTGGCAAGGAAGACGGAAAGCCTGGCCGAAGTTATGACAGCAGAAAGAAGAAGTCTGCTTGTGCCGTAGAATTAACAGAAGAGGGAAAAGTAAAGAGGTTTTATATTCAGAAAATCAATGATTTTTCAAGCAAATCGTTAAGGGCCATATTTGAGAAACATATTGCTGTTAAAGCGAATGTAACAACAGATGAATGGAAGGGGTACAGACCGATAATGAAGGAATTCAACATTACTCAAATCCCTAGTAATCATGGGAACAACTTTAAAGCTTTACATACGATGATTCACCAAGTAAAATCTTGGTTAAGAACCACTTATTCCTGGGTAAGTGTAAAGAATATAGACCGGTATTTTAATGAGTTTTCCTATCGCATTAATCGTTCTCAAAGCAAGGAAACTATTTTCAACAATTTAATAAGGAGAATGGTTACCACTAAAAATATTACTCACGCTCAATTAATATGTAGCTAAATAGTGACCTCTATAAAATAATATAATTTGGCTTTTCTTTTATCAGAATTTCTTCAATTCCTGAAATCATTTTTGCCGACTGTGCACCATGTTTACCAGAACCTATATTTAAATTATACCCAAATTGAGCGATTCTCGCTCACGATAAATAAAATTGTAGAGGTCAGCAGTTAACTACATATGGTAGTATTCATTAAAATCAAGAAATATCTGGAATTATTCAACGCCAAAATGTTCTTTTGTCAGCTCTGTGTTTTATTACGAGATTTCGTTTAGACATTGTGGGGTTGAAGCCATTAGATTCCTCCTCTCTCAATTGCGCTAAAAATTTGCGTAAGAATTCTTACCCTCTACTTGCGCAATTTCGGTCATCGGAATGACAGTTTGTCAATGCGTTATGAGAGAAAAAGGGCGCGCCGACACCTTGTTATATTTCATATGAGTCGGCGCGCCCTTTTTCTTTGTACACCCCAAAATCAACGTCATGCTGACCGGAGATGCAAAGTGAAACGGAGCATCGAAGGGAAGCATCTAATTTCCAGAAATCAATCAAGCTCATTGAATATGCAGTTATCTAATGACCTCAATCTCTTTTTAACGAATCTTCTGATGTTCAACACGCTATGAATCGCTTGCCGGCGATGATAATCCGGCATCCCTGTGTTCCCGTTTCAACAACAGCTTCCGTAACATATTGAGAGCACTTAAAACCGTTCTTTCAATATTGCGTTCGCGCTGATTTCCAAAGCGGAACAGCTCCGACACCACCTCTTCTCCGGAGGCCACAGCAATCCATACGGTACCTGCCGGCTTGTCAGCAGTACCTCCTCCGGGCCCTGCAATACCGGTAGTAGCCACCGCATAATCGGTAGCCATTTTGATACGCCCTCCTGCTGCCATCTGCTCTGCTACCTGCTTGCTGACGGCGCCCTCCTTTTGCAGGCTGCCGGGAGTAACCCCCAGCAATTGCTGCTTTACCTGATTATCATACGCCACCACAGCACCCTTAAAATAATCTGAGCTCCCGGATATACTCGTCAGCTTCGAAGCAATAGCCCCCCCGGTGCAACTTTCAGCAGTAGCTACCGTTTTCTCTTGCCGGCGCAGCATTCTTCCTACCACCTCCTCCATTGTAATATCATCAAATCCAAAGACCAGTTCCGGAATCAACCTTTTCAGCATAGTTACCTGTTCAGCTATTGTTTGCTCCAGGTAGCTGCGCGAATCTCCTGCCGCGCTGAGCCTGAGCCTTACCACTCCGGGACGGGGAAGGTAGGCCAGGCGGATGTGCGGTGGTAAGCCTTCCTCCCAATCTCTGATAAGGTCAGAAAGGTGCGACTCTCCCATTCCATGGGTCATTATGGTTTTATGCACAATCTCCTGTCCCTGATAACGCCGCCTTAGCTCCGGAATAACGACGCCGGTCATCAGGCGCTTCATCTCCGCAGGTACACCAGGCATAGCCACGGCCACTTTACCATCTTTTTCAAACAGCATCCCCGGCGCCGTTCCATGCTGGTTTTTCATCACCTGGCACCCTTCCGGCACTTCGGCCTGTTTTCTGTTGGTTTCCGTTAATGCCATGCCGCGGGCAGCAAAAAAGGAGGTGACCTGCCGTAAAGTGTCCTGGTCTTCCACCAATTGCATATTGAAAAATGTAGCTAAGGCATGTTTGGTGATATCATCTTTGGTGGGCCCCAATCCTCCCGTCATCAAAACAATATCAGCATGAGACAGCGATGCTTCCAGCGCCCCGCTAATTGCTTCCTCCTGGTCGGGCACGGTAACCATCCGTACCACGCTAAACCCTGCAAGATTCATCTGTTGCCCTATCCAGGAAGCATTTCTGTTAACAACCTGTCCTATTAAAATTTCATCCCCTATCGTAACAACCACTGCTCTTATTTTACTCTTTACCATGATTTTCTATTCTTTTTACCGGCCCCGGCGCACTAAGTTTTTTCAATTACCTTATTATGTTTACTTTTGAAAACAAATATACCGATAAACAGTTGCATCACATACTAGTTGTTTTATGATAGCAGAATCAGAACTTATACTTAATCCGGATGGTAGTATTTATCACCTGAAGTTGAAACCGGAAATGCTTGCCGACACGGTTATTCTGGTAGGTGACCCGGGGCGTGTTGATAATGTCTCCTCATTTTTTGACACAATAGAGTACAGCGTCCATAACCGGGAGATAAAAACACACACCGGCACTTATAAAGGCAGGCGTTTTTCTGTGATGTCTACAGGGATGGGCACGGATAACCTGGATATCGTCATCAACGAGATTGATGCCCTGGCTAATATCGACCTGGAAACGCGGACTATCAAAAAACAAAAGCGGCAACTGCGGCTGATACGCCTGGGAACTTCCGGCGCCCTGCAGGGAGACATTCCTGTGGAGACCTTTATAGCATCACAATATGCCCTTGGCATTGATGGTCTTATGAACTATTATGCGCTTGATGAAAATATTATTCATCAACCCTTATCGCAAGCCTTCATAGAGCAAACACAGTGGCCGGAAGATCTGTCTAAACCCTACATCATTAAAGCCTCCGAATCATTACTTAATCTCTTTGATGATCAATTCCGGCATGGCATTACAGCCACTGCGCCGGGATTCTACGGGCCCCAGGGCAGAGTGCTGCGCCTGCCCCTTGCGTTCCCCGACCTGAACAAAAAGCTGGAGCAATTCCAGTATGAGCATCACCGGATTGCCAACTTCGAAATGGAAACCTCCGGGCTTTATGGGTTAGGGCGCTCGCTGGGCCATGAGGTGCTTACGGTATGTGTCGTAATCGCCAACAGGATAAGGAAAGAATATCTGCAGGATTATAAGCCTGCCATTAACAACCTGATAACAATTTTGCTGGATAAGCTTGCAGCAAAATAAGCTTTGCACTGTTTATTATAACATATGGATAAGGAGCTAAAAACACTACACAAACTGGTCAACCTGCTTGATGTTTCGGACGATGAAGCTTATGAGGAAGTTGCTTCCCAGATCCTGGCTTTTGGCCCCGACGTGATTCATCTTCTGGAGCGGGAGTGGATGAAACTTCCTGACACGCAGCGCCAAAACAGGCTGTTGCACCTTATCCAGAAGCTGCACCTGGAGAAAATTTACCAGCAGTTAACCATATGGTCCAGCTTTTATCCCGCCGATCTTTACAAAGGGTTTATTATCGTCAGCCAATACCTGTACAGCGACCTCGAAACAGAGCAGGTAGAGGAACAATTGTCTAAAATCAGGGATGACCTGAGGCAAGAGCTTCACGAAAACCTTACTGCACTGCAAAAAATCAAGGTGATAAATCATATCCTGTTTGATGTACACCGCTACAGGGTGAACCTGAAAAAAGACACCTTTGTTGAGAGTCATTTTTTGAAGCACCTTTTAGACAATAAAAAGGGAGCGCCCATTGCTTTGGGCATACTCTATATGACGCTGGCACAAGAGTTTGGCATCCCGCTTTACGGGTTGCTGCTTTCGCATCATTTTATCCTGGCATACATGCATGCCGATTTTCCCGGGGCAGCAGCCTTCAACAGTGATGTCCGTTTTTACCTGAATCCCCACTTTAAAGGAGCCATATTTACTGCAAGAGAGATAAGAAAATACCTGGAAGAGACGCAGCAAACACCTCAGGAGCATCATTTCAAACCCAGCGCCAATGTAGAGATCATCCGGCAGCTCCTCACCAATGTCAGAAAAGGCTATCGTTACTTTGAAGACCCGGCCAGAGAAAAAGAGGTGGCCTACTTAATAGAAGCGCTTCCGGCAAAAAAGTCATCACAGCCCTGAAATAAAGTGCTACATTATAATTTTTATGCAAAAACGGAATGGTGACCGGTAAAAACACCATAAACTTTATCGCTGCTATCTTATACCAATCGTATTTCAAAGTGAGCTTCAGCGAAACATTGAAATTATAATGGTTAATGCCGATATACAAGTGAAGAGGCTTTAGGAGCAAAGCGCCCGCCCCCGACAAAGGGCTTGGGGAACTAATGGCGCTATTCAATTGATAATCGGTATTACTCCTGAGGCCCTGGTCGTTAAAAGCATGTGACCATTATCGCTGATACGCCTGTAAAAACGTAGAAACATTTTGCTGTATTCGCAGCGTTGCATTAGATGACCCGGGTTTCCGGAAAGGATGTCCGGTGATTTTCTCAAACAACTCTATATACCTTTCCGATACCATTTGCACAAAATCATCGGTCATGGCAGGAATTTTCTGCCCTTCCTGTCCTGAAAAACCATTCTCCATGAGCCATTCTCGCACAAACTCTTTCGACAATTGCTTCTGCGGTAATCCCTTCTCAAAACGCGAGCCATACTCATCAAGATAGAAATAGCGGGAAGAGTCGGGCGTGTGCACCTCATCGATCAGAAAAATATGTCCATGAGCCTTGCCAAACTCATATTTGGTATCCACCAGTACAAGGCCTTTCTCAGCAGCCATCTGTGTGCCGCGCTCAAAGAGCTTCATCGCATAATTCTCCACCTTTTCATACTCCTCCTTCAGCACAATGCCCTGCTCTATAATCTCTTTGCGGGTAATATCCATATCATGACCCGAATCGGCTTTGGTTGTAGGCGTAATGATGGGTGCCGGCAGTTTTTGGTGTTCCTTCATCCCGTCAGGAACCGGCACACCACATATTACCCTGGCCCCCTTTTGATAGGTGCGCCAGGCGCTGCCGCTGAGGTAGCCCCTTACGATCATCTCCACAGGCAGAGGCTCACAAAAGCGCCCAATGGTAACCATAGGATCGGGGCAGGCTATTTTCCAGTTTGGTACAATATCTTCTGTAGCATCCAGAAAGGTTTCGGCTATCTGGTTGAGCACTTGTCCTTTATAAGGTATTGGCCTTGGCAGCACCACATCAAACGCCGAAATGCGATCGGTGGTTACCATTACCAGCAGCTCATCATCAATATTATAAACATCCCGCACCTTGCCCTGATAAACCCCTTTTTGCTTAGGGAAGTCGAAAGCGGTAAAATGAACAGCATTTTTCATAAACACATCATTAATATTAATTCTCTTCGCTATATGCTTTTATGATTTGTTTTACAAGGCGGTGCCGGACGATGTCGTCAGCATTGAGGTATACAAAATCCACCCTTTTAATATCTTTAAGGATTTTACTGGCATGTATCAACCCTGACTTTTGATTGCCGGGAAGGTCTATTTGTGTGATGTCTCCGGTAACTATAAACTTAGCTGCCTTACCCATGCGTGTAAGAAACATTTTAAGCTGACTGGGCGTTGCGTTCTGTGCCTCATCCAGGATTACAAAAGCGTTGTCGAGGGTGCGTCCCCGCATGTAAGCCAGGGGGGCCACCTCTATGGTTCCGTCTTCAAGGTATGTGAGCAGCTTTTGCGGATGAATCATATCGCGCAAAGCGTCATAAAGCGGTTGCAGATAAGGATCCAGCTTTTCACGCATATCGCCGGGCAGAAACCCGAGGTTTTCGCCTGCTTCAACAGCAGGTCTGGTAAGGATAATACGCTTTACCTCTTTGCCTTTTAAGGCACGCACAGCCAGCGCCACCGCCGTGTAGGTCTTGCCGCTGCCGGCAGGACCGATAGCAAAAAGCAAATCATGGGTGTTGATACGCTCCGTCATGCGATGCTGATTGGGCGTGCGCGACTTTACCAACAAGCCATTGTTGCCCCGCACCAAAATATCATTGTCGGTGCTTTCCGTTATGTGGACATGATCATCGGAAGTAAGGATCTGCTCAATTTCCTGTGGCGTGAGCCTGCCAAATTTGTCAAAGCTCAGCAAAATGGTGTTGAAATCCTCTTCAAATTCGGCAATGTCCTCATCCGTACCTTGCACTTTCAAATTATTACCCCGGGCAATAATCTTTAAATTAGAGTAATGAGCCTTGATCAGGTTCAGGTTTTTGTCGTTAACACCAAAAATCTCTACCGGGTTTACATTCTCTATCGCTATTAATTTTTCAGCCATACATTATTTTAGTGATTATCAATCATTCTAACATTTTAGTTTACAAAAATATAAATCAAATCCCAATAATACGGTGAATATTTATAATTTTGATCCTGCAAGCAAAGAAAAGATATGGAAATACCCGTAATAACGCTGACTACTGACTGGGGAACCCGCGATTTTTATGTGGGTGCAGTAAAAGGAAAATTATTGCAAAAAATTCCTACGGCCAACATTATAGATATTTCGCATCACATCGCTCCCCATGATATCATCCATGCCTCCTTTGTATTAAAAAATGCCCTCCCCTATTTTCCTGATAACACTATTCACCTGCTGGGGGTAAATACCAACGCCTCCCTGGAAATGCCGCACACGGTGGTAAAGGCCCGCAACCAATACTTTATAGGTACCGATAGCGGTATCTTTTCGCTGATACTGGATGAAGAGCCCGTGCAGGTCATACACCTGGATATCCACCAGGAATCTGATTATTTTACTTTCCCGGTACGGGACCTGTTTTGCAAGGCGGCGGCTGAAATTGTTGCCGGTAAAGAGCTTAGCTCCCTGGGAGTGGAAGCCGAAGGCGTGAAGCAACTGCAATCATTCCAGCCGGTAACCACCGAAAACAGTATCAATGCCAAAGTGATTCATATAGATCGGTATCAGAACCTGATTACCAATATTAGCATTGAGATGTTCAGGCAGGTAGGGAAAGGGAAGCCTTTTAAGCTCCACTTCCACAACAGGCAATTTACTATCAGCGAGTTGCACCACGAATACAATGAAGTGAACGAAGCGGAGCTGATAGCTATCTTTGGTTCCAGTGGATTTCTGGAAATAGCCCTTAACCTGGGCAAAGCAAGCGAACTGCTGGGAATGGGGCTGGATGCTCCCGTTATTGTGGAATTTATGAAGTAGCCTGCGGCCATTGCGGCAAGCTGCCGGGACTCTTATTCCTGAAATCAGGGCTATTAAATTTTGTTAAGCCACCCCCTTCATCTTTAAAAAAATAGTTAATTTAGCCCTCCCAAAAGATTTAACCGAGGATATGCTAGCATTATTAAGAAAGGAGATAAGTAATTTTTTAAGTTCACTGACGGGATATCTTACTATCACCGTCTTTCTCCTGATCAATGGATTGTTTCTTTTCGTGTTTCCCACACAGTTTAATATTCTTGATTTTGGATATGCTAATATCGACGGACTGTTTATGATAGGCCCTTTTGTCTTTTTGTTCCTTATTCCGGCTATAACCATGCGGATGTTTGCCGAAGAGAAAAACCAGGGCACCATTGAATTTTTATTTACCAGCCCGCTCACCGACCTGCAGATAATCCTGGCAAAATATTTTGCCGCTTTTTCGCTGGTAGTAGTCTCGCTGATTCCTACATTAGTGTATTTCGGAACGGTATACCTTTTGGGCATGCCATCAGGAAATATCGACCAGGGAGGGATGTGGGGCTCCTATATCGGGTTACTTTTCCTGGGGTCGGCATTTACAGCAATCGGCATGTTCACTTCATCTATCACCAATAATCAGATCATCTCTTTTATCAGCGCCGTAGCCCTTACAGCCTTTTTATATCTCGGTTTTGAGCTCATCCATGAGCTTAACCTGCTGGGCCCTGTAGACCTGTTTATTAAAAACCTGGGAATGAACACGCATTACGCCTCCCTGAGCCGCGGCGTTATCGATTCGCGCGATGTGCTGTATTTCCTGAGCATAGATGCTTTGTTTATTCTTTTGACCAAAACAGCGCTGGAGAGCAGAAAGTGGTAATATGAAAGAACGCAAGATGTGGAAAAAGTATTCAAAACAGAAGAAGTTTAGCCTGATACAACTTGTTGCCGCACTGGTTATTATTGTATTGGTGAATATTGTCGGCTCCTTCATATACAGCCGTATCGATCTTACTGCCGAGAACCGCTATTCACTTTCTGACGCTACTAAGGAGATGCTGCAAGATGTTGATGATATCATCTATTTTAAAGTATATCTGGAAGGAGGGGATTTTCCTGCAGGATTTAAGAAGCTGCGTAAGGAAACACAGGAGATGCTTGATGAATTCAGGAGTTACAATAATAAAATCCAGTATGAGTTTATAAACCCCAGTGCGGTGGGTAGCAAGGAGGACAGAAACAACTTTTACCGCGAACTGGCGCGAAAAGGACTTAACCCCACGGAGCTGCGGCTTACAGAACAACAAGGCTCTTCACAGAAGGTGATCTTTCCCGGCGCTATCGTTACTTATCGTGATAAGGAAGCGGCAGCGCATCTGCTGGTGTCGCAAAAGGGACAAGCTCCGGAACAAGCCCTCAACAAATCGATACAGAATCTGGAATACAATATCGCTAACGTCATCCAAAAGCTCATCTCCGGAAAGAAAAAGCGGATTGCTTTCATCTCCAGTAACGGAGAGCTGGCAGAGCGCCATACGGTGGATATCGAAGAGGCCCTCAGCGAATATTACACCGTCGAACACATCCGCATCGATGGAAATATTAATTCGCTTACAGAACGCAAAGAGATTGATACCGGCAAATACACTATCCAGACGAAATATGATGTGATCATTTCTGCTAAACCCGATTCAGCGATTAATGATAAAGATAAGTTTATCATGGATCAATACCTCATGCATGGCGGTTCTATTGTATGGTTTATAGACCCTGTGCAGGCTTCTATGGACAGCCTCCGGAATAAGGCCCGCACCATAGGCCTGGCAAAAGATCTGGGGTTGCGCGATATGTTTTTCAACTACGGATTCAGGCTCAACACCAACATTGTTATGGATGTCAACAGTACGGCTATCCCCATTAATACGGGTAATGTGGGTGGCGAACCACAGTTTGATTACTTGCCCTGGCCTTACTTTCCGGTGGTGATGCCGCAGTCGGATCACCCTGTTGTAGCTGACCTGAACAGCGTACGTACCGAATTTGTGAGCAGTATAGACACCATCCGGACGCCATTGATCAAAAAGACCCCCCTGCTGGCTACCTCGCAATATTCGCGCACATTGAATGCCCCGGCCGTAATCTCTTTAGAAATAACACAGGAACGCCCTGATCCAAAGAATTATAACAGCCCGCCGCAGACCGTAGGCCTGCTGTTAGAGGGCACTTTTCGCTCTTTCTACGATAACCGCCTAACGCCTGACATCTACGACAACGAGATGATAGGCTTCAGAAAAAAAAGCAAGGAAGCGAAAATCGTCGTCTTCTCCGACGGCGACATCATCAAAAATCAATTGCATTACAGCAGAGGATATCCCCTGCCTTTAGGATATGACCAGTTTACCGGCCAGACTTTTGGAAATAAAGACCTGGTGCTGAACACGATAAATTACCTCACCAACGATAAAGGCATCCTGAATGCACGCGCTAAAGACTTTAAAATAAGGTTGATGGATGAAACAAAAGTAGATGAAAACAGGATGATGATCCAAATTATCAATACGCTGGGGCCGGCGTTGCTCATCCTCATTATTGGCGTGGTGCTTTTCCAATTCAGAAAAAGAAAATATACAAGAAATTAAATAACTCATACCGATGAAAAAAAATATAAGTATTATAAGTATCGCTTTATTGCTGCTCATTTTGGCGGTTTTCCTGATATCGCAGCAAAGCAACTCAACACTGAAAAACAAAGAGAAAAATTTTGCTATAGACGATACTGCTACTATTACAAAAATATATATGGCCGACAAGCGGGATAATCAAATTCTGCTTAACAAAACGCCCGGGGGCGCCTGGATGGTAAACGACAGCCTGCGGGCATTGCCGGAGAAAGTGGAAACCCTGCTACGCACCCTGAACAGCATCACCGTGCAGCGCCCCGTTTCTGACGCCGCCCACAATAATGTGATATCCCGCTTAGCGGCCCGATCGGTGAAAACAGAGATCTACCAGGAAGCCTACCGCATCAACCTGTTCGATCGTATCAAGCTGTTTCCCTATGAAAAGAAAACCAGGACCTATTTTGTGGGTGGGGAGACGCAGGATAAGCTGGGCACATTTATGCTGATGGAAGATTCCGAAAGACCTTACGTTGTAGGCATACCGGGATTCAGGGGGTTTGTGTCCACCCGCTATACGGCACGCCTTGCCGACTGGCGCCATCATCAGATTTTCGATAGCCGCATCAACGAAATCAAAAGCCTTTCAATAAAATATAGCCATGACCCGGAAGACTCCTTCCGGATAGAGAGCATAGACAACCGGTCGTTTAAGCTATTTCATCCTGAAAAGGAAGCATATATTTCCCGGTTCGACACGGTAAAAGTAATTGAGTACCTTACCGCCTACCGCAATATACGTTTTGAAAACCTGCTGAACAACAACCTGCCTGAAAGCAGGGTAGACAGCATTAAAGCGCAGGAGCCGGTGCACACCATTACACTGAAAACATACGATAATGAAGAACAGGTAGTGGAAACCCACTACATGCCGGCTTACGGGAAAACCGATCTGGACGGAAACCCTTTAGACTATAATCCGGAAAAGATGTATGCTTTTATTAACGACGGGCAGGATTTTGTTACGGTTCAGTTTTTTGTTTTTGATAAACTGCTGAAACCTGTAGGATACTTTACCGGCAATTACGAGCAAGAAAAAGGGCACCGCTTTAAGGGAATCCTTTAAACGCAGCGCGGTAAGCAGAATACCTAAAGGATAAAAAAAATTGTACTATGAACAATACAGTGAACAACCCGGAATTTGTAAACGCTATTGCGGTGGGAACAGGCTACGAAACGGAGGTGACAGTCACCCCGCAAGATACGGCTGCTTCTTATGGTTCGGGAGACCTGGAGGTCTATGCTACCCCCGCCATGATTGCCTTGATGGAAAAAACAGCCATGGCATCCCTTAAAAAGTTGCTCCCGGAAGGATACACTACTGTTGGCACCCGGGTAGATATAAAACACATTAAGGCTACGCCGCTTCATGAAAAGGTGCATTGCAAAGCCACCATCACAGAAGTGCAGTACCCTAAGCTTACCTTTGCAGTAGAAGCCTCTGACAGCAAAGGACCTATCGGCACCGGCACACACCGGCGGTATATTGTTGAAAAAACCTCCTTTTTGGCTAACCTCTAAAAAACAACCTTATGAACAACTTTACCGCCAAAACCATGGCCGGATTAGAAGAAGTGCTTGCCGGTGAGCTGCAACAAACCGGGGCGCAGAATATCAAAACGGGCATCCGTTCTGTCACCTTCCAGGGAGACCAGGAGGTGATGTACAAAGCTAATTATCTTTGCCGTACAGCCCTCAGGATATTACAGCCTATAGCGTCATTTAGTATAAACACACAGCAACAGCTTTATAACAAAGTATTTGACATTGCATGGGAAGATATTTTTGGAATCCATCAAACCTTTGCCCTGGATGGCTTCGTCCATGAATCAGTATTCACGCACTCCAAGTTTGCAGCCCTCCGTGCTAAAGATGCTATCGCGGACCGTTTCCGGAAAAAGTTCAACCAGCGCCCTTCTGTGGATCCGGAGAGCCCGGATGTGCGCATCAATATTCACCTCTCGAAAAACCTGGTCACCGTTTCGCTGGACAGCTCCGGATCTTCACTGCACAAACGCGGATATCGCACAGAAACAGGCCCTGCTCCGCTGAATGAAGTGCTCGCTGCCGGAATGGTTTTGTTGTCGGGATGGGATCGGCAGACGGATTTCTATGACCCGATGTGTGGCTCAGGAACCATCCTGATAGAGGCCGCGATGCTGGCAGGTAATATCCCGGCGGGATATTACAGAAAAAAGTATGGCTTTGAAAACTGGAACAATTTCAACAGCACCTTATGGGATAAAATCAAGCGTGAGGCGGCCTCACAAAGCAAGCCCTTTGAAGCACAATTCTTTGGCTCCGATATTTCATCAAGAGCTATAGAGCATGCCATACAAAACGCAAAAAATGCCGGCCTCAACGAAACCCTGTCACTGAAAAGAAGAGACTTCTTTAAACTGGTGCCACAATCAGAACAAGGCTTTATTATCTCCAATCCGCCATATGATGAGCGTATGGAAGAAGATGATATTATTGCCTTTTACCGCAGTATTGGTGATGCACTGAAGAATAACTTTAACGGGTTTACGGGATGGCTCCTTTCCGGCAACCTGGATGCCATAAAAAAAATCGGCCTGAAATCCTCAAAGCGCATCATTCTGTATAATGGCCCCATAGAATCGCGGTTTTCGAAATATGAGTTGTATAAAGGTACAAAGAGGTTTTAGTCGTTGCTCTTTGAAGCAGATCGGCGGGTAAGGTTGACAAGCAGCAACGAGAAGCCTAAGGTCAGCGAAGGCACCAGCAAATGGTTAAGCCGGTCGTTCTTTTCGCCGAAAGGTTTAAAATCTTTTAGATAGCCTGAGACAAACTGCACCACCATGGCATGAATATCCTTTTTAACATGCTCATACTTCTTTTTCCTGTAGATGCCAGACATTTTGAGCAGCGAAGAAACGGTGTTGAAATCGGACATAAAATCCTCTTCTGTGGCATGCACCTTCTCCTCCATCTTTGCCTTGATGCTGGCGAGCTCTTTTCTGTTATTAATTAGCGTCTTTCCCTTTTTCATCATCTTTAATTTCAAAGAGCACTTTAATGATCTGATTCATAAATGGATGCTCCAGCAAAGGTTTGTTAAATATCCATAGTATCAATGCGAGCAACAGATAAACAGCAGACACCGCTAAAAACCCTATCGCCATTGAGCCATAAAACTCTCCAATATAAAGAGAAGCAGCTATTGAAGCGAAGATAAAAAAGATGCCAAAAAGCATTAGCAAAATAATACTTCTGAAAAGTATTGCTAATGTTTTGGCAACTCTTTCTGAAACTTCAAGCCGCATTAGTAGGATTTTAGTATTTAAGTAATCCTGTATTTTCTTTAACATATACGGCTTCTTTTAAAATTATTCTTTACCTTTTACGGTATTTTTTACACTACTTTTTACTGCTTCTTTTTCTTTATCTATCAAATCCTTCACGTTATTCAGTAACTCTTCGGATTGTTTAGAGAGATTTTCGCGGGTTTCTTCTCCACTTGCCGGTGCTATAAGTACTCCGGCTATAACTCCGGCTGCGGCACCTGCTAAAACTCCTAGTAATACATTTCCTCCATTTGACATAATTTCTATAATTTTTGGTTAAACAATTTATTTAATTAATACTTTTATCTTCTCTTATTTCATATCTGTTAATCTAACGGCATAGCAAAAATATTGTTCAAAAAATATTGTAATAACACCTTTAATGACTTTACGTCGTTTGCTATTTTAACAAATATAAGGTTTAATAACTCATAAAGCAAGTCAATTTTAGTTTTTTTAAGAAATAACAGCGATTCATTCTGAGATACAGCAAAATTTACCCTGCTTCCGGGTCGTTTTTAAAGCTGCTGGCAGTTGTTTAGCTGCTAAGGTTAATTTAACGAGCTTTCGGAAAAGAGATTCCCTCTTTATGGTATGTTTTTTTTATGTCTACTCCGGATATTATTTTGATACCAATTACAAATCAAATTGCGCTGAAACTCACTTCGAAATACAATTGGTATTACATGACTATTGCTTAGTTCTACTTTACGACTTTAATTTTTCTTTATGTTTATGATAGGATAAATCAATATCAGCCTGTCGTTTTTTATGTCGCTTCTGCATTTGTCTGGCTTTGTTTTCCATTTCAATTTGAGTGGCAC